>Ga0208563_1001325_pt1 | contig 16996 bp, 10 predicted proteins | sample June2015DPH_17_1_2_FD_184717 | JGI IMG/M metagenome (GOLD analysis project Ga0208563, IMG submission 184717) | Peatland microbial communities from SPRUCE experiment site at the Marcell Experimental Forest, Minnesota, USA - June2015DPH_17_150... | ecosystem: Environmental > Terrestrial > Soil >... | reverse complement strand
GTTCGCCCTCCATAAATAGGAAATTGCCCCCCCATAGCTCCTTTCCGCAATCGGCGCACTTCGACTCCCGGAGGATGTCGAACACAACGAGGTCCTTCGCTTCTGACGATTGATGATCGGCTGAACCTGGTTTCATGTCACGCTTTCTTGTACTTTGCTCCGACCAACCCGCCGTTTACCGGAGAGATCTGGGCAAGGGTGATCGTGCGACGAGCAGGGATGCCGCGAGGCAGAAAACCGAGACGCCAGGAATCCGCATTGTACCTCCACCTGCTCGTAGACTGCGACATTCACCTGCCGGTCTTCCGTTCTGCTGATCTGCACAGGCGGACAACTATCGCAACATCGGGATTACGGTGAAACAACGGCGGTCAAAACGCGCTATCGCCTGATAACAACAGTTCCCCCTGTGATCAAAAACCCCGCCCATCGAGGATCGCTTTTGAGGGCAGAAGCGGGTTGCTTTCCAAAGTGAACGAGCGCATAATCCGCATCCTTGGGCCCGGCTTAACCGAGCAGAGGGGATTTCGATGTACCTCGAAACGTTCCAGACGGTTCGCCGCAAGGTCTGGCAGTGGTTGAAAGGTCAGATTGCGCAGGACGTACCTGAGGAGGACGCCTTGTGCGAATATGACTGTCGTAAGCAGCAGTGCACCGAAGAAGAGTGGGCGACTTGCGAGCGGCGAATCCACAAAGCAGCAGGAGAATTGTGGCCTGAGTCCGGCCCCGAGCCTTGCGGCGAAGCAACCCGATACGCCAAAACCTCGGAGACTGCCCCGCAATCCCCAGAAGCCGAAGGGTTAAGCTACCGCCCTATCCCTCTTTCACAATCTACCACCTCAAGCCATGGTTCAATCAACGCAGATGATATCAGTGATGCTGCGCTCCACAATGAAATCAAGTGCCGCGCTTACGAACTCTACCAGCGGCAGCGCGACAATACCGACGGCCACGATTCAAACGACAAGCTACGGGCCGAACTGCCCTGTGTGGCTTACGCGGCGGCCGAACTTCAGAAGTACTCCAAAGGCGAGGTAGCCGACACAAGGAGCGTCAGAGCTGCTCGGGTTTACCTGCGTGCTCTAAGCTTCTTTATCAGTAATCGTGAACACGGATTGAGCAAGCAACGCAGCGAACCTCGGATCAGATAACTGTTACAAGTGCTTCATCTAAGAACCCTGAATAGGGCCAAGGAAGTTACTTCGTTGTCGAAACATCGCCATTTGCCTCATTGACCGTTGACGGGGGTCATACGACCAGAATCTGGCCCAGACCGGCTGTCTATCGCCACGGATCCAACGCTTCATAGTCGGTGCGTTTTTGCTTACGATGGCAAGCCGCGCCAGCCCCACACTATCTGCAGACTGGCGCGAATCGCTTCAAGCAGCTCCCCGTTGTCGGCCGGCTTCTGGAAAAAAGCGGCGGCACCTGATTCGAGGGTACGTCTTTTATTGCCCTCGGGATCGCGAGCTGTGAGAATGATCACTGGAATAAGGGAAAGCGCCGGATAGTCGTGCAAGTGTTTCAGTACGGCAAAACCATCGCCCGCCGGCAGTCCGAGATCGAGGATGATAAGGTGGGGTTTCTCCTTCTGAGCCATCGCGATGGCCGAATATCCGTCGCAAACATTCACCGTATCATAGTTATTGGCCCGTAGACGCCAACTCAGGGCCTGTCTGAGATCGGGATCATCATCCACGACCATTATCTTTGCTCGATTTATGGGCTTCCTCTCGCTGTAACTCTCAGTTTGCATGCTTGTGGTTCCCCTTTTCGGTGAAGTTTTGTTTGCTCGTGAGACCCCCGCTGGATGATGCCCCGAGTAGGGGCTTATCGGAGACTGTACTCTCGGCCTGCCATTGCAGCTAACACCTAAGGTTCAGCGTCCAATTTGCCTCTTTGAGACTCATGTTGAGGAAGTGCAGGATATCTGTCGTAATCACGTGTGGCTGGGCTGAATCGAATGGCTTTTGCTCAAGCCCAGCGAATCATAACGGACAGCAGGGCACCAGCCACCAGCACAACCTTCACCACCGACGGCCACTTCTCTACGAATACGTTTTGCAAGGCGGTAGATCACTGTCGCAATCAGATGGGATGAGAAGGCCGGTTTCCGACGGGCTGCTGTACGCTCCCAAGTTATCGACGCGCTCGAAACGCAAGAGATAAAGGAGACCGGCAATGAAGGCAGACCATCCTGTCACTTTTATTTTTCGCTTGCGACAAAGCGGCGGACCATACATTCCGGCTTGCCGACAAAGCGGCCAGAATCAAGCCCGATGCTGGTACGAGAGGCCCACGAGTATGCGCGGTAGTTTTCGGCGGTCAACGGTTACAGCGATCTGAGTTAATCAACTTGTCAGATTGAGGGGATGCTCGAAGACTAATCTGGCCTCTTTCCGCAACGAACTGGTTCGACTCTACTTCAATCCGTCCACTACATACAGGTCCGACGTGATGCGTTGGTAGGTATACACGTAACTCTTCAGGTCGCGCGAAAATTGCGGAGGCGCATTGGAAAACAGGCCGGTGGGATCCGCAGGAGAAAATGATCTGAGCAGCTTGCGCTCTCCGCTTGCCAAGTCGATCGTGAAGATCCTGCTGGGCACCTCGCGGCGGCCGACCAGCAAGGATTTGCCGTCCGGTGTCCACTGCACCGGAACATCTCCGGGTTGGGTATTCGGAACAAGCAGCGGAGAGCCCGTGGCCAAGGGGTAGATCGTAATCTTTCCTTCCGGATCCTGCGCTGCCACCTGCTTGCCGTCGGTCGATATACAACTGCGATAGGCGATACTCACGCCCTCCGGAGTGACCGGTCGAGGCGCGCCTTCGTCAACGCCCTGCAGCCACAGCCTCAATCCATGGCCACCAGGCACGCTGCCCATTGCCAGAATATGTCGGCCATCGGGGAGGAAAAAGGCCTGGTGAACGTGAACGTCCCCAGTAGAGACTGCCCGCGACTCACCTGCGCCGGTCGGCAGTTCGATCAAGCTGCGTCGCGCGGCAGCGTTGAGAGCCAACGCCCACTTTCCATCCGGAGATAACGTTGGAGTTCGACCGTCGCCTAGCCGCACTGCTGGCGAGCCGTCGGTTCCCCGCACATACAACCCGCCGGTCTCGCCGCCTGCCTCACCTGTTTCGTCAAAGGACACAAGCCTTCCGTCATCGCTGATATCCCGTGGCACCGACCAATCGTGCCAGCTCAGGTCGCGTTCCTTGGTCTCTCCTGGCGCGAGGGCGATCATGCCGGCGCGTAAATCGTCGCGCGAGAACAGCACCCGGCCGTCCTTCGAAATATCATGCAAAGTCAGCGTACCCGTTCCCAGGTAGACCAGCCGTTCTTTTCCCGCTAGGGTAACGGCGCGCAACTCGCGACTTGATCCCGATGTGGTGCCGGTGAACCAGACTTCATTTCCTCCCTGCCACCAGGCGACGCCTTGGACGCTTACGAACTCACCGGTCAGCGTCTTCTTGTTGCCAGCCTGGTCCACTGTGGCAATGGTGCCGTCATCATCCCTCTGGTAAGCGTGATCGACGAAGGCCACTAATTTTCCGTCAGGGGATACTCGCGGATGGCTTACCCACCCCGCGGTTTCATACAACACTTTGCCGAGCGGGTACTCCAGCCTTACTTTTCCACCAACCCGGCGTACTACTGCGATGCTTGCGCCGTCAGGCGACCAGTCAGCGTATTCCACATCATCAGCAATGTCGCGCGGGGCTCCGCCTCCACGCGGGGCGCGGGCCAGCATCCCAGCCGACTCAAAACCCATTACAAAGTGCCGATTGGTGGAAACCGCCAATTCTCCCGAGCTAGAGATGGCCAGTATGTCGGTGGTTTGTAAACCGAGGGTCCGCGATTCAGTGCTTCCGTTTTCCGCAACAAACAACTCCTCCGGCCGCCCCTCCCAGGCAGCGCCATAAATCAAGTTGCCGTCGGGCGTGAAGCGTGCGTTCCAGATCGTTCCCCGCCGGAAGGTGATGCGGTGCAGCTTGGGATGTAACGCTGAAGAGCTCGGACGCAGCCATGATCCTAATCCCAGCCCAGCCGCCGCAAGCAGAATCACCGCCACCCCCACCGCCAAACTTGCCCGTCGCTTACGCGCCGGTGCTGCCGCTGTAGAGGTCGTGGTCGCGATTCCGCTGACCGATTCGAGGGCGAAGGCGATATCCTGCGCCGACTGAAAACGCTGCCCGGGCTGCTTTTCCAGGCAGTGACGCACGATCCTTTCCAGCGCCGGTGTGACCGCGAGGTTCCTGCCGGAGAATTCGGGGGGCTCCTCATTCAGAATGGCGGTCATGGTCTCGGCGCCGGTGTTGCGCTTGAACGCACGCTGACCGCAGAGCATTTCGTACAGAATGCTGCCGAAACTAAAGATGTCCGAGCGCTGGTCCGCAGCATCGCCCCGTACCTGTTCGGGCGACATGTAGCCAATGGTCCCCATAACCTGGCCGGCGTTCGTGGCCGCCACGGTGACGCCATCGACGGTCTCGGCAATTGCCAGCGGACGGCGTAACTTCGCCAGCCCGAAATCCAGGATCTTCAACCTCCCGGTGCGTGTTACGAAGATGTTCTCGGGCTTAAGGTCACGGTGAACAATACCTTGCTCATGGGCTGCCGCCAGACCTTGGGCCAGCTGGACCGCGAGTTCGGTGGCTTTGCGCGCCGCCATCCCCGAGGGTGAGATGAGTTGACGCAGCGTATCGCCCTCGAGGAGCTCCGAGACTATGTAGTGAACCCCGCCTTCGTTGCCGACGTCGTAAACCGAAACAATGTTGGGATGATTCAGCGCGGCGACAGCGCGCGCCTCTTGCTCAAATCGGCGCAGTCGATCCGGATCAGTCGTGAACGACTGCGGCAACAACTTCAGCGCAACATCGCGCAACAGACGAGTGTCGCGCGCCCGATACACTTCACCCATACCGCCAGCACCGATGAGCGCGATAATTTTGTACGGGCCTAACTGCGTTTCCGCCGTGAGAGTCATAACCGGCGACAATTATAATCTTGCCGGGCAGCTCTTGATTGCGATTTCCGAGAAGCCGGAGGCCCTTTGGAAATTGCGGCTGTTCAGCGCGACATCTCGTCCCAGTTTCGAATCCGCAGCGCGATACACCTCGCCCATTCCGCCCACGCCGATCAACTCACGCAGAGCGTAAGGCCCGATGACCCTTCCGGAATCCGCCATCGTGCATAGGCGAACCCCTTCCCACCCCAATTGGCAATATCTGCGCGCATATGCAGAACGTTGTCGGGTCCGGGACTGAGCGCTGGACCACCCCAAATTTGCACGGACTTACGATGTTGGCGCGCAGGACAATGACAGTAGTTTGTGTGTTGTTCATCCGAAATTCACATCCGTTTAACATCCCGTAACTATTTGCATGCTAGGGTAATTAGCCGTAGTTTCCCGCCTGAGGCGAGCCATGGTCTTTTACCCTTGGCGAATTCAGCACAGGCGAATTCAACACGTACTCCGCCGGCGACGCTGTGCCGCCATAGCTCTGAACCGAACTGCATTCATTGTCCTTCTCGAAAGGAAACTGGTGATGAGATCCGTGGTACAAGTCGACAAGCTCACTTAGTCTGCTGCTCCTGACGATCTGCTTGTCTCCGTGATGGCGATCAGACAGACCCGGTTTCTGATAGTGGGGAAACCTTGGTTTCGCTACCGGTGGGAACTCAAATGAAAGTGACCCGAACGTTGTTTTTCCCCTGGAGGTCAGTTCGATGAAATTCAACTCGAGAGCGAAAATGTTTCGCTTATTCACCGCAACACCAAGCCGGCTCACCATCCGATTGTTGCTCACTGCACGGTTCGTCTTATCGAGCGTTCTGCTGTTACCAGCTCAGAACGCTGTACTAACCGGCGCAATCGGGGGTCGCGTCACCGACCAAAGGGGAGCAGTTGTGCCCGGAGCGTCGGTTGTTGTGCGGAATCTTGCGACCGGACTGCAACAGTCCGCGGTTACAAATCACTCCGGACTTTACCAGTTCCTGGCTCTCATGCCCGGAACGTACTCGGTCACGGCGACTGGAAAAAGTTTTCACGATATCGAGGCTCTGGTGCGAGTGCTGGTGGGAAACACTACATCGCAGGATCTCAGGCTGGAAGTGGGAGCCAGCAGGGAGACAGTAAAGGTCACCGGGACGATGCCACTTTTGCGGCCCGCGGAATCCTCGGCCAGCACCGTGCTTGACCGGTCTTTCGTTGATGAACTACCGCTCAATGGACGCCGCTACACCGATTTCACGACGCTGACGCCCAATACCAGCTATGACGGCGATACTGGCCTGGTAAGCATTGCGGGACAGCAGGGCGGGGAAGACTCGGGGTACGCCAATGGAAATGGCTCGAATGCTTTCACCGTCGACGGAACCAATGCCACCAACAACTACTTCGCCGACATTATAGGCCGATACCGCATCCCGTACCTGTATGGTGAGGACGCGATCCAGGAGTTTCAAGTCTCGGTGAGCCCTTACTCCGCCGTCTATGGTGGTGGAGCGGGGTTCGTTAATGCAGTGACTCGTTCGGGTAGCAATACGTTCCACGGCGGCGCCTTCTATTACAACCGCAACTCCGCTACGGGTGCGAACGACGCTCTCGACGAAGCGGCAGGCTTTCCGAAACCGCAGGATAATCTGCAGCAATTTGGTGCCGGGGTGGGCGGGCCGATCCTGCGAAACCGTCTGTGGTTCTTTGTGGATTACGAGCAGCAACTGCGGAACGATCCGATTTCCGTGATCAACCAAGCGCTGGTGACCACGCAGCCCGGCTTCTTGTCCTCTAACTTTGGAATCCCGGATGGGACGCCCCTCCCAGCACCAAACGGACCGTTGCCTGTGCCCGGCACCGACATCGCACCGGATGCCAACAATCCGGTGTACCTGCAACAGGTGTCCAACGTCATCAATGCGTTGAATTCCAATCTGGGCAGCCGAGCAAGGAAGCGCAACGATCTGGTGTTTACGCCCCGGCTGGATTACCAGGCGAGTTCTCGGGATGGCTTGTTCCTCAGCTTGAACTTTAATCATTTCAACTCGCCCGGAGGCGTGATCACTGACCCGACGGTTGGCAATTATGGCCTGCAAACGCTGGCCAATGCCGATGTACATACGTTTGAAACCAGCGTAGGATGGACGCACGCGTTGTCTTCAAGACTGTTAAATGAGTTCCACGCGGGTACGTCGCAAGACAACGAAGTCGCGACACCAACCGGTTTAGCTCCCAACACTCCGACGGTGGTTCTGGATAGTCCCGCTTTTAACCTGGGAAACGCCGCGTTTTCCATCGGGAGAGTTTTTGAAAGACAGTACTCTCTCTCCGACCGCATAGACTACGTAATTGGGAAGCACACGTTGCAATTTGGTTTCGATTGGAGCCGCTCCTGGGATGCGGACTCCGATGATGGTGGCGCCGACCCGAACGAGGCTGTCGATTTCGGGTCACCGCTTGGACTCTACGAATTTCCGAGTCTGCAAGCCTTTGCCCTAGGACAATACATCAATTTCAGCCAGGCAGCCGGGAATCCACGGTTTTCCTTTTCGGTGCCTTATTACGGGTTCTACGTGCAGGATACATTCCGCGCCTGGCCGCAGTTGACGCTGGAAATGGGCTTGCGCGAGGACTTCCAGGTATACCCGCAGCCCGCGCAGAATCCAGCCTTCCCGCTTACCGGGCAATACCCGAACCAATTCCAGCGTGTGGCTCCGCGTTTCGGACTTGCCTGGCAGCCGATGTCGAACACTGTGGTTCGGGGAGGTTTTGGATGGTTCTATACGAACATGAATGGCCTGAACTACCGGAACGCGGTGATCTCGAACGGGCTGGCCTCGCAGCAGTCGGAGGTAAGTGCGCAATACACTGGAGGCCCACCAAACCAGCAGGCGCCGACCTTTCCGAATATCCTCCCGTCAAATTCGCCGTTGTTCCAGGCTGCTCCGGACATTTCCCTGGTTTCACCGCAGTTGCGGGTGCCATATATCTTGCAGGGGAGTTTACAGATCGAGCGGCAGCTCGCACAGAACACAACCCTGACTGTCGGCACCATGTGGAATCACGGGGTGCATATCCTTTCGGGCAGCGCCTACGATCCAAACCTGAATCCGCTGCAAGGAACGGCGACGTACATCGTGTGTCCTCCCAACACGGCCACCCTACCCTGCAACGGCCCCACCTACGTCCTGCCAAACATGGACAATGGCCTGCTCACGGAAGGCCGCATCAATTCCAATCTGGGCGAAATTAACGAATTGATCAGCCCCGCGCAGAATTATTACAACTCGTTGTTCTTCCAGTTGCAACGGCGCGTGTCGCGTGGACTTTCCTTGCAGGCGTCTTATACGTGGGCGAAAAGCATCATGCTCGACGGCATGGACTTCAACAATCAGTTCGACTTCAGCAATACGCACGCACCTTCGCTGCTCGACCAGCGAAATCGAATCAGCTTGGCCGCCGTGTACCGCCCCGAATTGGAAAAGCTGACCACGTCCGGCAAGGGACGCGCGGTCTTGTCCGGTTGGACGCTGAGCACCGTAATGGAGTTTTCCTCTGGCCGTCCGTATGCGGGGTTGCTGAGTCCCGCGTGTACGACCGCCAGCAACTCCGGAAGCCTGTCAACTCTAGGTTGCGAACCTTTCGGCAATGACAACCTGAACGACACTGCCTTCAACCAGGACACGGCCAACACCGCGGGGGGCATCAATGGAGCCGGCCCAACCCCAGGAATTGGCCTGAATTCTTTTTATGGTCCATGGCTGGAGCGGATCGACCTGGGCCTGGCGCGCAGCATCGAAATCCGCGAAGGCAAGGAACTGCAGTTTCAGGCGCAGGCATTCAATCTGTTCAATCATCCCAACTATTACGTCCAGAACGGATCCGGAATCAACCAGCTGCAATACAACCCGTACGGCAGCAACTGCGGGGACGGCATGTCGCTGAACCAGACCTGCTATCTGGTGCCGAATTCAGGTCCGGGCAACTTTGGTGCTCTACAGGAAATTAGTCCCAACGGCCTTCCCAGGGTATTGCAATTTTCCGCGAGATTCACGTTCTAGGCTGGCTAATCGTGAGAATTCTGGTCATCGAAGATGAAGCCAAGACCGCCAAGTTCCTGAAGAAGGGACTTGGGGAGGCGGGCTTTGTCGTCGATGTCGCCGGAGATGGATTGGATGGGTTGCACCTCGCACAGGAATTGCAGTTCGATCTCGTCATTCTCGACGTGATGCTCCCAGGGCTCGATGGCTGGCAGGTTCTCACGCGGTTGCGTCAGTCAGGCCGGCGGGCGCTGGTACTCTTTCTGACCGCCCGCGATGCAGTACACGAGCGCGTACGGGGATTCGAACTGGGCGCCGACGACTATCTCATGAAGCCGTTCGCCTTCTCCGAATTGCTGGCACGCGTGCGATCGCTGCTGCGCCGGACGCCGCCCCGCCCGCAAGAAACCATCCGCTTGGCTGACCTAGAGATCGACCTGTTGCGCCAGCGTGCCACCCGCGCCGGCCAGCGGCTGGGTTTGACCTCCAAAGAGTTTCTTCTCTTGTCGCTCCTGGCGCGGCGCGCGGGCGAGGTGCTGTCCCGGACCCTGATCGCCGAAGCGGTCTGGGACATGAACTTCGACAGCGACACCAATGTCGTGGACGTCAATGTGCGAAGGCTGCGCAGCAAGATGGACGATCCTTTCTCGCTCAAATTGATCCATACCGTTCGGGGCGCCGGCTATGTCCTGGAATCTGACCAGTAGCCTCGCGCCGGTCTCACGTTTGTGGGGAACTTTGGCCTTCCGGCTAACGGCCGGTTACGCGCTGGCAGGCTTGTTTCTGGTGTTCTTCGCCACAGCCGGTCTTTATTTGGTGCTGGTGAGTGAACTCGAGAAAAGCACTGATTTGTTCCTCGCGGACAAGGTGCACGTGCTACGCACCATGTTGCGGGAGAGACCCAACGACGGGGACGCACTGCGGGAGGAAGTTGAGCTGGAATCGGCCGCGCGGCGATACGAGCAATTCTATATTCGCCTGCTGGATGAACGAAACACACCACAGTTGATGACGCCAGGCATGGCCGATCAATTGGATCTGGCGCAATTAGCCAGTCAAACCCAAAGTCGCCCTGATCGCACCATTCGGATGAAGGGTAAGGCCGGCCGACCCTTTCGCGTGACCAGCGTGTCGGCGCCGGTCGGTTCCCCGTCACCTCAAACGGACACCATTCAGATTGCGATTGATGTCTCGCAAAAAGAGGAGTTGCTGGCACGCTATCGGTTTTGGTTCTGGGCCATTCTGCTGGCGACCTTCGCCATTTTTCCATTGGTCGGGTACCAGATTGCACGGCATGGCATTCGTCCGGTGGAGGAAATGGCAACGACCGCGCGCCACATCAGTTCGAAGAACCTAAAGGAACGCATCCTTCCGGAAGGATATCCGTTCGAGCTGGCATCCCTGGCCAGTACCTTCAACCAAATGCTGGACCGCCTGGAAGAGTCCTTCGAGCGCATTTCGAGATTCTCGGCGGACATTGCGCACGACCTGCGCACGCCGGTGAATAACATCCGCGGCGAAGCAGAAGTTGCCTTGGCCCGAGCGCGAAGCGCCGGCGAATATCGCGATGTGGTCGAGTCCTGCCTCGAAGAAGCCGTGCGACTATCGGATCTTATCGGCGACCTCTTATTTCTGGCGCGTGCGGAGAGCCCATTGACCCACTTGCGCCGCGAGCGGGTGGATGTGGGCGAGTTGCTGGGCGGAGTGCGGGAATATTACGAAGCTTCGGCTGCGGACGGCGGAGTCTCGCTCACCATTACTATCGCCAACGAACCGGTGATTGCCGAACTGGACCGCACGCTCTTGCAGAGGGCAGTGGGCAACCTGGTCTCGAATGCCTTGGCGCACACGCCACCTGGCGGAGCAGTCGTGTTGGGGACGAGCGTTGATTTTTCGAAAACGGATTTTTCGAACACGGATTTTTCCACCATTCGCATCGAGGTCTCCGATACGGGCGTCGGCATTCCAGCGGAAGCCCTGCCGAGGGTTTTTGATCGCTTCTTCCGTGTCGACTCGTCGCGTTCCCAGGGTTCGGGGGGCACTGGCTTGGGGCTGGCGATCGTTCAGAGCATCGCGCTGCTTCACGGCGGTAACGTGGAGATTTCGAGCCAACCGGGACAGGGCACCCGGGTCACGCTCCACATGCCGGCGTCTTCCTCCTGCGCAACATGACAAAAATGTAATCTCCACGTCATGCTGGCGTCTTGTTCACGCCGCTAGCTACTTTCCATCGCAAAAATGAAGGATAAGAGGAGCGTAAACAGCGGAGGCGGACCCAAGGGTGGGAGCCAGAACGTTCCGTTTGTGCAGTGGTATTCGAGAGAGTAATAAAACATTTTGAAGACATATTGTTTTCGACAGGAACGGTGATTAGGATGACGGTCATGATCAAACTACGTCATCAACAACCGTCGCTGTGGCATCGAGGTCTGGCCGAGGATATCGAGGGCTTGTGGGAACCGTGGATGCGGCTGGTGGACGAACTTCTGGAAGATGAGCAACTCTTGGATACGGTGTACGAAGCTCAGGGAGAACGCCACCCGCAGAGCCGCAGCCGTGGCAGGATGCAAACGCCGGCGGAAGTCGCGCTCCGCCTGCTGTTGTTGAAACATATCCGGAACTGGAGCTATGACGTGCTGGAACGCGAGGTGCGGGCCAATCTGGTGTATCGCGCGTTTACTCGGATCGGGGATGAAAAAGTGCCGGACGCGAAGACCCTGGCCCGACTGGGGCAGGTAATCGGGCCGAGGGTCATTGAGCAATTGCACCAGCGGGTGGTGGAACTGGCGCAGGAGCGAGGAGTGACGCAAGGTAAGAAGTTGCGGGTGGATACTACGGTGGTAGAAAGCAACATTCATTATCCGACCGACAGCAGTTTGTTGGGAGACGGGACGCGGGCGCTGACGCGCACGATGAAGAAGATCGAGTCGAAGTCGGGAGGTCTGAAACGCAAGGTGCGGGATCGCATGCGCAGCATACGGAAGCGAGTGGTGGCGATTGCCTTATCGACTCGACTGCTGGGACCCTCCGGAGAGGAGCGGAGAAAGCGGCAGTATCGGGAGCTTCTCAGCTTGACGCGGAAAGTGGTGAATCAGGCCCAGAGAGTACTGGCGGAAGTGAAACAGTCGCGGCGGCGGCGTCGCGCTCCCCTGGAAGGTCTGACGCAATCGCTGGAGACCATGGTGGGGAGAGTTCGGCAAGTGGTGAAACAGACCAAGATACGGATTTTCGCAGGCGACACGAAGATGCCGGGAAAGATCGTGAGCGTGTTCGAAGCGCACACGGAGATCATTCGCAAAGGGAAAGCGAGCAAGCCCAACGAGTTTGGCAAGCTGGTCAAGATTCAGGAAGCGGAAAACCAAATCGTAACTCACTTTGAGGTCTATGCTGAGCGGCCTGCGGATTCGACTCTGTTGTTGTCCTCGATCGAGATACACCAACAGAGATTAGGACGAATCCCGCGCATGGTGGCTGCCGATGCGGGATTTTATTCGCGCGAGAACGAGAAGACGGGGCAAGCGCTAGGTGTGAAGTGGATGTCGGTGCCCAGCAAGAAAACCACCAGTAGCGAACGGAAATGTCTGCAGCATCAGCGTTGGTTTCGTAGAGGGCAAAAGTGGAGGACGGGATCGGAGGGTCGAATCAGCGTGCTTAAACGCAGACACGGGTTGCGTCGTTGCCTCTATCCCGGTCTGGATGGCATGCGACGATGGGTGGGGCTAGGCGTGATTGCGGACAACGTTATCCAGATGGGGTGCTATCTTGCACGACAGAGTACCTAGCCGGTACCGTCCACTCGCCTCGCACACGAGAATGGACACACCCAAAATCACCACCGAAGACCGTCTCCACTGCGTGTTCTGTCACAGGCCTATGTCGGAAACAGCATTTTTGCGACGGAAAGTAGCTAGACTGACAGCGCTGGTTCATTCTTCCAGGTGATGCCAGGTTTGTTTCGAAATGAGGAGCGAAGGTAGGAGAACTCTGACGAAGTCATTTTCTAGCGCTCAACGCTCTTGCTTGCCAAATGGCAAGTCAGTGCTGGGCACGTTGCTAACCCTATCCGTGATCGCCGCGTTGCCGGTGGTCGGTCAGGCACAAACCCCACCAACCCCCATCACGCCGATCCAGCACGTGATTGTGATCTTCGGTGAAAACCGCAGCTTCGATCAGGTCTTCGGAACCTATGTTCCCCGCGATGGCCAAACCGTACACAACTTACTTTCTGAAGGGATTGTCGATGCCAATGGCGCTCCTGGCCCAAACTATAAGAAAGCCCACCAGTATTCCGCGACCGACAGCACCGTTTACTCCATTGACCCGGGCGGCAAGACCCTCTACCAGTACCTTCCAGCTCCATTGACCGGTGGTGCAAACACAGTCGGCAGCGACCCCTACGGCGAGCCGTTGGGGCAGGAAGACACCAGAGCGACGCCAAATCGATGACAAGAGGGATATCGAAACTGCGGAGAGTTTGCTGGCCGAGCTCCTGGTGAAAATAGGGAAGACCCTCGGTTATGATTTCGATAAAGTCTATATCAAGAATGGGTGGCACCAACCACACCGAGCACATTCGGAACATGAGCTAGGAAGTTAGTAACACGAACGAGAGCTGTAACTGTGTTCCTCCGGAGTGCATACGTTCCCTCATAGGTGTAGCCTGTATCTCCCCCCAAGATTTTTCCATTGATGAAAACTGCCACGCCACCCATTGCCCTATAAACCTTCGTATTGCACAATCCATAGGCCTTCAATGCCTATGGCAAAATTCTCCTGGTTGGCAGATCATGGTCGGGTGACAATTTGCGCTGGCGATTCCGATGGCCACGCTACAGCTTCCACGCTAGGTTCGCGCCATGTCCCAGTCTCCAAACCCAGCCGCGCCGCAGCAGGTGGCGCCTCTGCTTGCGTTGGCCACTAAGTTGCTCAGGGCCGGGCGACCAGCCGATGCGATCGCGCCGTTGCTCGATGCAGCGCTGCTGCAGCCGTCCAATCCCATCATCCAGCACGATCTCGGCCTCGCCTGCCTCGAGGTCGGCCGCTTACCGGATGCGATCGCGGCATTGCAGCGGGCCGTCGCCAGCAACCCCCGCTACACCGATGCATATTTCCGCCTGGGAATTGCCTTGGAGAAGCTGGGCAACATCGGCGGGGCAATCGTTGCGTACGAGCGCGCCACTAAGCTGCTCCCATCCCTAACCGAGGCGTGGTTCCGCGCCGGCGCCCTGGTCTACACCCTGGGCCATCGCGACCAGGCGATCGGCTGTTTCCGGCGCGCGGCAGCGACCGGAGATAGGAACAGCTTCGGCCGCCTTGGCAAGGCGCGCGCGCTGCTGACCGAGGATCGCAATCAGGAAGCCGAACAGGTATTGCGAGAGACGCTGGTAGCCGATCCGAGGAACGCCATGGCGTATGATTTGCTGGGCAATCTGCTCACTGAGTTCGGCCGTTTCGACGAAGCCCGTGCATGCTTCGAACGCGCCATCGCGATCGCGCCGATGCTGGCGGGAAGCTACTACGAACTGGTCCGGTGCCGCCCGGTCACGAGCGCTGACGACGGTCTGCTTCAAGGGATGCAAGCCGCCTTGGCCACGCCCGGACTGGAAGCGGCGCAACTCCTGCGGGTTCACCTCGCGATCGGCAAGGCGGCGGAGGATCTTGGCGACGACGGCTTGGCCATGCGGCATTTCGACGCCGCGGACGCGGTGCGCCGGGGCACTGTGCGGTTCGACTCGGCCGCGTTCTCCACCGAGATCGACCGCCTGATTGCCCGCTGCACACCCGAATGGATCGCGCGCGCGCCCGAACTCGGCAGCTCCGATGCGACGCCGGTGCTGATCATCGGCATGCCGCGGTCCGGCACAACTCTCGTCGAGCAGATCGTCTCCATGCATCCCGAGGTCGGGGCCGGCGCCGAGCTGCATTTCTGGAACCAGCGCGGGGCGGAGTGGCACCGCTCTTGCTCGGCCGGGAACGCTGCGGCCGGGAACGAGAAGCCGTTCCTGGTCTCGGAGTTCTTGGCCAAGGCGACGGCAGACTATCTCGGTGTGCTACGCGCGATCGCCCCCAAGGCGGCGCGAGTGACCGACAAGATGCCATTCAACTTTCTCTGGGCCGGGCTGGTCCACGTGGCATTCCCGCGCGCAATCATCATCCATTGCCGCCGCACTGCAATCGACACGGCGTTGTCGATCCATCAAACTCATTTCCGTCCGGGCCTGGCGTTTCCGACGGGAGGTGCCGAACTGGTCGCGTATTTCCGCGACTACCAGCGGCTCATCGATCATTGGCGGAGCGTGCTGCCGGCGGATCGCTTCATCGAGGTCGATTACGAGGACCTGACCCGCGCGCCCGAACCAGTCATCCGGCGGATCATCGCGGCCTGCGGCCTGGCGTGGGACGACGCATGCCTGCGCCCCGAATGCAATCCGCGGGCGGTGAACACGCCCAGCAAGTGGCAAGCCCGGCAGCCGATCTATCGCACCTCCGTCGCGCGCTGGCGACGCTACGAACCCTGGCTGGGGCCCCTGCGCGCGCTCGTCGAACTTAAACAAGATCGTTAAACAGAATCTATGACGGGTCGGAAGGGGACGCGGGTATCGCCCGATCGTGATTGGGGTGAAGCAGCCCACCTCCCCGAAGACATGAAAGACAACGTCCACGAAACAGACTCTGCATAACGTGGAGCGGCGCGCGTCACAATCCGCGCGAAAAAGATCAGCCCTTGTAACGGAAAATTCACGTGATCGTCATAAAGCCGTCGCAGTCATATTTCCACGCCGGTGTCGCACGGCCGACAATCGCGGCCATCGCGTTCTCTGTGGTCGGCCAGGCGCAAAACCAGGCGACCACGTCACTTTAAAGACCAAGATTACAAAAATGTAATCTCGGCGTCATGCTGGCGTCCCCTTCTCAAAACTAGAGTGATCACCTTGGTGCATTGAGTGCTTGCGCCAAGCCCTGTTGGAGATTGAAGAACAGATTGAAGAGCAAGATGAGAACCGCCACGAAGTCCCCTCTGCGAACGGTGCGTGAAGAAGAAAATCCAAGAAGGAGAACGGTACATGTCTCGAAAAATTCAGGCTCGAAATAAGTCTCGGAATAGGTCTCGGATCAACCGTCTGCGTCCGCTCGCCGGGCTGCTGGCGACTGGGCTGAGCTGTGCTGGGATCGCCGCTGGACAGTCCCAGAAGTACCCGACCTACACCGTTGGCCCGCAACTGAACGGCTCGTGGGTCGTCAGCGATGGGGCGGTCATCACCCCGGCTGGCACCCAAGTCAACCTCGGCATCCGGGTCCGCGCGAAGGCCATCGCGCTGAACCCCAATGCCAGCACTCACACCGCCGCCGTGCTCACCCTGGGTACGTCGACGAGCGACGGCAACGGAGCCGTCGAAGTGTTTGACACCCAGACCGGCGTTGTCCTGCAGAACTACAGCCCAGCCGGAGGAAACGATCCGAGCGGCAGCTATAGCGGGATCACCTATTCGGCGGACGGCACGCACCTGGTGTTCAGCCAGGACAGTAGCAATGTCACCATCGCCAACGTCAATGCACGGGGCTTGCTGTCAGACAACGCCCAGGTCTACGTGGCGCCGGACAATTCCTTCATCACCTGCTTTCCGGACAGCCCTCCGGCTTCTTATGGCAACCCCTGCGGCTCGTTCTACAGTGGATACACCTCTTATCCTGGCGGGGTTGCGCTCTCGAGCGATGGTCAGAGCGCCTATGCCCTGCTGAACCAGAACGATACGCTCACCCAGATCTACTTGACCGGGAACCCGCCGACGCAGGGTACGCAGATCCGCGTTGGCAATGCGCCGCACAGCATCGTGATCAACAGCACCGGCACCACCGCATATGTGAGCAATGAGGGTGGCCGGGTCGCTACGGAGTCGGACTTCCAGATCAACTCCTCTGGCACTGAAATCGTCGCCGACGCCTTCGTTGGCGCCG
>Ga0208563_1001318_pt1 | contig 17047 bp, 19 predicted proteins | sample June2015DPH_17_1_2_FD_184717 | JGI IMG/M metagenome (GOLD analysis project Ga0208563, IMG submission 184717) | Peatland microbial communities from SPRUCE experiment site at the Marcell Experimental Forest, Minnesota, USA - June2015DPH_17_150... | ecosystem: Environmental > Terrestrial > Soil >... | reverse complement strand
CACATCGGGCAAATCCTCCGGAATCCCTGAATTTCCGGTTCAACCCGGCATCGCTCTTCTGGTCACTATCGTCATCGTGATGTCGTACTTGTTTGCCAGGCGCGGCCTTCGAGCCGACAAGCTATCCTAGACCTAGCATGCAATTCTCTGTGTTGTGCGCGCGCCAGAATCTAGCTATTCCGGACGGACAGAGGCTATTCTGAGCTTATCAGGAATGGGCCGGCCCGGACCCGCACAGTTTAGTCTGCAAATCCAGACCCAAACAGGATTATGAGGTGGCGCCCTGGCCGGGCCTAAAAGGGGGCTCCACCATAGAATCGTGGCGCTCAGAGAGGGGTCAGTGAACCTGAGCTCAAGCGGTCGATCTGTTAGGATGCAACTCGCGAGTATGCTCCCTTTTGAGGAAGCCCAAATCAGACTCGCTGCCTGCGGTCAACTCCATATCGCAGTCCGGGCACTTCCAACGGAAGTCAGAGAATTCGACCTGTTGTTTGCTGCGGGCTAGGATATTCTTCTCGTCTGTCTCCTCCCGCCTCCTGCCCTCGCTCGATTCACTCTCGAGCTCCTCGGCCCCTTCTTCAGCTCTTCGCTCCCTCAATTTGTCCAGGGCGTAGACAATTCCGCAACGCTCGCAGTAACCGAAATTGCTTTGCCCGTCCAGGGAATTCACATTCCCTCCGCAGACTTCACATCGCTTGAAACTCGACAAACATGGGGACAATCGGAGTGGTTGATATAAGCGAGCGCGCGCGCTTGCATAGCCACCCTAGCCGGGCCTTGTCAGTCCATGTAGGCGTCCCAATACGCGGAACTGTACACCGATTCCACACGCCCACCCTAGGAGACGCGCTCTAGAACTTCCTCGGCGAAGATTGTCCACTTGCCCTTGGCATCTTTCTGTTCGATCAGAATCGACCAAGTCTTGCCATCCGCTTCCCAAGAGAATGTGTTATGGAGAGGCCCGTCCGGATACTCGAACACGAGCCTCACCGCGTTGGCCCCCTCCCGTCTACCGTATCCCAGGGACTCTGAGAAACGACCGCCGAATGTATCAAGCCAGTGGACCACGTATCGCTCACTCATGTTGTCATAGCCGATGAACACATCGGCCTCATACTCGGCCTTCCGTTCCTGGGCCTTCACATTCCGGTTTTCGATGGCGCTGACGTCAATGAAGTGAACTCTCAGGAATTGATGGTTCAGGACCCACTCCGCGTCACAGGCCTGCTGTATCGGCTGGCCAGCTATCTTCCCCTTTACTCTCCACTTTCCCGCCAACCTGTTCAAGAGAGCGTCTCGGAGGGGATGATTCTCTCCGTCAATCTCAACAGGCTGTTTTGCGGGCATGTGGTTCTAGGGCCGTGCAGACCAGTTCGTCGCTATTTATGGTCTATCCGCGTGAGATGAATTAGCTATGCTCGGTACGAAACGGGCCCGGTGGGACTCGCCCCCATATGGGTGCAGAACCATATGGATGTCCTTTGCTCACACGGTCAGGAACTGTAGTCGGTGTTGGGGGGGTGTGCACTGAACTCTAGGTTTGAATCCCACCGGGCGCGCGGCTCGCTTTGCTGAGACGATAAGGCTCACTTGCGTGTGAATCTCAGATACGCGATGAAGAACAGCACTAGTCCCAGCACAATCAGGGCAGTACCCACGCCCGATCCTCGCATGGGAGCGTGTGGAATGGCCACTATTGCTCCTCCAGCAATCACAGCAATCAACCCTATCACGGTCAGAATGATAGCATGCATGTTGCGACCGCCCGTAGTCTTTCCCTTATCACTCATTTCAAAGTCCTCTCTTCTTGACGGCTTTTCGCTTCGTATATATCCCTTGAGCGCGCGCTCTCAAGTCATCGTGTTCTCCCCAGTGCTATGATGGCTGTGGCGACTGGAGAGCCGAAGGAACTGCTAATAATGCCGGAAAAGCGGCCCAGGAAACATCGGGAGGAACAATCTAGTGTACAATTCCCGAAGATCATACTACCGTGCAGTCAGGATTCTCTCCGTTGCAATATCGCTCGTCTTGGTTCTGGTTCTATTGACACCCAAGGTTTCGTTGGCTGACAGCGTCACCTCTACCGTGTCTGTGGGCGTCCAACCGGAAGGAGTTGCATTCGATCCGACCAACGGGTACGTCTACGTGGCGAACTCCTTTTCGGGCACGGTCTCGGTCATCGACGGCTCGACCAACACCGTGGTCACTGCGGTGACTGTGGGCACCGGTCCCGATAGTATCGCATTCGACTCGACCAACGGGTACCTCTACGTGGCTAACTATGGTTCAGGCACGGTCTCTGTCATCAAAGGCTCGACCAACACCGTGGTCACTGATGTGACTGTGGGCACCAACCCGGAAGGAGTTGCATTCGACCCGACCAACGGGTACGTCTACGTGGCTAACTTCGGTTCGGGCACGGTCTCTGTCATCAAAGGCTCGACCAACACCGTGGTCACTAATGTGACTGTGGGCGTCTATCCCATTAAGATCGCATTCGACCCGACCAACGGGTACCTCTACGTGGCGAACGAGGGTTCGGGCACGGTCTCAGTCATCGACGGCTCGACCAACACCGTGGTCACTGCGGTGACTGTGGGCACCAACCCGGAAGGAGTTGCATTCGACCCGACCAACGGGTACGTCTACGTGGCGAACAAAGGTTCAGGCACGGTCTCTGTCATCAAAGGCTCGACCAACACCGTGGTCACTAATGTGACTGTGGGCAGTGAACCCTACGCAGTCACCTTTGACTCTGCCAACGGGGACGTCTACGTGACCAACTCGTATTCAAGATCAGTCTCGGTCATATCCGGGTCGACAAACACTGTGGTAGCTACGGTGGCTGTGGGCATCGGCCCTGATGGAGCCGCCTTCGACCCGACCAACGGGTACCTCTACGTGGCGAACTACAGTTCGGACACGGTTTCCGTCATTACCCCCACATCATCGACCTCGACCTCTTCCACGACCTCCACCACTTCAACCACATCGTCAACCTCTTCCACGACCTCCACCACTTCAACCACATCACAGACAACAGGGACATCATTGACGTCGTCTTCAAAATCGGGCTCATCCTCCGGCATCCCTGAATTTCCGACGCAGCTCGCTTTCACTCTTCTGGTCACGGTTGTCATCGTGATGTCGTATGTATTTACCAGACGTGGCCTTCGAACCGACAAACAAGCCCCGGTCTAGCACGCAATTCTCCTTCTTGGGGCGCCTACCTGGACCGTGAAGTCCCGGCCAGGGCGCCACGCCAGGGAGGCAGTTTGGGTCTGGATTTGACGGTAAACCGTGTGGGTCCCACCGGGCCCGTCAACTCCAAAGGGTGGGCGCCTGCATCGGATGACAGGTCCCGGCGCGCGCGCAACGACTGAATGCGACATAGTCTTTCGAGCGTTCTCTACGGGGACCGCGAGCGTCTCGCTGGAACCTCACCAGGCGTGATTTGAACCTCTTTTCCCATGCCACAATCCGCGCGCTTGCGGTGCCTACCAGCGTGGAGGTGAAACAGCGACTTGAAAGATGGAGATCTCCTGGTGAGACTCCTTCGTGAGAATGGGGGGCAGCAGTGCGAGGAGCGCCTGGCCAGACCTGGTGGCTCTGTAGTGCATCTCCCCGGATCCTGACCAGGCGACTTCCACAAAGCCTTGAGCTTCGAGCTCTTTGATTGCTCTACAGACATGGCTGACGTACTTGTTCTCCAGCTTGCCGATCTCGGTCGGTGTGCGAACGGTCCTGGAGAGGATGGTCAGCACCCTGGCCCTCATCTCGCTTTGGGAGACGAACTCTAGGCCCTTGGTAGTTATTGCCATAGCTGACCTACCAACCCAACTACCCCCCAGCCTGGGCCAATGCTTGGTCCAACTCCTGCTGGTCACTCGGACTGACTTGGTCCTTGGCTCCCACGTTTTGGTCGCTCGGCTTATACTCCGATTGGGGCTTCAGGACTCCGACCATTGTGGGGATCAACTTGTACCCAGTCGAAGTGTTCCCCACCACTGGAATGAGGCCAAGGAGCACCGTCTCGTTCCTATTCAAGGGGACGGGATGAATCAGAGTCACATAGAGGGCGGTCCTGCCAATAGCTAGGGAGACCTGATAGACGGTTCCGTTGATGTTGATGGCTATGGAATTGACCGTGAAGCCGATTCTGTAGATCACAGATCCTGTCGGTAGGTTGGCCGAGGCTATCGTTTGTGAGACGCTCTGCAGATGGAGGAGGTCCACTGTTGCTGAACCTCCCGACGGCGTGATCGAACCGAAATTAATCGTCACCGTCCCGTTGAAGGCGGGCTCGGAGACCACAAGGACCGCAGCCGAGTAAGTCAGATTGAGCGAGGACGTTCCCGCTGGCACTTTCGGAGGGTCGGTAAGTTGGACGACCAGCACCGACTGAGCGCCCGCGCTTGTCGGAGCTGATACGTAGTACATCGAAGACCCTATGATTATGGCTGCCAGTACGACGGCTACCGCCGAGTACCTGATGGTCCTTGTTCCTGCTGACATTCCTCTTAGGTGGCAATTGGGGAGTACGGGAGATAATCCTATTGATTTGAAGGCGCTTTCAACACCCTTGAAAGGGGTCCGCTACTTCCAGGAAGCTAGTCTGCGCCAGACTCTGGCGGTCTCGTACCACATGACGGCCACGAGCGCGACAGAGGCCGCGACAAGTGGCCTGACATACCCGGGATTGGACAATGACATCAGCCCGAAATAGACTATGAGCGCCGTGAACAGGATTGAGAAGAATGTCAATTGAGGCACTAGAACTCCGCCGACCCTGGTGAATCCCTCGAGGATCTCCGCCGAAACGTCCTTGGTAGAGCAATATTGTCCGGCCGAGTTCTGGTTGGCATAGCCAGCCTCGACCAGCTTGTTAAGGTGATAGGACGCAAGGGAGGGTGTCGAGAAACCGAGAGCCCTCTGGACGTCGCGAAGCTCGCATGGTCCTTTCGAAAGAAGGAGAAGGTATACCCGAAGGGTATTCCCTTTGAGCTCTCTCTCGCTTCTGGCACTGGCCGCGTTGGTCATACCATTCGCGCCTTGCCTCGTCGGAAGGGGCCGAAATTGCTCGACCCCTTGACGACTGAATCGCGTTCGGCCCGGTGGCCGCGGTTGTACGCCCTGGCCGAACTCGCGGCAACCCACTTCTCTGATATGTGCCTGGACCCAGTCCTCCCATGGTGTCCTCCATTGATTGGCTCTTGAGCGAGCATACAGGTTGAGGTTCCTCAACCAGTCAATTAAGCCTAGCCGCGTGGAGTCCATGGGGGCGACCTCCCCCTTTGGAACGCGACTATCAAGGTTGGTGCGAGCAGTATCAAGGTCGGTAGCTTTCTAGTGCTCTCACGAGGCTAGCGCTACTTTCGAGGTTGGTGCGCGACTCCTTGAAGCGCGGGCCCGAACCCGAATCATAGTGAGGAGGGGCATTGCACCATCTAGTCGAAATCCGCTCAGATAGGATTTGAACATCGTTTCTCATGCCCCAATCCCCCCCGGGGCATCCGACCCGTCGAGCCCGCGAAGGGGCGCCACGCAGGGGAAGTAGTTTGGGTCCGGACCTGACAGCAAACCGTGTGGGTCCCACCGGGCCCGTCGAGAATATTAGTTACTTGGTTTCTTGGGATGACTCATGTCGAAGTACTGCATGCGCTGCGGTAAGCAGAACGAGGACCAGGCGGCGTTCTGCGTGGCGTGCGGAGAGGCTTTTCCCGTGGTGCAACAGGGCCCGTCGGCAGGGTCTTCCGCAGAGAGAGCTGTCGCCCAACCGCCCTCAGTTACGTTCACAGCCGAAACGGAACACTTGGGGCAGGGTTACGCACTCCCCGACATTTCCTTGAAGGACGATCAGGGAGCCGTAGTCTACGTAGCGAAGAGAAAACCGCTCCACCAGAGCTTCGAAATCTACGACTCACAGGGGGAGACGAAGGGAAGCGTGAATCACAAGATGCACGCTACACATACCAGCTTCGAAGTATGCGACCCGTACAAGAACGTGCTGAACGTAATCGGCGTGGGGCCTCACAATAAGGGTTTTCCTCCGAACTGCTGGCTAGAGGACGCCAGCGGAAACAGGCAGGGGAGGTTCGAGTTCACAGGATTAGGAGTCTTCAGGCTCGTGAAGTCAGACGGAACGAAGGTCTTCGACGCCAGGCTCACGGCACTCGCGGCAGGTGGAGGGATGGTCCAGAGGCTGAAAGCACTGGCATCGAGGAGTTACGCCATCGATGTGTTTGACCCCTCCTTTTCGACCTTGATGCTGATGGGCACCATCGCAGCAATCGAAGCCGCATGGTGAGAACCCATCGGAGGGAGCCGCCAGCCCTCCACATGAGATCCTTCAGACAGCGAAGGTGACTTCACAGCGGAATCTGGCGATTCTGGGGGATGCGATAGAGCCTGCGGAATCCGCTTTCCGGACCTATTTGGGGGCGAGTCCCACCGGCCCACTCAAACATGGTGTGGCAGCGCTCCGCCAGATAGGCTTGAGCGGGGGCTCTCGGAGTATCCGACAACGTTCGGCGCGTTGGTGCCCGCTTTGAGGACTATCACGGTCGCCGCGGAGAACACTCCCTTCGACACTTCCGCATCCGCCCTGAGGGTCGGGCTGGTGCTGGCCATGGTGCCGAAGCAAGCCTTCGTGCGGTCCAGCGACCCAATATGACTGAGCCAGGTGCTCAGAGAGGAAGTGGCGCATGAGCCCCGGCCACTTCGGAGGCCCCCACTCGTGTGGTACGGGCCGCCCGGGCCTACCCTGCGACTGCAAGAGGCCTATCTCGGATGTGGCAAAGCGAGACCCAAGATTCATCGAACTCCTGCGCACTATCTGCGTCCCATCTTGGTCAGCAGGCGCGCCCTGGTCTCGGCCCGCTACGGCATTCTCTCTGCTTCTTCGGGGACCCTTAGCCGCCGGAAGAATATCCAGAACATGAAGATCGACACCGAGTAGAGGACGGACGCTATGTAGAACGGAAGCTCGAGCATCCCGGCATTCATCATCGCGCTGCCAACCACCGTGCTGAGGGAATTGGGGAGCTTCGACATCGCCGCACTGATTCCTGCGGCGGCCCCCCTCTCGTCCCGGTCCACGAGCCCCATGATCAGCGACGTCCCCAGGGGGCCTGACACGTTCATCATGAACGTCCTGAGTATGTAGATCCCTCCGGCGATCTCGAAGGTCGGGGAAAGCGGCACGGCGAGCATGAACACCATCGAGAGGCCCTGGGTGAGCACGATGGCCCTCACGAGTCCGAACCTCCGGGCCAGGTTGGGCGCGCCAAGGGCGAAGGCCGCTAGGAGGAACCCAGAGATGCCGATGATGGGCCCGCTGTAGGTATCGGGCACGTTGTAACGAAGCGTGAACCACTGTGTCATAAGAGGGACGAAGAGGCCGGCGCCGGTGGCGATGAGGACCGAGGTGACCAGGTACTTCACGAGGACCCCCCGCGACCTGCTGGGCATGAACTCCCTGATGCTCTTCGCCTTCGCCGAGGTCCTGGACTCGCTGATCCTGAACAGGAGCGGAGTGATGGCCACACTGAGCCCCGCGAGGATGAGATACAGCACGACGTGGGCCTGGGCGACGTCTAGCCCGACATGCTCGAAGACCAGCACCAGCGGGATGGCGAATCCACTGAGCCCCCAGGCGATGTTTCCGAGGAAGAACGAAAGCGAAAACGCTGCCGTCCTGTTGGACTCCCCGGCCTTCTCTGCCAGCAGCGCTGTCGCCGCCGCAGCGAAGGCCGCCTCGGTGCCGCCCTCGACTGCCGCGGCGAGAATCAAAACGAGCGTGTTCGAGGTCAGGGCGAACAACGCCAGCATGACGCCGGCGAGCAGGTTGCCGACCACGATGAACCTCCTCCTTCCGTATCTGTCCGCCAGTATGCCGAACGGAATGCTCGCGGCGACCATGCTGACCCCCATGACGGTGTATACGGTCCCGGTGAAGACGATCGACAGCCCCTTCACAGTCGTGAGGAAATAGGAAAGGTCAGTGAAGAGGAAGCTCAGTGCGAAGCTTGGGACGAAGCTCAGGACAATCAGCAGCTTGGCCTCCCCGGGGATCGAGCTGTACTGCCTGAACATGGGGTCTCTGGGGCGAGGGCCTCTACACCTCGTATAAACGGGAAACGCGAATAGGCAGCGATGCGCGCGCCGCCCGGATCAGAACCTTCGTGCAGGCTGAACCCATGCAGGCGCAGCCACTAGTCGGGCTGCACGAGGTCTTGGACCGAGCTTCACAGTAGGCTGGTCGATTCCCGCCGGGCCCGCTAGGTTTCTCCTCTCCCATCCTTGCGCTTGGCCACGCGCCATTCCAAACTTAAGAATCAGAGGGCCCCGGTCGGGGGTGCATTGAGGCTCGTGATCAGAAATGCCTCCCTTAGGGGCGTGAGCAAGACGCGGGACATAGCCATAGATGGCGGAAAGATTGCTCTCGTCGCCAGCAGGGTGAGAAGTGGCACAGACCGAGAGATTGACGCAGGAGGTAGGCTTGTCACTCCAGGTTTCGTTGACATCCACTGTCATCTTGATAAGTGCCTGACGCATGCTTGGATGAAGACGGAACGGGGGGTGAATGCCGGCAGCCCCGACGTCATCCCTTCGGCAACGGGTGTGAAGAGGAATTTCACCAAGACCGACATCGTGAGTAGGGCCAGCGCCGCAGTAGAGAGCTCCATCCTCTTAGGAACCACGGCAATCAGGGCGTTCGCCGACGTTGACTCAACCGGGGGCCTGCTGGCAGTGAAGAGCCTCCTTGAGGTAAAGAAACGGTTCTCGCGAGCCGTAGACATTCAGATTGTGGCATTTCCTCAGGAAGGCATCGTCAGAGAACTGGGAACAGACGAGCTCTTGCACAAGGCGCTGGAGCTGGGCGCAGATGTTGTGGGGGGCATTCCGTGGTATGAAAGAAGCGCCGACGACGCGAGGAGACACACCGACATAGTCTTTGACCTCGCAAAGGAGTATGGAAAGAAGATCCACATGCTGGTCGACGACACCTCTGACCCGGAGGCGCGGAACATCCTGTACCTCCTGCAGAAGACGATCAAAGAAGGTTACCAAGGGAAGGTCGCCGCGAGCCACTGCAGGGGGGCGCTGGACTCTCCTGACGAGGAGTATGCTAGGAGAATTGTCCGAATGGCGAGGCAGGCGGGCGTGACGGTCGTGGAGAACGCCCATGTCAGCCTTTTCATGTACGGAAGGACCGATTCCCACCCGGTACGGCGAGGCGTCACCCGGGTCCATGAGTTTCTCAAGGGTGGCGTCAACATAGCTATTGGGCAGGACGACATCGACGACCCCTACTATCCTTTCGGAAGGGGAGACATGCTGGAGCTTGCGTTTGTGATGGCCCATGCCGCCCACCTCTCTTCATCTGAGGAGCTCGACGCGGCTTTTGACATGATAACCTACAACGGGGCAAAAGGGATGGGCATCGAAGGATACGGGGTCAAACGAGGGAACAGAGCCGACTTGGTCGTCCTTGATGCGACGAGCGTCCACGAAGCGCTGCGCCTGCAGGCACCTAGACTCTATGTCGTCAAGGGCGGGAGGCTGGTGGCCAGGACGAAAGTGGAACAGAGACTAACTGTCTAGGGTCTATGTGATTCTTGCTCCGGTGCCGACTCCGACGAAATACCCGAACAAGTAGAGGACCACAGACGCGTGCGCGCGCGTTGCGAAGTCTCGTGTTTCCTTATCTATCGGAGTGAATGACCCCGGAGTCCGCGTCTTGGAAGCCAAATTCACCTATGTCGGAATCAGGGTCAAGAGCATGAAGAGGTCGATTGACTTCTATACGACGTTTCTTGGTATGAAGGACAAGGGCCATTCCAGAATCGAAGTCACCAAGGGAGACGTGGCCTTCTTGGAATCGGTTGACGGGAAGGTCGGGATAGAGCTGAACCACTACGACGAAAAGAGCCCCTTCTACAAGAAGTATGTCGTCGGAGAGGGGCTCGACCACCTCGCGTTCGGAGTGGAGGACCTCGACGCGTCGCTAAAGCAGGCGAAGAAGCTCGGTTACAGGTTTCTGGAGGAGGTCAAGACCGAAAAGAGCCGCTGGGTCTATGTGGAGGACCCTAACGGAATCTGGATAGAGCTGTTCGAGACGAGTCAATAGACATCCGAAAGGCAAGGCTTCCTACCGCTCTACGTGCGCGTCCGGATCCATCAACGCGCCGTCCACGGAACGAATGCACTCCTCGGCTCTTGTTTATTTGGACTTACAGGGCCGTCTCTGTCATGCACTATGACGGTTCTTTCGAAGTCGTCTCGGCCAGGGCCAGGGTGTACGAGTTCGCGACAGACCCCTCAAAGGTCGCGACGATATTCCCTGACGTCTCGGACGTCAAGATCGACGACGCAGAGCACTTCACCCTGAAGGCAAAGGTCGGGATCTCGTCCATCAAGGGAGTGATGAATGTGAAGTGCACCATCGTCGAAAAGGTCCCTTCCACGTCTGTGAAGCTGAAGCTCAGGGCAAGCGGGCTAAGCAGCGCTGTCGAAATGGAGAGCGGTTTCTCCTTTGAGGATGCAAAGGGCGGTGGGACCCTGGTGAGGTGGACCGCCGACGCGAAGGTCGCAGGTCTGATTGCGAGAGTGGGTTCAAGATTGACGGACTCGATCGCTGCGAAATACCTGGACCAGACGGTCGAAGCGCTCAAGCGGAATCTCTCCTGACGCCCAATCCGCTCTCGTTAGGTGGCAGCGCAGTGCGACACGGGAGGTAGACTCTGAACCGGTCTGGGTGCTCCCAAGAAGTGGCCTGACTCAGTGCGGCTGGTTGATGGCAGCAAGAATGGAATCGGGCGTCGCGGGCGCCACGTCCACTCGTGCGCCAGGCCGGACGAGAGAGAGAGCATCGTTGAGCGCGTTCATCACCGCAGCGTAGCCTACGATTGTGCCGCTCTCCCCGACCCCCTTCGTGCCGTTGAGCGTACCAGTCGACGGCGTCACTTCATGGAAGACCTCGACGTCCGGGCTGTCCAGCGCCGTAGGGATGCCGTAGTCCACAAGAGTGCCTGTCAGCAGGTTCCCCTGCTCGTCGTATGCGAGCTTCTCGAACAGGGCACCCCCGACGGCGTGTACCACTCCTCCGTGCAACTGCCCTTCGACTATCTTCTTGTTGATCATCGTCCCACAATCCTCGACCACGACGTACCGCAGTATCTTGACCGTTCCTAGTTCGGCGTCCAGCGTCAGGGCGCAGAGGTGGACCCCGCTCGAGTAACTCATCGAGCTCACCTTGTACGTGGACTCTGCGGACATCTCGGCCAGCCCCAGTCTTTCGAGAATCTCCGCGATGGTCGGCAACTCCGCGCTCGGTCGTGAGGTGTTGACAAGCCTTCCGTCGCTGATGGAGAGCGCTTCGGCCTTCGTGCCCGTAAGCTCCGACACTCTGGCAAAGAGCTGCGCCCTGAGCTTACGAGAAGCGTCCACGACGGCGCTCCCCCCTGTGACGGCTGACCTGCTTCCGAACGTGCCTACCCCTGCGGGGACCAGGACCGAATCCCCCCAGACCACGGAGACCCTGTCGAGCGGAACCTTGAGCTCCTCGGAGGCGAGCTGGGCGAACGTCGTTTCTATCCCCTGTCCGTGCGGGGAGGAACCGGTGTAGACCGTCACCTTCCCGTTCCTGTCCAGAGTCACCCTCCCATATTCGGATTCGAAATCGAGTTCGACGCCGCTACCCTCGTTCTCGGATTCACCCCAGGAGGACGCTTCGTCGTTCTCCTTCTCCCCCTTGGATTCCCCTCCCTTCTCGCTCTGGCTCCCGTCCTGCTGCCACTGCTCAGCTTTCTCCTGCGAGGACCCTTCGCGAGAGTCACCACCGCCAGGTGACTCATCGCTCTCCGGGTGCTCCTCTTCATCCTCGTCGCCGCCGAAACCGCTCCTTCCCCCAATGGACACACCCAACCCGGCGACGATGTTCGAGTGCGAAGGCCCTCGCCGTTTGAACCTGGAGTTGACATCCTTCCTCCATTTCAGGAGTTCTTCATAACGCGGCTGACTGATGAGGTCATTGATCAGCCTGACGTGGTCCTCTTCCCCCGATGGTTTCCTGTCGGTGTCGCCCGGCCTCCTCTCGGCTGACAGGTTGCGCTTCCTCAGTTCGAGGGGGTCGATTCCCATCTTCTGTGCCATGATGTTCATCGCGCGTTCTATGAAGTAACATCCCTCGGGAGCTCCCGCTCCTCTGACAGGCCCCAGCGGCATCTTGTTGGTCGCGTACACGGCCAAGCGAAGGTCCACATTTGGAATCCTGTAAGGACCGAGCATCGACCACAGCGACAACTGCGACATATGGTTCTGTGTCCCTGTGACGCCCACGTCGCACTCGACCTCTGCCTTGACTGCGACTATCTTCCCGCCCATGTCGCAGGCCAGAGTGATGCCGCAGTACTCGTCCCTCCCGGACGCGGCTTCGAGGAACTCCTCCGTCCTCGTCGCGGTCCACTTCACCGGCAATCCGGTCATCCGGGAGAACAGACATGCGAGCAGCGGTTCTGGATACGATTGGGCTCCCTTGCTACCAAACCCGCCTCCCATGTCCATTACCTTCACGTGGAACCTCTCCTCGGGGAGGTGGAGTTGCGAGGCGAGCTGCCCCCGTAGACCATGCACAGACTGGACCGTCGCGTAGACCTCGTAGACGTCCTCTTTCTTCTTGTACTGTACGAGGGTAGAATGCGGTTCCATTGGCGTGCTCCCCTGTCTTGCAATTCCTTCCTTCGCCCTGATTACGTAGGGCGCCGAGGCAATGACCTTCTCGGCACTCCCCCACTTCACGTCGTTGCGCTGGGATAGGTTGTCGCTCCAGTCTTCGTAGATGAGCGTCTTTCCCTTCTTCGATTCTTCTATCGTTGTCACGACGGGGAGCGGGTCGTAATCGACCTCGACCAGCTCGACCAAGTCTTCCAACGAGTTCTTACGCCTCACCAGGATCGCCGCCACCGGCTCTCCGGTGAACCTCACCTTTCCCACCGCCAGGTGGTACCGCTTCGCAGGTTTCTGCGGGGGCCACTGATTCTGCGGAACGGTCGTCACACCCTGCTTGACAAGGTCCTCGCCGGTGAGCGCGGCGATGAAGTCGGGTGAAGCGCGAGCCTTCGAAAGGTCGATGCCCCGGATCCTTGCGTGGGCGAAGGGGGTCCGGACAATTCCCATGTAGGCCTGCCCCTCCATCCTGAGGTCGTCCACGTACCTACCCCTGCCCGTCAACAGCCGCGGATCCTCCAACCTACCCTTGGGTTCCTCCGAGCGCTGCTGCAAGATGACGCTCGTGTCAGTACTCGACCTCCCTCTCCTTCTTCGTCGTCGCCTTCCCCTTCGACAGTGCTTCGGCAGCAGCCCTTACCGACCTTACTATGCCGACGTAGCCTGTGCACCTGCAAAGGTTACCCTCGATTCCTCTCCGGATCTCCTCTTCAGTCGGGTGGGGATTCCTCTGCAGGAGGAAGAGGCTCGACATCAGGATCCCTGGAGTGCAGAACCCGCACTGTAAGCCGTGGCTCTGCATGAAAGCCTCCTGGATCGGGTGGAGCTTCTCACCATCTTCAGCCAGCCCCTCGACCGTCAGTATCTCCGCGTCCCGGGCCTGGACCGCGAGGATCATGCAGGATTTCACGGCCTTGCCGTTCATAATGATCGTGCAGGCGCCACAATGCCCGGTGTCGCAGCCCACGTGGGTGCCTGTCAGGCCCAAGTCGTCTCTGAGGAAGTTGACGAGGAGGGTCCTCGGTTCGACAGCTCCGCTGTGCTGCTTACGGTTCACCCTCATGGACACCCTGGTCTGCTCATCGGCCTTCACAGTTCTCACCTTCTCTGCCAATGCTCTCACTCACTCGCTCACTCGCATTCCGAGCACCCCGGCCCTTTCCGAAGCGAGCCTGAGCGACCTCTTCGTAAGCACCTTGATGGCCTCCATCCTGTATTCCCTGCTGCCGTGCACGTCTGAGGGCGGGTCTGCCTCATCGACGGCTCTGTCGGCGGCCTCTGCGATTGTCGTCTCGTCGAGAGTCTTCCCCTTGAGGTACCTCTCTGCCGAGACGGCCCTTATGGGGGTCGGCCCCGCTGCCCCGACGCCTATTCTCGAGTCTCTGCATGAATTTCCATCCTCCAGTGTGGCTACGACCCCAACCATCGCGATGGCGAAGCCTCCTTCCCTCACGCAGTGCTTCATATATGCGGAGGCTGATCTCTGCGGAAAATAGGGGAGCCGGACCTCTATCAACATCTCGTCGTGGCTTACTGCGGTTGTGAATAGGTCCACGAAGAAGTCCCGCGCAGGCACCACTCTCTTGCCGCGCTTGCCTTCTATGACGAACTGTGCGTCCGCGGCGAGTAGGGCTGTGGGGATGTCTCCAGCGGGGTCGGCGTGGCAGGCGCTTCCACCGATGGTGCCCAAATTCCTGACCTGCTGGTCCCCGATTCTGGTGACCGCGTCGGTGATGAGGGAAAACCGTTCCTTGACCGACTTGTCACTTCCGAGGGTGTCGTGCGTCGTGAGCGCTCCGACTGCGAGGTGCGCACCCATGTCTCTCACATAGGAGAGGCCAGGGAGCCTGGAGATATCGACTACCGCCGTGGGTGCAGCCAGCCTCAGCTTCATTATCGGCAGGAGGCTCTGGCCTCCGGCGAGTATCTTGGCCTCTTCGTTCTCGCCCAGGAGTCTTATCGCTTCATCTACGGAAGCTGGTGCGTGATAATCAAACTTCTTGGGAATCATGCGAAGGCTACTCTCCTTCGCAGAAGGACGGAGGCAGACGTCTAATAAGCATGGAAGAAGCGAACGAGCGCAGGCCGGAGCCGGATTCGAACCAGCAATTCTGATTGTGTTTGACGGAAGGTCGTCAGTCCCGAGTTCCACCGGGCCCGCGTTCGCCTCCTCGGTCGTTCGAACGCGCTTGACTTCCTTGAGCGAGCAGGTCGAGAGGTCACGGTTGGGACATGGAGCGGGACGGGAGGAGGGCAGGGAAGAGGCTCTAGCTCAAGATATTTGCGTCCCGTTGAGGAAGAGATTGGTCTGCACTTTCACTCCGGCCCTCTTCAGGGTAGCGTGTGCGTAGCACATCTTTTCGGCTTCCTTTGAGAGGTGAAGGATTGCTTCCCTGGAAGCGACGCTCTTCAACCTAAGGTCGTAAACGACCTCCTCGAAGGCGCCGCCAATCCTCCTGTCGAAGCGGCCTCTGGCGGTCAGTTCCATGTCGCCAAGAGGGAGGTCCGTAGATATCGCCAGGACCGCGTACTGGTTCATCAGGCATGATGCGGCCCCAGCGATGAAGTAGGCAAGCGGGTTTGGACCCTGGTCGGTCCCTCCCCTGTCGGGGGGCTCGTCAATGTAGAAGGTGAACTGGCGCTTTCGCGCTTCGAACTTCAGGTTGCTGACTCTCTTCAGGTCGACCCTTTCCGCTCCGAAGAGGAACTTCTCGTCCCTTGCCTCGTTCCGTTTCCTGATGTGTTCCCTGATTACCTCAACCGAGTTGTCGTCGTCGGCCATCGGCGGAAGAGCCCTCCCCGCGGATAAAGAGGTTTGTCAGACGCGCGCGCACAGAGAGCTACGACGGCGAGATGATGATGACGCTGTCGCCTCGCACCAGTACTACGCCGAGGGGTCGGGTCTTGTCGTCGGTTGAAATCTCCTCTGCGCTGCTTAGCGTGATGTCCATGCGCTTGTCCACCTCCTCAAGCATTCCACGTATCGTCCTCCCATCCCTGAGCTTCAAGAAGATGGCTTTCCCCTTGTGATGTTCCAATTCTCTCACCGCAACGTCTTCTGTCTCCATCACTACATCCTTGCGGACATTGAGCAATAAACGTTTGACTCCTGGCTAAACCGCCTTCCTCTCGCCTCTCTTTGCCAACTCGCGCGCGACACCCGGAAATGCTTTTACCTCCAAACTGAAACTAGCCCGAGAGTTGACCGATGGGAGGGAGTCGATCAGGAAGACCCTGGCCTTCGACAGAACTGCGGTCATTGGCCTGATCCTGCTGCTGACCTCCTTCGTCATGGGCGCCATGCTCCGCAAGTCTGCCTACATAACCGACGAGGACGTAGGGCGGCTGCGCGCCACCTGCGACACCTACCTGAGAGGATTCTGCGTGCCCACAGCGTACTTCTCCATCCCATTGGGTCCACTCGGTACGCTCGTGATCAACGCGACCTCCTTTCTTGTCAGTGCGGCTTTCTTCATCCTAGGCGTCCTGCTCGTGCGGAAATAGAAACCCGCGCTACAGCTAGACCATCTCGTCAAGACGCGACAAGTTGGTCTCGAAGGCTGCACCAGTCCCTGGATGGATTTGAACACCAAACCGTGCAAGTCCGGGTGGGCCCACTCACAAATAACCCAATCCAAGCTATTATGCTCAAAACAAGCTGGAATCAAGCGATTCTACAGGGACACCCCGACCGACTGCCTATATACTCGCTAGGGAACCAACAGACTATGACATTTGCACGCCGAAGAAAGTGGGAAGTAATCCGAAGACGCAGACACTCTTCTCATCAAAACACACTTGAACAGCGTGCCAATCGCCCCTCGTAGCCTGAAGGTTAGTCCAAGAGGGCTTGGCTCCCCGCAGCCCTAAGCCAGTCAGGGAAGAGTAGTCGCTGTTCTAATCCAGTCCGTTACCATACTTTCCCATGTGTTCAAATCCGGCCGTCCCTGAGACTCGAACCCATTTGCTGGCGAGTCCGACCAGACTCGGACCGTCGACTGAGTCAGCGAGCTGCAACATGAGCCGAAAGCCCAACACGCACTCCCGCCACCCGGCTTGGGACGAGGTCACCTGGCTGAGGTCCTCTCATTCTTCTCCGGGAAGCGATTCAAAGCCAAGAAGTCCGACTGAGCATAGTTGAGGCGAATGATGAGACAGAGACTCTTTGTCAGAAGCACCAATGAGTACGAGGTGACATCCTCCCACGACTGAAGGTCGTGGGCTTCCAGCCCCTGTTTCATGGCGTATAGTTCCCGCTTCCTCGACCGGGCTTGCGACCTCAGTTGGCTGGGGTGGTAGAGGTCCAGTCTCCACGGGC
>Ga0208563_1001317_pt1 | contig 17057 bp, 16 predicted proteins | sample June2015DPH_17_1_2_FD_184717 | JGI IMG/M metagenome (GOLD analysis project Ga0208563, IMG submission 184717) | Peatland microbial communities from SPRUCE experiment site at the Marcell Experimental Forest, Minnesota, USA - June2015DPH_17_150... | ecosystem: Environmental > Terrestrial > Soil >... | reverse complement strand
CCAACTGCTGAGGCGTCAGGCCTGAGGCCTGCACATCGTTGAGCAGGGGAAGAGAAATTTTGCCATCCGGACGCACCGGCAAAGTGGCAGTCAGGTCGGCTTCTTTCCACACGGCTACGTGGAGCACGTCATCGGGCCCGATGACATACTCGGGTCCGGTTTGGCTGCTGGAAGCCGCATTCGTTGTCTTGTCGGAAGCGGTCTTGCTGGGAGCGGGATTGGCGGCGGGCTGGGCAGGCGCATCCTGGGCCAGCGCGATGCTGCCGATCAGGAACAGTGCCGCAACCACCGCTTTCCATGTTGATTTCATATCTTCTCCTTCTCTCAGGTTTCAAGGTCGAATCGCGAAACTCTGAAACCTTGAAACTTTGAAACCCTGCCATCAGGCCCCGTACTCTTCGTACCCAATCTGCTTTAGCTTGTAAAGAAGCGCTTTGTAGCTGATCTGCAACTCCTGCGCGGCCCGGCGCCGGTTCCAGCGCGTGCGAGCCAACACCTGAAGGATGAGCTCCCTCTCGGCCTCGCGGGAAGCGGCGCGCGCCGCATCTTTGAGGGAAATTTTCTCGCCATTGCCGCCGCGATCGACGCGCCGCAAAAGAGAGCGCAATCCTCCCATGGCCAGCGTTTCATCGCCGAGCGCGACAATGGCTCGAGCCGCGTCTTTCAGTTCGCGGATGTTCCCCGGCCAGCTATATTCCAGAAAAAAGTTTTGCGTCTCGGGACTGAGCGCCGGCACGGCCCGGCAAAAATCACGGGCAGCGGCCGAAAGGAACCAATCGCGCAGAACCGGAATATCTTCCTTCCGCTGGCGCAAGGGAGGCAACCGCAAACAAACTCCGCTGATTCCATAATAGAGGTCCTCGCGGAACTTGCCGGCCTTGACTTCGGGCTCCAACTCGCGCGAGGTTCCGCAGATGTAACGAGGCACACGGCGCTGGTCATCGCTATTGCCTTTGCCACTCAAACCAATCTGGCGAACCAGCTCCTTCTGGGCCGCTGCGGCGAGGTCTCCGACTTCCTGAAGATAGACGGTTCCACCTTGACCGTCGCGAGCAGCCAGAATTTCTGCGCTGGCTTCATGACCCTGATGAACCTGAAACGCCTCCGCAGCGCGGCTGGAAAGAGCATGAATCCGCGCCGCCGCCGCCGCCTTGCCGGAACCGTGCTCGGCCACCACCAGCACGGGAACATCATTCTGCGACAGCTCGAGGATCACGGCTTCGACGGTGCGCATGCCGGCGCTGACGCTTTCGAGCCAGACTCGAGCGCCGCCGCTTTGCGATGCTCCGGCAGTTGCCAGGATTTCGGTTCTGTCGAGACCCATGCTGTTTCGCTTCACCATTTCGCGACCAAGACAGCGGGGGTGAGACGTCTTGGACAAAGGCTTATGCAGTTTAGAGCACACGCGCTGCCAATCCGGCCAAAATGGCCGCGATCCACTAGAACAATATATACTTATGTTTCAATTACTTGCAATCGAGACCCTAGATGGCGACGTGGCCCATACGTCACCACATTGCGGACAAATGAGAAAATTATTGCCCACATCTTATGTAATCCGTGGGCATTAGTTTCCACTGTCTTGGGGATAAAGTCCCAACTGCCTGTAAGCACTAGCACATTGGCGTCCGCCTAAAGGGACGAGGGCCGCTGACGATGTGCTCGGGTGGAATGGGAAATAGTTTCCCATTTTCTTCCAGGCACATGGCGCTCTCCCGGTCGCGTGCCCGAGCGGAGGCGCCCGGCCCGAAGGGCACTTCTGCTTGTAGCAGGAAGTGCTGGTGCCCAGTGCGGTTTTATTTTGCGCGAGGACCCACTTTGGCATATTCTCTGATGCAAGCGCGCGCCACATGAGTAACTCAGCAGAGGCAGCTCCGCCCCCGTCGACGAACAGGGGTCGCCGGTCTCCCGGCTTGCCCCCTTGGCAGGGAGTGGCATTGCTGCTGCTGATCGCATGGCTTTACGCCTCGATCCTCGCCCGCCTTTTCCTGCAGTGGGTCGGACCCCACCACGATCCGAACTTCGAACACGGGATCTTCGTCCCCCTCTTTGCCTTGTTTGTTCTCTGGCAGGACCGGAAGAAACTAACTGCAATTTCGTCGTCCCCATCGTGGGCTGGCCTTCCGCTGGTGATGCTGAGCCTGTTTGTGCTGGTTCTGGGAGTCTTGGGCGCGGAGTTGTTTTTTTCGCGAGTATCGCTGCTGATCCTGCTGGCGGGTCTGATCATTCTGTTTCAGGGATGGACGTTTTTTCACGCGGTCCTCTTCCCCTGGGCTTTTCTTATTCTGATGGTTCCGATTCCGACCCTGATCATGCAGCACGTCACCTTTCCGCTTCAGTTGCTGGCCTCGAGGCTGGCTACGTGGCTGTTGGAACTCGTCGGAGTTCCCGTGTTGCAACTGGGGAACACGATCGTACTTGCGAAGATGCCACTGGAGGTCGCGCAAGCATGCAGTGGGATCCGGTCACTTCTTACCCTGGTAACGCTGGCCATTATCTACGGCTACCTGATGGAGACTCGGAACTGGGTGCGAGTGGCGCTGGCATGTTCGGCGGTGCCGATCGCAGTGGTGGCCAATAGCTTTCGCATTTTTGGTACCGGGCTGCTGGTGCAGTACTGGGATCCGGATAAAGCAGAGGGTTTTTACCATGCCTTTTCGGGATGGCTGATCTTCGTGGTGGCGCTGATCATGTTGTTTGCAGTGCACCGCGTGATCTCGCTCATTTGGAAGAGTCGCCCGGAAGCGGCGCGTAGTCTCGGGCATCTGGCAGAGCAGCCCGGAAGCGAAATCCGCATAAAGGCCGGAGCGGCTCGCTTCTGGATTGTGGCTGCGATCATGTTGGCCACGGCGATCGGCCTGCAGGCTCGCGAGGAAATCATTGTGAAGTGCGATCCTCCGAGTTCTCTGCCCTTGCAGATTGATGGGTGGACGGGAACCGACATACTTATCGACCAGCAGACCCTCGACATCCTAGGGCCGGGCAAGTTTCTGTTGCGCGATTACAGGAACGCCAGCCAACCGCTGATCAATCTCTACATCGCATACTTTCCTACCCAGAAGGCTGGCGATACCATCCATTCGCCGGAAAACTGCCTGCCGGGCGCGGGATGGGTTCCGACTTCGCGCGAGAGGGTGCGGATTACGCGTCCCGACGGCTCTTCGTTCCCCGTCAACCGCTACGTGGTTTCAAAATTGGGAGAGCGGCAACTGGTGCTGTACTGGTTTCAAGCTCATGGCCGCGTCGTGTCCAGCGAGTGGTGGGCCAAGTATTATCTGATCTACGATTCCATTCGCATGAATCGCAGCGACGGCGGGATGGTGCGCTTGATGACCCCGATGCTCGATGGCGAGTCTCCCGAGGCCGCCCAGGCGCGCGTGATGAAGCTTGGGTCGCAGCTCTTTCCGCTGCTCGACAGCTGCATTCCGCGCTAATTTAGGCGTGAATGCGGATCTCTTCGGATTTCCGATTCCGCGTCTCGGCGAACGCTTGCGGCAGGAAGCGCACCAGGTCGGTCGCCACCAGGGAATTCTCGCCGATAGACTCGCTGGCCAGGTCCCCGGCAAGTCCATGAAGATAGACCGCGAGAGCAGTTGCTTCGAGCGCGTGCTGCGGATGTTGCGCGATCAGGCCGGCGATCATTCCCGTCAGAATGTCTCCCGTACCTCCGGTTGCCATCCCCGGATTGCCTGTGGGATTCACCCAGACTGTTCCATCTGGCGCTGCGGTCGTTGGTCCGACAATCAGTGTGCGATGTCCCTTGAGCACGACAATCAACTCGTGCTCGCGAGCAAACTTTCGCGCGACTTCCAGCCGGTTCGCTTGAACCTCGGCAATCGTCAGGCCGGTCAAGCGCGCCATTTCTCCCGGGTGCGGAGTGATAACGAGAGTTCGCCCGTGGCCGTTCAACTTCTCGGCCGCTCCGTTCGTGTGGGAACGGGCGCCCTCGCCCGTCCAAGCCGAGCGCAGCTCGGCAGTTGCGAAAGCGTTCAAGCCGTCCGCATCCACCACGGTCGCAGTCTCGCGGCCCTTGACGATTGCGCGCACGAATTCGGCGGTCTCGGGATTGCGCGAGATGCCTGGGCCAATTGCGAGCGTCTTGCGCTCGAGCAGCGCATCGAGTCCGGGCCCCAGCGCTCGCAATGAGATCGTGCCCTCTTCGGTTTCCGCCAGCGGCTCGGCCATTAGTTCGGGATGAAAGGACGCAACCGTTGCGAGGACGGATTTCGGCGTGGCTACTGTCGAAAGCCCCGCGCCTGCGCGGAGCGCCGCGAATCCCGCCATTGCCGCTGCGCCCGCTTTGCCGAGCGACCCGCCGATCGCCAGCACGTGTCCGTAGCTGCCCTTGTTGGCGTCACGCGCGCGGGGCGTGAGCAGCGGAGCGAAATCGAAGGGAGTGCTCAGATGAAGTCCGAGCTCAGAGGCGATTGCTTCTGGCGGTGAACCGATGGGCGCAATCACGGTGGGCCCGCTCGTCAACTCCCCAAAAACATGCGCCGGACGCGGCGCGGTAAAGGTCACAATGGCATCGGCACGAGAGTCAGGCGCGGTTGGCGGCCGCATGGCGTCGGCATCGGCGCCCGAGGGAATGTCAACGGCAACAATTGGAGCTGGCGCCGCATTCATCTTCGCGATCGCTGCGGCATAGAGCGGGCTGACCGGCGGACGAAATCCTGTGCCGAGGATTGCGTCCACGATCACGTCCGCAGTGAAGATCTCCGCTGCATCGGACGAATCGAGACCGCCCACGTCGCGCACGATCACAGGCGCAAGGTTCAGCGGCTGGAGCTTCCGCAGCATGCTCTGAAACATCACCGCCGCGTCTCCACGAAGCTCTTCGGGATCCGACAACAGCAGAAGGCGCACGGCACGGCACGCTTCGACGAGCTTGCGGGCCACGACGAATCCATCGCCGCCGTTGTTGCCTTTGCCGCAGAGAATGCCGACGCGCTCGGCTTGCGGGTAACCGGAAAGGACGAAGCGCGCGACGGCCGAGCCAGCGTTCTCCATCAGCGTCAACGAAGGCACGCCGAAGCGCTTTGAGGTGGCGCGATCGATCTCGCGCATTTCCGCCGCGCTCACGATTTTCATGGTTCGGCCCCGACCGTCTGTTCGAGTTCGCGAAGTTGTTCCGGCTCGCCCATCGCGATCAGAAAATCGCCGGCTTCGATGCGATCGCCAGGCGCGGGGTTGAAGCGCATGCCCGTCTCGCGCTTGATCGCGAGGATGATGACGCCGCAGTCCTGGCGGATGCGCGAGTTCTCGATGGTCTTGCCGGCAAACGGACTGCGCGGAGTGATCGGTACCTGGCCGATCTCGAGATCCATGCCGAGATGCGTAGTCGCGGTGTCCAGGAAGCTGACCACATGCGGACTCAGGAACGAATGGGCGATACGTTGTCCCGCAAAAACATAGGGAGAGACGACCGAATCGGCGCCCGCGCTGCGCAGGTGTTTCTCCGCCATCTCTTCGCTGGCGCGAGCGATGATGCGGAGGCCCGGATTCAGACTGCGGGCGGTCAGCACAATATAAAGATTCGTGGCGTCGGTGGTGGTGGCAGCGACCAGACCGCGCGCGCGGTCGATATGTGCGTCGCGGAGAGTCTGTTCCTGGGTGGCATCGCCGATGAGCATGAGCCAGTTCTCGCCGGCGAATTTCTGCGCCTTGGACTCGTTGTTTTCGATGATCACGAACTGAGCGGGACGGCGCGCCAGCTCGCGGGCGGCACTGCGGCCGACGCGTCCGGCGCCGCAGATGATGTAGTGACCGGTGAGACGGCCTATGTCGCGCTCCATGCGGCGCCTTCCAAAGAAGTTCTGCAGTTCGAATTCTAGCAAAGCCTGGGTGAGGGAACCGATGGCGAGAAACACGAGCGAGACTCCACCCAGAATGATGAAGACGTTGAACACGCGCCCGGCGTGAGACAGGGGATGTACTTCCTGGTATCCGATGGTGGTCAGCGTAGTGATGACCATGTAGAAACCATCGAACCAGGGCCATCCCTCGATGTAGTGAAAGCCAAGCGTGCCGAGGGCGACCACGAAGGCCAGCGCGGCAGCGAGGAACTTGAGATTGCGGAAAGTCCTCATCGTTCCGTTGTTAGGTCGTTCGTTCCGACGTTCCGTGCCGGGCGAGATGTGATCCAGTTTCCCGCGCGACAAGTGAGTATAGCTCTCGCCAGCGTTGAGTGCAGTGCCACAGCGACGGCGGCTTGTGCAGCGCGCTCCCGAGTTGTAAGTACCAAAGTTACTACCGAGGTAAAACTAAAGCGTGGGAACCGACATCTAAGGAGGTATAAGTTTTTCTATAAGGGCGGACGGTCAACGTGGAGGCGGTGTTGCGATTGAGGAAGCTGACGGCCATTCTGCTCTTCTGCCTGTGCTCGATTCCCCGGGCGCGGGCTGAGGCAACGCTGTTCTTGGCGGAGCCCTACAGTTACGATGGCGCTCTCGCCGGGACAGGCCATGCCGCGGTCTACCTCAGCGGCGTTTGCGCTGCATCCCCAGTCGTGCTGCGTCCCTGCGCGCCGGGCGAAACCGGAATCGTCCTTAGCCGTTACCACCATGTCGCGGGATACGACTGGATCGCAATTCCTCTCATCCCTTACCTGTACGCCGTGGAAAAACAGGAAGACATCCCGCTCTTCGCCGACAAAAAGATGATCGCGTTTTTGCGCGACCGCTACCGGCGCAATCACCTGGAGGAGCTCGCTGCCGATCTTCCCGATGGCGGGACACCGGATGGAGACTGGTATGAGTTGATCGGGGCCTCGTACCTCCGCACCATCTACGCGTATGAGATTGCGACCACCCCGGAGCAGGATGCCGCGCTGATCCGCAAGCTCAACAACCGGCCCAACCATCGGCGCTGGAAGCTGGTTACGGCGAACTGTGCCGACTTTGCGCGTGAGATCATCGATTTCTACCACCCACATGCCGTGCACCGCAGCATCATCGGCGACATGGGCGTCACCACGCCGAAACAGTTGGCAAGAACGCTTTCCAAGTACAGCCGCCATCATCCCGAGTTGCAGACATCGAGCTTCGTAATTCCGCAAGTTCCAGGCACGGTGCCGCGCTCCAAGCCGGTCCATGGCGTCTTGGAGTGCACACTCACGGCGAAAAAATACATGCTGCCGCTATTCGCGTTGCACCCGTACATCGCGGGCAGCCTGATCGCGGGCTATTTGGGGCACGGGCGCTTCGACCCGTCGAAGAACGCGCTGATCCTCGATTCAAACCTTCAATTGGACGTGCCCCCAACGCGGGCCGATCGACGTAATTTTCAGGACCGATTGCAGGAAATGATTCAAAGCGAATTGGTTCGAACCACGTCTTCGTCTGACGCTGCCGAAGACGAGCGGCGCTGGGCGTCCTTGCGCGCCGCGGCCGAGCCCAACCTCGATGCTTCCGGAGGACCCACGCTCCAGGTGCGCCTGGATGGCGAGGTCACGCCCGTGGGTATTGCGCGAGCCAATATTCTCAGCGTCCTGAGGGGTTTCGAGTTTGGCGCTGGCCTCGTGGAGGCGCGCCTGCACGAGGAATTGAAACCCGCAACCGCCCGAAAGACGGCTCGCTCTGATGTCGAAAGCGATCTGGTGCTTCTGCAGCAATTGCTGGCGCTGCAGACGAGAGGATTGGCAAGCGCCGCCGGTTCCGTCAGCGAAGCCCCACTCAGTCCCCAGCGGCCGCCCAGTGACCAGGCTTCCAGCCGAGCACGTCTACTGCCCTGATTACGCCAGGAGTCAATCCTTCTCGGATAAACCCACTATGGACAAGTAAACGACGGCCCCAGCTCGTAATTCCCAGCCGCAAGCGCACCGTTTACAATCGTAATGGATTTGAGAGGAGTCTCGCCGTCGCTGGGCGCGCCATGAAACTTTCCGTCGTAATGCCCGTCTATAACGAACGCGCCACGCTCCGCGAGGTGGTCGAGAAGGTTATTTCGGTTCCCCTGGAGATCGAGTTGATCTGCGTGGACGATGGCTCGCGCGATGGCTCGCGCGAGATCCTCGCCGAACTTCAGTCTGAGTATCCGCAAATCCGCACTGTTCTTCAGCCGCATAACATGGGCAAAGGAGCAGCGCTCCGCCGGGGCATTCAGGAAGCCACGGGCGACTTCGTCATTATTCAGGACGCCGATCTGGAATACGATCCGGCGGAGTATCCGCTGCTGATCGAACCCTTGATTCAAGGCAAGGCCGACGTAGTTTTTGGCTCGCGCTTCCTGGGCAGTGCGCCGCATCGCGTGTTGTACTTCTGGCATTCGGTCGGCAACTGGGCGCTCACCCTGCTTTCCAATTGCCTCACCAACATCAATCTTTCCGACATGGAAACCTGCTACAAGGTCTTTCGGCGCGAAGTGATTCAGTCGATCCCAATCGAGGAGAATCGTTTCGGATTCGAGCCCGAGATCACGGTGAAAGTTGCGCGGCGAAACCTGCGTATCTACGAGGTGGGAATCAGCTATTGGGGGCGCACGTACGAGGAGGGTAAGAAGATCGGATGGAAAGACGGGGTGCGAGCCTTGTATTGCCTGCTGAAGTACTCCCTCAAAGAGCCCAGGGTAAAAGCCGTTGCGCAGGCCGTCCCGGCCCCGGATCGCTCAACCATTTCTCGATGAGGCTCGCGTGAAGCGGTCTTTCTGCTAATTGTGGGGGCTTTTCTCCTTGAGCCGGCCTGCGTAGGGATTCGAACTTTGTTTGGTCGAGCCTGCACTCTTGCCGCCGCCGGTTCCACCAAAGTTGATCGGTGGATTGGGCTTATCTTTTACCGGCTTCAGCGCGGGTGCCGTCCTCTGTCCCGCAGATCGAGGCGGCGCGGAAGCCTTGGCGGTCTGACGCTCCAGATCTTGCAAATCCTTGGAGTTTGGACTCGCCGTCTTGCCGATGGGCGCGCTTATTGGTTTCGCCGCCTTTTCGGGGGCTGCACGCTTGACCTTGAATGTGTTGTTTTCCTGCGCCAGGCCGCTCACGCCGATACCCGCCAGAACGACCGCAACCGCCAGCGAAAATCTCATCTTTAATCCCCTAATCCGCGATCCCCTGCTCCGGAACCTCGAGCCACCTGTCCTTAGACGCACGCGCGCTGCCATCCAGCGCTCCCGTTTTTTCTATGATAAACCCGCCACCACTGGAAAGCACTCGCGAAAACGGAAAGAAAGCGAACGGGTTAGTCAGGGCAGCGGTTCGCTGCGACACCGACGGCGATCGGCAGGATGGGTTCGATATGCAATGTCCTGCACATTGCCGTCGATTTCTCCAGTGTCTGGCGGGTAACCTCCCGAAACGTTACCGCGGGAACCTCCATCTGGACGTGGCTATTTGTTCTGCCATTTATTAGCAACAGCTTATAGGCTATAGCACCCTGTTCTTCTCTTCGCACCGCAGTTCATCCCAGAAACGAGATTTGGCCAGGCACAACTGGGCCAGATGCCGCGCCCATCTGGGTCTTTCGCAATCTATGGCTCGCGGCCACCAAGAACGACACTGGTCTTGCCGGAGTTAAAATTTTATGGCTTCCGGTGGCGCAAAATCCCCCGCCGTTGTATTAGTATGCGGAGACGGCAAACAGAGGTCGCATTGAAGGTTTATAAGTTGAATCGTCGCTTGGCTATGTCCCTGGTTATTGCTGGTGGCCTGTTGCTACTCACAGGGTGCCAGGGCTTAAGCGGAGGCTCGACCGGCGGAGGCAAGGTCGGGGCCGGAGCACTCTCTCCCAATTCTTCCAGCCTTGCATTCGGAAGTATCCAGGTGGGCAGCAACAGCAGTAAGCCTGAAACGCTGACCAACACCGGTGGATCGTCGGTGACCGTCTCGCAAGCGAATTTAACCGGGGCGGCTTTCTCGACCAGCGGATTGACCTTGCCCCTCACTCTCACGGCAAACCAAAGCGTGACGTTTACTGTGACCTTTACGCCGGCCAGTGCCGCTGCGGCGAACGGAAGCCTGTCCGTGGTGTCGAACGCATCGAACTCGACGCTCAATATCGCGCTCTCTGGAACCGGAACGGCCGCGGGCCAATTGACGGTGTCTCCAACCAGTCTCACTTTTGGCAGCGTGGTCGTGGGGTCGAACTCGCCACTCAGTGGCAGCCTGAACGCCACCGTCGCGCCGGTCACGGTTACATCGGCAAGTTTTAACAGCAGTGAGTTTGCGCTCTCCGGAATTTCGCTCCCGGCAACGATTCCCGCCGGTCAATCCACTCCTTTTACCGTCACTTTCACGCCGGGAGCGAGTGGAGCCGCTTCGGCGTCCTTGTCGTTCTCGAGCAACGCATCGAACTCGCCAGCCGTGCAATCGCTGACGGGCACGGGGACGGCGCCGACTCAGCACACCGTGGACCTCACCTGGAACACCTCGACTGACGCGGTCGGCTACAACGTATACCGCGGCACCGTGCCGGGTGGTCCATACGCGATGATCAACACGTCGCTCGACAGCACAACCGCATACACCGACAGCTCAGTCGTTTCCGGCGACACTTACTACTACGTAGCGACGGCTGTGAATGCCAGCGGGGATGAAAGCGGATACTCGAATCAAGCGCAGGCGGTCATTCCTAGTCCTTAACGTCGCGCTCAGCACGGCCGGCTGACCTTTGACCCGCCAACCAAGCCCCGCCAACTCATGGAATCGTGGCTCGTGCTTCGCCGGAGAACCTGCTCTCGCGGCCGGCTTGATCCAGGGCGGTCACAACGTAGAAGTAAGTACGGCCACTGCCCAGCAGGCGATCTTCATACGGTGGGCCTGGCACTTGGGAAGCGATTTTCACGAATGGCCCGCCAGAGGTCGTGCTCCGATACACGTTGTATCCGGCGACCGAGACTCCCGGAACGGCCGGGGGCGCTTCCCACATCAGCGTGACGCTGGGAGGCGGGGCTTTGTGACAGCACGCGAGGCCGACGCAGAGCAGAGCACATATCGCCAGCAAGAGCCGGAATGGGCCAGTCCTCATTGGTTTCTATCGTTTGTTGTCTATCGAGTATAGCCGGATTTGCCCGGTTGAGCCGGTTAGACCTTTTGGGAGATTGTGTCCCAGCGAGACAAATGTGGGAGGGGGTTGCATTTCCCTGCAACTGTCGCAAAAAGTATCATCTTGACAGCAAGTTACAGATACAGTCCAATGTATTAGATTCAAAAGAATCGCTGGAAAGTACTACACCCCCGATACTCCCCCTTCCAACGTGGTTCGCTAACTTACTGAATCTAAAGGGAGTAGTGCATGAAGAATAGAAACAGAAAGTTGTTGCTGGCAATTGTCGCGGTCTGTTGTATGGTTCCCGCGGCGCTTGCTGCTGATCGGCCCCGGCCGAACGTTTTGAAAGCGCCGGAGGGTGGCTCCACCGCGATCTACCTTCTTGCAGCCGGGCTCACATGTTTCGGGGCGATGTTCCTCCGATCCCGGGCAGCAAAGCCGACACGATCATAAGTTCAGACGGCACAAAAAATTGGCCTGCTTTGCGAGTATCTTCGCTCGCCAAGCAGGCCTGACTTTTTTTGTTCTCGCTCTAGTCCCTGCTTTGATTAAGTTGCTGCGACCACAGGTGTGACTCTTGACCGCCAAGAGAAATTCGAATCGCCCGTCTAGTAGAATAGAGATTGATTTGTCTCAAGTCTCACAGTCGCTGACACGATTCATGCGTTTCGCTGTCCAACACCGTTCAACATAGGAGCTTCGGCGTTCGTTCCACCTCGACGCAAATGAACATGCGGAATCTTATTCTGGTTACTGGCGGCGCGGGGTTCATCGGATCGAATTTCATCCTACAGTGGATCGAGCAGGAATCGTCCCTCGTTCTGAATCTGGACAAGCTGACTTATGCAGGCAACCCGCGCAATCTTGAATCCGTCGCGGCGCACCCGGCGTACCGGTTTCAACAAGGCGACATCGTCGACCGCGATCTGGTCGGAAGCCTCCTGCAACGCGAGCGTCCTCGCGCCATTGTTCATTTCGCCGCCGAGAGCCACGTAGACCGCTCCATTCACGGTCCGGACGATTTCGTCCGCACCAACGTCAACGGCACTTTCAGTCTGCTGGAGGAGGCGCGGGCCTACTGGTCGTCTCTGCCGGAAGCCGAACGTGATACGTTTCGCTTTCTGCATGTTTCAACCGACGAAGTCTATGGCTCGCTCGGCCCGGACGACGCCGCCTTCAGCGAGACTACGCCCTACGCGCCTAATAGTCCGTACTCCGCGTCCAAAGCCGCTTCCGACCATCTGGTGCGGGCCTACCACCGCACCTACGGACTGCCGACCCTGACCACCAACTGTTCCAATAATTACGGGCCTTATCAATTTCCTGAAAAGCTGATTCCGTTGATCGTCCTGAACGCGTGCGGCGGCAAACCTCTTCCCGTCTACGGAGATGGCCAAAACGTGCGCGACTGGCTGTACGTGGAAGATCACTGCCGCGCGATCCGCATCGTTCTTTCTGAAGGACGCGTGGGCGATACCTATAACATCGGCGGGTGCAACGAAAAGAAGAACCTCGAAATCGTGGACACGATCTGCGAACTGCTCGATGAATTGCGCCCCAACGACCCGGTCGTTCCGCACCGCAACTTGATCGCATTCGTCAAGGACCGTCCCGGTCACGATCGCCGCTATGCCATGGACACGCGTAAAATCGAGCGCGAACTGCATTGGCGTCCGAAGGAAACGTTTGAGACCGGAATCCGCAAGACCGTCAACTGGTACCTGCAGCATGAAGACTGGGTCCAGGACGTCACCAGCGGCGGCTACCGCCAGTGGATCGCAAAACATTATTCGACTTGAACAATATTCGGTTTGAACGATATTCGGAACGAAAGCAAATTTGCTCATGACCACTTCATCCGAACCAACCTATAAAGGCATCATCCTCGCCGGCGGCTCCGGCACCCGGCTTTATCCCATCACCCACGCCGTGGGCAAGAGCCTGCTTCCCGTCTACGACAAGCCGATGGTGTACTATCCGCTGTCCATCCTGATGCTGGCGGGCATACGCGACATCCTGGTCATTTCGACTCCCGACGATTTGGCAAGGTTCCAACACTTGCTGGGCAATGGCAGCAGCTACGGAATTCACATTCAGTACGCGCCGCAAGCCAAGCCGGAAGGAATCGCGCAGGCCTTTCTGATTGGGAAAGAGTTCATCGGCACGAGTGGCTGCGCGCTCGTGCTGGGAGACAACATTTTCTACGGTCACGATCTCGCGAAAGATTTGCGGGCTGCGGCCCAGCGATCGAGCGGGGCGCGCGTATTCGCCTACGCGGTCCACGACCCCGAGCGTTATGGCGTGGTTGAATTCGATAAAAATGGCAAGGCCCTGAGCATCGAAGAAAAGCCGAAGCAGCCGAAGTCCCGCTATGCGGTGACCGGTCTGTACTTCTTCGACAATCAGGTTGTGGAAATCGCGTCGAACCTGAAGCCCTCCGCCCGCGGAGAACTTGAAATCACCGACGTCAACCGCGAATACCTGCGCCGGGGCCAACTGGATGTAAGCGTAATGGGACGGGGTATGGCGTGGCTCGACACCGGCACACATGAAGCCCTGATGGAAGCGGCTTTGTTTATCCAGACGCTCGAGAAACGCCAGGGATTGATGGTAGCGTGCCCGGAAGAAATTGCGTATCGCTCCGGCTACATCACGGCGCAACAACTGGAAGCCATCGCGCAGCCGATGAAAAACAATGCCTACGGAGCGTACTTGTTGCAACTCCTGCAGGAGCAGGTTTTCTGACCGGCCGAGCTGCGAGAAATGCTCACGATGAAAAAAATAGAAACCAGTTTGCCGGGAGTTTTGCTGCTCGAACCTCGTGTGTTCGGCGATGATCGCGGTTACTTCCTGGAAAGCTATAACGAGCGCGCGTTTGCCGAGCTTGGCATTCACGAAAGGTTCGTTCAGGACAATCATTCATATTCCAGCCGGAATGTGTTGCGCGGGCTCCACTATCAGATTCAGCAACCGCAGGGAAAACTCGTGCGAGCCATCACGGGAGAGATTCTGGATGTGGCGCTTGACCTAAGGCAAAGTTCTCCGACCCTCGGAAAATGGGAGTCGTTCCGCCTTTCCGGCGACAACAAACGCATGTTGTGGGTGCCCGTGGGATTTGCCCATGGATTCCGCGTGGTCTCGGAAACCGCCCATGTCACCTACAAGACCACCGGCTTCTACGCTCCCGAGCATGAACGGACGATCATGTGGAACGACCCCGACCTCGCCATCGACTGGCAGCTCGATGGCGAACCGACCGTCTCCGGCAAGGACCAGCGCGGGACCAGGTTTCGGGATTGCGAGAAGTTCCGGTAAGACCTTGCTGGCTTGCCACAACTCTGCTATATTATGATATCATGATATCGTTATGGTTTGGGGGCAGCTATGGCGCAACTTGTGGTCCGGAACATTGAGAATGCAGTGAAGGTTCGGCTCCAGCGCCGCGCTCGGCGGCATGGCCGTAGCATGGAGGAGGAGGCGCGAGATATCCTCCGCAATGCTGTAAACAAAGAAGACGTTCAGGTGGGCGGACTTGGCACGGAAATATCAGCCTTGTTTGCCAAGGCCGGTCTGGATTCCGACATCCAGGAACTGCGGGGACATGAGATTAAGCCGGCGTCCTTTGAGCCATGATTATTCTGGATACGAACGTACTCTCGGCGCTGATGCGCCAAACGCCCGACCGAAATGTCATCGTCTGGCTTGACAAGCAACCTCGGACATCGGTCTGGACAACCTCAGTCACGATCTTGGAGGTCCAATTCGAGTTGCAGATCTTGCCCCTCGGAAGGCGAAGATCGCTGTTGCTCCAGGCGTTCGAAGCTGTTCTCGACAAGATTGAATACCGAGTTGCCCCATTCGATGCCGCTGCTGCGCAATACGCGGGAAACCTGATGGCATTCCTGCAAAAGAAAGGTCGCCCCGGTGACCTGCGCGATACGATGATCGCCGGTATCGTGCTCGCGCACCATGCCACGCTGGCAACCCGTAACATCACGCACTTTGCGGATGTTTCAGTTCCAGTGGTCAACCCCTGGATTGGCTGACTGTTGGTCCGGAGCGATTCAGATCGCAGCTTTCACGCCTGGCGACTGCCCGACCAGAATACCGGCGATACGCTCCCCTGCGCGTCCATCCCAAAGCGGCGGCACAGTTCCCTTCTTTGCTTTTCCGGCAAGCACTCGCGACAATTCCATGCGCAGCTTTTCCGGATCGCGGCCAACCAAAACATTCGTTCCCATCGTAACCGTAATCGGGCGCTCGGTATTCTCACGCACCGTAAGACAAGGAACGCCGAGGTAGGTGGTCTCTTCCTGAATGCCGCCCGAATCGGTGATCACCACTGTGGCGCGCGATTGCAGTCCCAGAAAATCAACATAGGGGAGAGGATCGAGCACGCGCAGTTGCCCGGCATTCAATCCAAAATCGGCAATTCGTTTGCGCGTTCGCGGATGCGCTGGAAACACCACCGCCAAATCCCGGTTCACCTCCAGCAGCGACTTCAGGATTCCCTTCAGCGTCACGCTATCATCGACGTTCGCCGGCCGGTGCAGCGTGACGAAGGCATAGCGTTCAGGTAGACCGTCTGTCGTAGTCGTTTGCAGCAACGTCTTCTGCGCCAACGGCAACAAGCGCACAAGCTGTTGTTAACAAGTTAAAATGTCCGGTTTTTGTAGCAAGTGAAATGTCCGGTTTTGTTAATCTCCCGTAGCCGAGGCGGTGGAAAAGTGGGAATCCCGCGTACTTGGCGGGATTTCCAAGCGCGGTGGGAAAGTCGTTTTTTGGACTTTTCCACGGCGCGTCTTTTCCACGGCCATGCCGGCCGCCACTTTCAAGTTGCGGATCGCACCGCCGCGCTCGTCGTAGCGACCGAGGCAATGCGGCCCATAGCTGAGGCTCAAGGTTCCGTCGAGGTGTTGGCGCGCAATCACCGCGCAGCCCGCCAGCGTTGCTCGCCAGCGCACGGGTTCGATCTGCAGCGTCAGGTTCTGAAAGCTGACCGTGTTGTCCCGGTTCACCGTGCGCTCGAATTGCAGTGAGAAGATGCGCTCCAGGTCTTTGCCCCGATAGGGCACAAAAGCCGTGCCCGGTTGCGCCGCGGCGACTTGGAAGCGGCGATTGAACTCGGCGATGTAGTGCTCGCGCAGAAAAGCATTCGCCGCCGCTACCGTCCGGATCCCCCGCAAGCGCAGCTCCTGCGGCAACCGGCCTTGCCAGGTGCCGAAGCTGCGTTCGCTGCGCCCGCGCGCTTGCGGCGAGTAAGCCGGAATCATGCGCACCCCCAACTCGCGCAGCGCGCGTCCCACCTGTGTGAGACGGTCGTGGTCCACCGCCTCTCCGGCCTTGGCCGTCAGCCAGAAATGACGGGCGCGATCGCTATACAACGCGCAAAACACGCCCTTTCGTTCGACCACTTCTTTCAGCCCCGCCAGCACCGGAACCGTCGCTTCCTCTTCCACCAGTTGCGCGTAATAAATCGCGCTGTTGGCGTCGTCCATGATCACCAGCAAGTCGTACCAGCGCTCGTCTTGAAACCAGCGATGCTCGCTGCCGTCGATATGCAGCAGCATCCCGGGCAGCGGACGCCGCGGACGCAACTTGCGATGCACCCCGCGCTTGCGCCCCTTGGCCACCATCCCCGCCCCTTGCAGCAACCCCTTCACCCAGCTGTAGCTGATCTCGACCTGGTGCTCTTCCTGCAACTTCTCGTGAAAGTGCCGCACGTTCAGATCGAAATACTTCTCTCGATACAGCCCCAGCACTTTCTCCACCACCGCCAGCGGCACTTTCTTGGGCGACGGTTTCCCTCGCCGCCGGTCAAACAAACCCCGGAACCCGAATTCTTCATACCGTTCATGCCAGCGCCTCATCTGCCGGTCGCTGATCCCGATGATCTCCGCCGCCTGCCACCACGTGATCTTCTTCGCCAGCGCCCGCAAAATCACTTCCTGTACCTTCATCGTCCGCTCCATCGCGGCCTGCGTGTAAGAAAACATGCCTTCCATGCTCTCCTACAACCGCCGCCTGCCAAGCGGACACTTCACTTGCTATCTCAACCGGACATATCATGTGCTAACGACA
>Ga0208563_1001311_pt1 | contig 17121 bp, 13 predicted proteins | sample June2015DPH_17_1_2_FD_184717 | JGI IMG/M metagenome (GOLD analysis project Ga0208563, IMG submission 184717) | Peatland microbial communities from SPRUCE experiment site at the Marcell Experimental Forest, Minnesota, USA - June2015DPH_17_150... | ecosystem: Environmental > Terrestrial > Soil >... | reverse complement strand
CCACCCGTCTCAACTCTTTCCTGCTCAATCCCGTTCTCCCCAATCTCGGTTCCTCCTCGCCGAAGGAACTCTAAAAGGGGACACTTCTATTGTGGTTTCAGGGGGACACTTTTAATGTGGTTCAACAGCTTGAAAGAACCGCTGTCGTCGCTCACCCCGTAAGGGCCCTTTACCACCACAATGTAGGCGTGCATCCAAGGATGAACGTTGCACTTGACGGGTATGGCGACTTCCTCGTTGTTCCAACTCACGTCGAGTGGCGGGGCTCCCGGCGGCTGCGACTTGTTCCACGCGGGATTTTTTGTGGATTGCGAGAAAACGTTGTGCGAAGTTTGGTCGCTATTCACTATCTTCATGTGCTGACCCGCATCGACGGCCACTACATGCGGGAGGTACTGACAACCTTTTTGGTTAATCTCGACCGGCTGCGTTGAAACGGCCTCGTTACCAGTCAGGCCCTGGCTAATATAGACGACAACGTTCTCTAGCCCTCCGTTCGCACCCGCAACTACGCTCTCTGTGGTGGCCGGCTTGTCTTTGTGAACCGCGGCGCAGCTCGGCTCCTTCCCCATGTCAATCGGCTTCTGGTGTGGGGCTGTGCCGTCAAGCTTGACGCTACCTGTGATCTGGCCTGCGGAAGCCGCACTCACACTTCTTCCCGAATACAGCAATCCGAATGCGAAAACGAGTAAGACTGAGGCGAGTGCTACGACTTTACATCCCGCTTTCATTGAATTCTTCTCCTCGTTTATTCATGATGTCGCCCTTTCTGAGTGCGCAAATTAACTCTCCACCCGGACGCAGGCTCATTGTTGAGAAGCCGGAGCCCCCGGAGCGGCATTCCGGTTTATGAGCTTCCAACCGAAATTCATGACGACGGGGACGGCCGCCGACAGAATCGCGATAATCGCAATTGTGACTGCAAAAAACTTTCCCTTGGTTATCTCCGCTTGCCCTGCCTAAGTACGCACTCGGCGGAGAGGTTCATCTCCGCCGCCGGTGCGTCAGTAGGCCTTCGCCTTGAAGGTGAAGTTGACCTCTTTGGTCTCGTTGCCGGTGATGGTGACGTCGGCAGTCTGAGTGCCGTAGGACTCATGCCAGGCGGTGATGGTGTACTTGCCGGGAGGCAGGTTCGGCAGCTTGAAGTCCCCTCCATCCTTGCTTACGTCGTAGTGATTCGTCTTGAGCACCGCGAAGTAGCCGTGCATCCAGGGGTGGACGTTACACTTCACCGAGATAAATTCTTCTCTAGCGTATTTTTCGACAATAGGCGGGGAGCCGGGCGGCTGGGACTTGTTCCACTCGCGGTTCACCGTGGGCAGCGGGTGAATGTTGTGCGAAGTTTGGTCTGCGTTGGTGATCTTGAGTTCCTGGTCGGTGTGCATGACCAAAACGTGGGGAAGATACTGGCAGCCCTTCTGCTCGAAGGTGACAGCCTGCGCCGGAACCTGACCATCGTCGGGGGCTCCGGACGAAACGTACACCACCACGTTATCCAATGCATTGTTGGGCCCGGTCACAACCGTTTCGGTGGTCACGGGTGTGGCATGCTCCTTGGCGCAGCTTGGTTCTTTGCCCATATCGATGGGCTTTTGTTTGGCGGGCGTGCCCGTGTAGGTCACCTTGCCGTTAACCGTTCCGGCGAACATCAGGGACGGACAGACGAGCAGCATCAAAAGAGCTAGCAGCATTTGCTTCGTGCGCATTCGAGTACTCCCTCCTTCGGGTCTTTAGGTATTCGTTTAATGATGAACGAAACCTCGGTAAGATTCATTTACTGGCCACCACCGGGCGACTTGTTATCGGCTGGGGCGGCTGGCGCCGGGTTTTTATCCACGTACGGGGGGATAACTCCGTGCGCTGCCAACAGAACTTCGTTTTCTTTGCTGTGACGGCTGACCTGCAACGTGCGCAGGAAGTGGACGAGATCCCAGGCGTCGTTCGGCTGGATCACGTCAGCAAAGGAAGGCATGGGCGTGCCGTCCACGCCGGTCATGAAGATCTTGTAGATATCCTGGTTGGTGCTGCCGCACTTGAAGCGGGAGTCGTTCCCGCCCGCGGCGAAGTTGTAGGGACGAATCGGATTGTCTTTGCTGTCGGTGAGGGTCGCGGCGGACGGACCGTCGCCCTTCCCGGCCGGGCCATGACACTTCCAGCATTCGAGCTTGGTGAAGAGCGCTTTGCCGTGGGCAATGCTCTCGATGGTGACCGCGGTCTCGGGGGGAATCTTCAGCGGTTCGCCGGCCTTTTCCTTCTCCCAACGGGGTGAGAAGATCTTGATATACGCCACCAGGTCGGCGCGCTGCTCCTTGGTGAAGGTATTCCAGATCGGCATGTTCGAATTGGTGAACCCGCGTTCGATGGCGCTGTACAGATCCTCGTCCGTGGGCAGCGTGCCGGTCGGAGTGGAGCGGCACTTGAAGGTCGCGATCGTGAAGTCGCGCGGCTTCGGATCCAGCCAAACCGCGTTCTCACCATTGGCATCGCCCAGATCCCCGTGACAGCCGGCGCAATAGCGGCGGTAGTCGGACTTCGCGTCTGCGGCATGCCCGGTGATATTCCCGATGTGGCTCTCCATGGGCTTAACCACGAGACGCGGCTGCCGCCCTACCTCGGGCGCCTCCTGGGCGAAGGTCCGAGCGATGAACCCGGCGGCGAAGACCAGTCCCAAGATCGCAGTGAAAAGAATCGCGCCGATAAAGCGCATTGGCTTCAAGCTGTTCATAGTCAGCACCCTTAAAACCGAAGTCAGCGCTGGCGAAATCGAGTTCGCCAGCGGGCTATCCTGGTGGTTAGAAAGCGAAGTCAAATCCCAATAACAGCTCGCTGCTGGTTAGGTTTGTGGCAGTAACAGGCGATGTTCCATCCTGGTGAAACCAGTTGTACTCGGTGTGCCAGGCAAAGCCGGCCCGGCTCGTCATAAACGGGTTGTAGCGATAGCCGACGGTGTAAGTCGTGATATTGCCGAGATTCGAAGGATTGGTTGGCGTCGACTGCTGCGACATTCTGATCGTTTCATAGCGCCCGATAAAGATTAGCTGCGGACTGTAAACGTAGTGAGGTTCCAAGAGAACGCCATTCCAAGTCGGGTTGCGCGATCCCGCGGCCAATGCCGTCGTGCCTGGGATGTTGTTGCAGGGCACCATCCCAGCGGCGCTGTTGCACATAGGGGGTGAGCTCGGATTCGATGCATAGCCATCGATGTAGTCGCCGTAACCTTGGCCGAACCATGCGCTATCCTCGCCATGCTGCGTAACGACTTGGAGGTCTACATGCTGGCCGAAGTAGAACTGTCCGACGAAGCCTTCACGACTGTAGCCCTTGTTCTGGGTTCCGGAACCGCCAATCGGCGCCCCGAAGTTTGTGAGGTAGCTGGTTGGGGCCTCGCCCGCCATGACGTAAAAGCCGAGGCGTTGCACCCCGGCCTTGCCGGCATCGAACGCCTGACTGCCGGTAATGAATGTGGAATAGGATTCGGAACCGTAGGGCAAGCCCACTTGGCCATCGTTCGAGCTAAGCAGCGAAACGGAGTATCGCGTGCGATCGTTGTAGGAATGCCCCATCACCTCAACGCCGAGCTGGTTGTCTCCCATCTGCCCAAAGACGTTGCCGTCGCCCGCCGGAATGAAGTGGTAGAGCTGGTAAATGCCGCCATTTCCAGTGAGCGTCAGTATGCGCTTCTCAGAGAGCAGGTTGTCGAGCTCGAACTTGCCCAGCTTTACGTTCAGCCACGGATTGCCAGAGATGTTATCGAGCCGCGCCATGACGGTTTCAAAGTGGAAGGAGGCGGTGGCATCGGAGGAAGGCAGCACATAGAAGGAAAAGTTCTTCTCCAGCGTGCCGCCGGTATGGAAGTCGAGACCGCTGAGGTCGAAGCCGGAAGAGGTAATCTTGGCTTCGTTGCCGCCCAATCCGGCACTGCCATCAACTTGGACTTTGTTGGTGCTGACCCGATGCCAGATCGGAGTGATGCGGAAGGTGACTGGCCAGTATCCCGGATTCTGCCAGATCGGAGCATCGCGATCATTCATGAGCTGGTAGCCGTTGTCTTTGAATTTTTGGCCGAAGTAATTCAGCATGGGCCAACTTTCATGACAGGCTGAGCAGCGCAAGCCGTACTTCCTGGCAAAAGCAGGTAATGCGTGAGCGCTGCTGACAAAGCCAACCACAAAGAATGCCAACAGCAAAACACTCGTGCGACTCCTCCCGGAAGAGATCATGAAGTCCTCCTTTAAAGTTGAACCAACCGCATTCCACAAATGATGCGTCCATACCACCACCACTTTTTAACTGGAACCCCCGACAGACGGCGCGCAAAATGTTAGGACATATGTCACAGGAAGTCTGTGACAATCCTCACCAATCAATGTGATGTACATCACAAAATTCTGGCAGAAAGACCCCATCGCAAGCGAGACCTTGCAGGAAAAGTACTTTGTCGCGCGCAACCCGAAGTGGTAAGATTCCGGAACATTTCCGTAACGGGGGCCCGAGTTGATTGAACTGGCACCTTCGATTTTATCGGCTGACTTCGCGCATCTGGCGGAGCAGGTTCGTGGCGCAACCGAAGGCGGCGGCACGGTCATCCACGTGGATGTCATGGACGGGCACTTCGTCCCCAATATCACTATTGGGCCGCCGGTCGTCAAGTCACTGCGCAGGGCGACGGATCTGCCCCTAGATTGCCACCTGATGATTGAGAATCCTGACCAGTACATTCCGGAATTTGCGCAGGCTGGAGCAGACTGGATCTCGGTGCATCAGGAGGCTTGCCGGCACCTGAACCGGACGTTGCACCTGATCCGCAGCCACGATGCGCTGGCGGGCGTGGTCCTGAACCCTGCCACTCCGGTGGAAACCCTCAGCGAAGTGCTCGACATCGTGGACTACGTATTGGTGATGTCGGTGAACCCGGGATTCGGCGGTCAGAAGTTCATCCCCGGGGCAATCCACAAGATTCGGCGATTGGTGGAAATTCGCGCGCAGCGCAAGCTCGAGTATCGAATTGAAATCGACGGCGGAGTTGGCCTCGACACGGTGGCGGAAATAGTGCAAGCGGGCGCTGAAATTCTAGTCGCGGGCAACGCAGTCTTCGGCCAGGGTGACCCGAAGACCAATGCCGAGAAGCTGCTGAAAGCGGCCAGAGAAGCCACGCTGCAGAAGGCATAGTGATCCAGAGGGCGCTCCAAACAACTGTTGTGCCTGAAAGCCACACCCTCTCAAACACGCACGGCGCTCGTATTGCAAAATCCCACGCTTTACCGCGAACCACCGGCGCTAGCTGCTCGGTGCGGACCCGATGAACTGGCGACTTGCTTGACGCTGCCCGACGGCTGATTCGAAGCCTGCGGGCGACCCATAGCCGCGGCCACCCGCCTCTGTTCCTCGGGCGTGAGCTGGAACATGTAATCCACCAGCAGCTTGGTGTGGTCCTTATCGTAGCCTTGGAACGATGACGGAGTTGGACCGGCGAAGACCCAATGATTACTCAAGCGCCGGAACAGGTCTGAAGGCATGGAAGTGCCTGGGCTAATGGCTTGCGGATCGATGATCCAGCGCTCCACCCAATCAGGCTTCAGGCGCCCCCGCACCAAGAGGAGATTAGGAGCGATAGCGGTCTTGTCGTGCTGCGGATCGCCAGTGGCGTGACACTTCAGGCAGGGGGCTGCCGCGCTGCTGAACAGGCTGCGCGCCATCTCGGTTTCCTTTGCCGTCAGCATAGGGATCTGCTCCGGTATGTACGGGAAAGGCTGCCGCGAAAGCGCCTGGAAGAAACGCACCAGCTTGCCCAGTTCATTCTCGGAAAAGGAGAAAGTGGGCATGTGAACTTGCAGGTAGCTCCGTATGCCGTTGCGATTCGTGTCCTTGTCGCTAAGCGCCGGGTTGGTGAGGAAGTGCAGCATCCACTCGGGATCGACCCTGGCCCCTTCGGTCAGCAGCTTGGGAGGCAGTTGTTCCTGAGCCTCCTTGTAGCGTTTCATCCCCATCAGCACAGTCTGCTGGCCGGGAATGAACTGATGGCAACCCATGCAGTTGTACTTCCTGACGACCCACCAGCCCTCCTGGATGTCGCGGCGATAATCGAGTGGCCGGTACTGATAATCGGCGGGCAGAGCACTCGTCTGGCTGCCCATCAGGAAGGTGGTGAGGGCTCGCACCTGTTCCTTGGTCAAGTGCAGGTTGGGCATCCGCAGCTTTTCTTCTTCGCTCTTGATCTTGCCTTGATCGTAGACATTTGGCTCAGACAATTTGTGCTCGAAGAAGCCCTTGTGGTCGTACCAGGGGTCTTGCGCGGGGCCGTCGGGCAATCTTGCCAGGTCTTCCGGGTTGGCGATCGGTTCTGCATTCTTGCCGCCACGCTGCGCGCTCTCGGTGAAGAGGGCGAAGTCGAGACGCTCAATGGGCTTGCTGCCCTCGGAAGTCAACTCGGTTCCGATGCGGCCTTCTTCCTCCATGCCAGCGATCTCATGGCAACCCGGGCAGCCGAAGTGACGAATCCACTTCTTGCCTTGATCCTTCAGCTTGGGGTCGTCCATGAAGGAAGCGTCGGCGTAAGAGCCGGGGTCCTGCTTCTTCTGCGCTATTAAAAACGTCGCGATGTCTTGCGCGTCCTCGATGCTGAGGCGCAGGCTTGGCATCACCGTCATGTTCTGCACCTGCAGTTCGTGGCCATCGTTCGGGCACCGGCTATGTTGCAGGTCGAAGACAAAGGGCAGCCCCTTCTTGGCATAATCTTCGGGGCCAATGTCTTTCTTTTCGTACGGACAATAGGGACGGGTGCGCTCGCGCGCGTTATGCACCCAGCGCACGAGATAGTCATAGTTGGCCTTCTCCCCGACCCGGGTAAGATTGGCGGCGAACGTTCCACCCTCCATCTCATCGCCTTCGCCGATGGAATGGCAGGCCAGACAGCCGCGCGTCTCAAAGAGTTCCTCGCCGTGCGCGGCGTTGCCCGGTTTGTGCTTGGGCTGTGGGTCGGTCAGCGCCGACTGCCACAGATAGGCTGAGATGGCCTTGATCTGGCCGTCATTGAGGCGGAAGTTGGGCATCCTGGTGGTGGGCCGGAAGTCGGTCGGCTTCTTCAGCCAGACAGGAATCCAGTTCTTGTTGAGCTTGAGCCGGATGTCCTTCAGATTGGGCCCCACCTTCTTGATGTCCTGCAACAGACTTTTCGTCTGCTGGTCCAGTTGGGCGATGCGGCCGTCAATCATGCTGTTGGCAACCTTCAGTGCCACGGCTCTGTCGTTCAGCCGGATGGCTTCTTCGTTCGTTTCCGCGGCATCGGCCTGCTTCATCAAGTAAGCTGCCTGCTTGATGTTTTGGGTCTTCTCCTGCTCCTGTTGCTTTATCTCCTGGCTGACCGAGTTCAGCTCCTCCGGTTCTTTGTCGTACCCTTCATAGCGATGGCAGCCGACGCAACCCCGTTGGCGAAACAAGTTCTTGCCCTCGCTGATGGTCGAGCCCACGTCGTTGCTCACCAACAGCATGTCGGCGGCGTGGCAGATCTGACAGCCAGCTTCAGTGTTTTCCTTGGGGAAGAGCGGCCACAACCAATGCTCGTAAGTTCCGTGAGCCTTCTCAACGCCGGTGGTGGCCCGGCCATTGCCCTGGTGGCAGGGAGAGCAGCCGAACTTGTCCGGATCATGCGTCTTCAGTAAACCGGGTTCAGGATGGCTGGTGAAAGCGCGCGCATACTCGTCGGGCTTCTTGCCCTGAAGCGCCATGGAAGCCGCGGCCAACTTGAGCGGCTCGCGGATTCCCATGTGGCAGGACTCGCAGCGGTCCACGATGTTGGCCTCCGCCACGTTAATCTGCACGATCTTCGGATCCCACTCCGCGGTCTTCCTCTTCAGACCGTCGATTTGTGCCGGTGTGAGATCAACCATCTGCTGGTTAATGTACGCTGACACCTTGGTGCTGGCTTCGGTCACCGGCTTGAGCACTTCGCCCAGCTCCGCGCTTAACTTGGTGCGTTCGTCTTTAAGCGCGTTGTATTTTTCTACCAGTTGGGAGAAATCATATTTCTCCTTGTGACCGTCGGGATATTCGACAGACCAGGTTTCCTTTTTGTAGTCTTCGAGTTTCTTCCGCTTTCTTTCCTTGCCGGAGACGCTCGTCTCGGTCTCGATCTGGTAGGTGAGAGCATTCACATAAGCGCGTTTGTCGACGAAGACGTTCTGAACCGCCAGAATTTTTCCGTTCAGATCAAGGATCTGTTTCTGGAGCTCATCTCTGTGAGGCTTGGCAGCTTGATAAGCCTGCTGGTAAGCCTGCTCCAGTTGCTGGTACTCGGCGCTCTGCTCGACGTTCTTTTCGGACTGCACGGACTTTGACTCGGCTGTCTTCAGGAAGGTACCGTAGCGCTGCTTCCACTCTTGCTGAAAGGCCTTCCAGGGACGTTGGCCGTAGTCTTCGTCCCACAGCGCCCAGAAGAGCGTGGCCATGAGGATGACCATGGACACGACGTAATGCAGCGCCCAGGACTTGCTGACAATCGGATCATGCCTGCGGATTGGTTGTTCGGGCACCACAGCCTCCCATTAGTCGTTGCTCGTCTGTCGGTGGTCGTTAGCGCCAGCCGATGCGCCCAAGACCTCCAGGCTAACGACCATTTACACGTTAAACCACGGCGTGATCCACACGTACTTGATGTTGAATGCGAGCCGCAACATCATCTTGAGCGGCAGTGCCACCATGGTGAGTACGAAAAACACCATGATGGAGTACTGCAACAGGCTCATGCGCTGATAATCCTTCGGGTTGTAACGTCGGAACAGCGCATGGATGATGAACCCGCCGACCAGGTAATAACCTCCGACGACGATCGCCCCGAAAATTGCCTTGCCTAGGTTCGAGGTGATCCCGAAAAGATCGGGCAGATCGCGGTTTACCTCGTAAATCAGCCGACTGTGGTCCCAGGTTTGTCCCGGCCAGAACCACTGCCAGCCCGGTCCGCGTATAAACGTGCCGATAATGATCATCGCGACCCAGAGAATGATGAAGCCAAAGAGAAACGAGCCGATGGCAAACTTGCGCTGCTTCCAGGTGTAATAGCCGTTACCCAGCGGATTGGTGTCGATGTAGGGAATCACCATCAGGCCAACGATGATAAGAGTCGGCATCACTACGCCGGCAATCCAGGGGTCAAAATACACCAGCATTTCCTGCAAACCGAGGAAGTACCAGGGCGCCTTCGCCGGATTCATGGTCACGTTTGGATTCGCCGGTTCCTCTAGCGGCGCGTTCAAAGTAACCGACCAGATCATCAAGACAATGGTGACGATGATGGCAGCGAGGAACTCAATGCGCAGCAGGAACGGCCACACGTGTACTTCCTTCTGCCACCCCGGCTCGAACGGCCAAGTCTTGCGATGGTGAGTCTTCGCCATCGCGGGATTGGTTTCTAGCTCCGCAATCAGGTCGTCGTTGGCCTTCGCCTGCTTCCATGCCAGATAGCAATAAAAGGCCAGAAGCGGAATCAGACCCACGATGGGTACGTTGTCGGGCGCGGAACAGATCTCCCAAAGTTGTCGCCAATCCATAAGTGCTCCAGATCGTTCCCCTTGGACCTCGCTCAAGGTCAGAATTTACGCGTACGGCTCGATACAACTAAATTCGCACTTCCGGCGGTAGCTGCCAGGCACGTTGCAGTGAGCATGCGCGTCGTGTCAGGCCACGCCTTCAGGCGTGCCTTGGGCCACGGCGCGGTTTATCTTCCGACGCGAGCACCACCGACTCCGGGCCGGAGATGCCACCATCCTTCCGCACGCGCCAGAAGTGAACGATCATCAGTACGGAAGCCACGATCGGAATCCCGATGCAATGCCAGATGTAGGAACGCAGCAAAGCATTCGCATCTACGATGGAGCCGCCCAGCAGACCAAAGCGCACGTCGTTATACGGCGTCATCCCCAACATTTTGCCGAACGGCCCTTCGTGTCCTAGCAGCGGCGTGGCGCGAGCCATGTTGGTGCCGACTGTGACCGCCCAGAACCCAAGCTGATCGTCCGGAAGCAGGTAGCCAGTGAACGAAAGCAGTAATGTGAGCACCAGCAGCAGCACCCCAATGTTCCAGTTGAACTGACGCGGCTGTTTATAAGAGCCGGTCAGGAACACGCGAAACATGTGCAACCACACCGTAATCACCATAAGGTGGGCAGCCCAGCGGTGCATGTTGCGCAGGATCTTGCCAAAGGGCACATCGTGCTCCAGATAGAGCACGTCGCGAAACGCCTGAAGTTTGGTCGGATGGTAATAGAACATCAGCAGCACGCCGGTCAAGGTGAGCACGATGAACAGATAAAACGTGATTCCACCCATGCCCCAGGTATAGCTGTAGCGCACGGCGTCGCGATTGATCTTCGCCGGATGGAGATGCAGAAAGACGTTGGAAAGCACGCCCAGAGCCCGGTTGCGCGGCGTGTCATCGTGCTTGTGGCGGAAGATCGATTTGTAGAGCTCGGTCTTGGTTGGGATTTTGAGCCCCTCGATCTGTTCCTTGGCTTTGGCGGGCAGATCGGTCCTGAATGATTGAACGTCCTCTTGCAGGACGGACTTCAATCGTTCGAGTAGGCCAACTTCTTTGCCGTTTTTCCCGTTCCCATTCTCTTCAGGCATCGTTTCCTCTGATCGGTCTGGTAATCAGCCAGTCTCCCCTCGCGGCCAGGGCTCCGGCAGCACACAAATTACACGGACAAGTAAGATCCATCATCATTGAACTGGCTCGGCTGCCCCTTCGGCCACTGGTAGAGTCGCGACACATCTACCAGGATCTGACCGTCCGGAGATCTCTCAACGTGGGCCCGGTCCATGGGACGCGGCGCCGGACCCTCAAAGTTGACCCCCTCGCTGTCATAGCCACTGCCGTGGCACGGGCATTTAAATTTGTTCTCGCTGGGTTTCCAGTCGGGCGTGCAGCCCAGATGCGTGCAGCGCGCGTAAATCACGAACAGGCGATCGGGTGTGCGGTCCACCCAGATGCGATATTTCTGTTGGAACTTGGTGTCCACCCCCAGACCGTATTCCTCGGCATAGCCGATTTTGAAGCTGGTCGCAGGCTCGAATAAGGTGCGTGGCAGAAAGAAGCGGAAGAACGCAAGAAACCACGCGGCCAGAAAAGCGGCAACGGTACTCCACACCAGTCGCCGGCGTTGCCGATTGATCTCATTGTTTTCCGGACCGACAGAGGCTACTCCTGCGCTGGCCGCTGCTTTGGAAGTCCCCACCGCCGGTGTGCCGACATATTTGGTCGGTTCGCCGCTGCGTGCTACGGAAGCATCTGCGGAAGCAGTTACGGTTGCTGCGGCTGCCGCTGGTCGAGGAGCAGAGGCTGCGGTTGCCGCCACAGGAGCAGTCGGAGCGGTTGCCGCAGGAGCAGTCGGAGCGGCCGCCGCAGGAGTGGCTGGTTCGCCGAGCAGGGCAGTGATTTCGGCATCGTTGAGTGCAGGTAAACCTTTGCGACCGCGATGTGCCTGTTCCGCTGCGATGCTGGATTTACTCCACTTCTTGCCGGCCGCAACCCATTTTGCGACTTCATCGCTGATGCCAGCACTGGGCGCGCTCGTGGCCCCAGCCGAAGCTGGGGATGCCGGTGCCGCGGCGGTAGTGGCTGGCGCCGGAGTGGGCGGGGAGCCCGCTGGGGATGGCGCTGAGGCCGCATCGCCGCTCTCCCACAGCATGGGCCGGCCAGCCTTCAACGCTTCAATATCTGCATCAGTGAGTAGCGGCAGGCCTTCCCGCTGGCGACAGGCCTGCTCCATCGCTATGATCGAGTTGCCGAGCGCCTTTCTCGGCCAAGGCGGAAGATGCCCGAGTACGCCATTCACGACGCTCTTGGGTGAGTCGTCTGCCATCTGTACTTGCCCCCAGTGGTATTGGACCCCAAACTTACGCACAGACTTAAGACTCGGGGGTCGCCCCCCTTGCGATCGCAAAAGTATAGCCGATTTTGTTAGTGCACGCGCCTAGGCAAATCGTACCTTCACATGCGGGCCTTTCTCCAAGTGAATGCTGTCAACGAAGCGGACTTTACCCGTGCACAGAGTCATGATCACGGATGAAGTTCGCGTCCCTTCACCGAAAAAGCGCACACCCTTCAGCAGCGCGCCCTCGGTCACGCCGGTGGCTGCAAAGATGAGTTGCTTCCCGGGAGCGAGATCTTCCGCCTCATAGATTTTGTTCTTGTCTTTGATCCCCATGCGCGCGATGCGCTCTTTGAGTTCAGGCTTGTCGATCACCAATCGACCGACCATGTAGCCATTCAGACAACGAATTGCGGCTGCAGTAATCACACCTTCCGGCGCACCGCCCGAGCCCATGACCGCATGCACGCCCGTGCCGAGGACGGCGGCAGCAATGCCGGCGGAGAGATCGCCATCGCCGATCAACCGGATGCGCGACCCGGCTGCTCGAATCTCTGCAATGAGCTTTTCGTGGCGCGGGCGGTCGAGCACGATGACGACGAGATCCTCAACGTCGCGCTCCAGCCGCTTGGCGATGTTTTTCAAATTGTGGGCGACGGGAGCGTCGAGTTCGACGGCATTCCTGCATGAGGGGCCGACCACAATCTTTTCCATGTAGCAATCTGGCGCGTTGAGCAACCCGTCTCGTTCGGATGCAGCCAGCACAGTGATAGAGCCGGGAGCGCCGGTCGCGCAGAGGTTTGTACCTTCCAAGGGGTCCACGGCGATATCGACTTCGGGGACTTCGCTTCCGTCGCGAAACTCGGCGCCGACTTTCTCGCCGATGTAGAGCATCGGAGCTTCATCGCGTTCGCCTTCGCCGATGACGATCCTCCCACGCATTGGGATGCTGTCCATGGTGTGACGCATGGCTTCGGTCGCAACTTGGTCGGACAACCGGCGGTCGTCCCGGCCCATGGTGCGGGCCGAGTCAATGGCCGCGTTCTCCACCACGTTCAGAAACTGCGCCGCCAGATCACTCTCCAAATTCTGGCCAAAACTCCTAGCTCCGGTTTCAGGTCTGGTTTGAGTTGCCATCAGCGCTTCCCTTGGAACCTGCCTAACTGCTTCTTTCCATACCCCCTCTAACAAGCCACGGCACCCGGGTGAGTCGCTCCCGCGACTTGTCGGCGGCTTGACTGAAATACGCTTTTACGCGGCCTCACATGCTGGTCGCTCGGGAATGAAAAAAAGCCTTACCTTGTCTTTCGCTGGTCTTAACCTATGCCAGGATGGCTCGCAGAGGGTAGTACTTCCGGATCATGCGTCCGACCGCTAAGCCACCCAGGTATTCCGGGATGATCACCTCATCAGCGCCCGACTTCCGTAGGGAATCAGCATAGCGCCGTTGGCCGGCTCGAGTAATAATCTTGAGCTTGGCATTGAGGGACCGAGCAGTGACAGTAATGGACAGATTGTCGAGATCGTTATCGATAACGATGCAGATGCCACGAGCCCGCTCGATGCCGGCGCTCAACAGGACGTCGCGCCCCTTGGCGTCGCCATGGATCACAGGCACTCCATCCTTCAGAAGTTCGCGGTGTAGTTCGTCACTGGTCTCAATAACGACAAACGGCATTCCAGAGCGACTTAACTGATCTACCACTGCTCGCCCCATGTGTCCGTATCCACAAATGATGAAGTGATCTCGCAACTTTTTGCTGTTGACATCATTGATCATGGATTTCCGCCTCCACGCCTCAGGGTTGGCGAGTCTCGGTTTGCCAGGGGATAGCTCTTCCTCTAGAAGAGTTGTGACTAAACCGAGTAGATCGCCGCACTCTAAATGCCCCACACATCATCGCGCAAGCACATACATCGCCACCCCCTAGTTTCACTCGATCCCTTACGGCCAAGGCTGGAATGGTACCACAGCTGGCCTGGGCCGCAGCGAGCCCCATCACTTGACCTTGGCGAGCACTCGGCGGGCGGCTCCGGCGACAGCCTCGGCTGTGATCCCGAATTCCTGGTACAACACTTGGTAAGGCGCAGAAGCGCCAAAACGGTCCAGCCCGACGACGGCGCCATCCAGCCCTACGTAACGCCCCCAAGCCAGCGTGACGCCTGCCTCCACTGCCACCCGGGCGCGCAAGCTGGAAGGCAGCACGGCTTCCCGATACTCCTCGGGCTGCTCCTCAAACAATTCCCAGCACGGCATGGAGACAACGCGAGCCTTAATCTTCTGCGCTGCAAGGATCTCTTGCGCAGCCAGTGCCAGGTGAACTTCCGACCCGGTTCCAATCAGAATGACTTCCGGGCGATCGGCGTCTCGGAGAATGTATGCGCCGCGTGAAACTCCTTGCGCCGGACCGTGGCACGTGCGATCGATAACGGGCAAGGCCTGCCGAGTGAGGATGAGCGCAGACGGCGCATGGCGTCGACCGAGCGCGGCGCGCCACGCTTCAACCGTTTCCGTCGCATCGGCGGGGCGGAACGCCGCCAGGTTCGGAATCAAGCGCAAGCTGGTGATCTGCTCAATTGGCTGATGTGTGGGGCCGTCTTCGCCCAGGCCAATGCTGTCGTGGGTAAAGACGAAGATCACCGGCAGTTCCATGAGAGCCGCGAGACGAATAGACGGGCGCATGTAATCGGAAAAAATGAGGAACGTGCCTGCGTAGGGACGAACCCCGCCGTGCAAAGCCAGACCGTTGAGAATGCCGCCCATGCCGTGCTCGCGCACGCCGAAGTGGAGATATCGCCCGGTGAAATCCTCCCGCGTCAAGTCATGTTCGCCTTTAGGCAAGGTGTTATTGGAAGGCGTCAAATCAGCCGAGCCGCCAAGCAGCATAGGAAGGCGTGGCGCGATGGCGTCCAAGACCGCTCCGGAGGCAGCACGAGTAGCAATAGGTTTGGTTCCGGAATAAGCTGGCAGGTTCGAGTCCCAACCTTCCGGCAACTCGCCGCCGAGGGCGCCGTCGAAGGCAGCCGCCAATTCTGGGTAAGCCTGCCGGTAAGCAGCACAAAGCTCTGCCCATTTTTTTTGCTGAGCTGCGCCTGTCGCGGCGGACTCTTGCATGAACTCTCGCGCCTCGTCGGGAACCCAAAATTGCTCATCGAGCCGCCAACCCAATTTCTCCTTAGTGAGTCGTACCTCATCGACCCCGAGCGGCTCGCCGTGCGCCTTGTGGGTGTCTTGCCGGTTCGGGCTGCCAAAGCCGATGTGCGTTTTGCAAGCGATCAACGAGGGACGCTTGGTCTCTGCCCGGGCGGACACGAGCGCTGCTTCAACGGCTGTCGCGTCGTGACCGTCAATCCGCTGCGTGTGCCAGCCATACGCAGCAAAACGGCCTAGAACATCCTCGCTGAAGGAGAGTGAGGTCGGCCCGTCGATACTGATCCCGTTATCGTCGTAGAGCACGATCAACTTACCCAGACCCAGATGACCCGCCAACGAACAGGATTCGTGCGAGATGCCTTCCATCAGGTCGCCGTCGCTGGCGATCACATAAGTGCAGTGATTGATGATCTCGAACCCGGGACGATTGAAGCGCGCAGCCAGCCAGCGTTCGGCAATGGCCATCCCGACGGCGTTCGTGATGCCTTGGCCCAGCGGACCGGTAGTCGTTTCGACGCCAGGGGTCAATCCATATTCGGGGTGGCCGGGTGTCTGGCTGCCCCATTGCCGAAAAGCTTGCAGTTGGCCCACCGGCAGGTTATAGCCGCTGAGGTGCAACAAACTGTAAAGCAGCATGGAGCCGTGTCCAGCCGAGAGGATAAATCGATCGCGATCAGGCCACAGCGGGTCCGCGGGGTTGTGCTTGAGAAAGCGCGTCCACAACACCACCGCTGCATCGGCCATGCCCATGGGCATTCCTGGGTGCCCGGAGTTGGCTTTTTGCACGGCGTCCATCGCCAGGCCGCGTATGGTGTCGGCGGTCAGCCGGCGCACGCGGGCCAACTCCGCTCCGGCCGGGGACGACGTAGTGGACAGCAGTGCAGTCATAGTGGTTCCTCACTTTTTCGTGACAGTCTCCACCGGCGCATCTAGCGGCGCCGATTCCAATCGGCTAAGCGCGGCGATCGGACGGGCAAAAGGGATCGGAGCATCTTTGCTGTAGGCGCGCAGCAAGTGATAGGTGATGAGCAGTTGCGTGAGGGCCAGCGGATCGCTGTGGCGCACCTCGGTGCCGTAGGCGTAATCGCCGAATTGGTCGGCACGCAACGGGCGCAGATCGGGCAGATGCTTCCAGATCGTCTCTTCCAACTCCGCAGCATGTTCCCGGCTTACGTTGCCGTCCACCTCGAGGAAGTCCACGGGACGGCCACAGTCACGGCCGAGCGCGAGGCGTATGCCGGAAGTCTGGTCCTGTTCGCACAGATAGCTCAGATCCGGATGGGGAATCGTCGGGCGCAGGACCAGCCGGACATTTAGGTGGCTGTCGGCCTGGTCCGAGCGCACACCGTCGGGGTAGAACTGAACGACAATGTCAGCAAATTCGCGCTGTGGACGGATGCAGTTCTGTGAGTCCGACTCCCGCTTCTCCATTTCGGCCAAAACCTGTTCGGCCGTATACCCACGCTTCGCCGTATCGCGCTTGATCTTCCAAAGCCGCCTCAGGTCCTCCGGTGGATCAAGGAATACTTTGACGTCGTAGAACTGCCGCATTGCTTCCGTATGAAAGCCCAGCAGTCCTTCCACGATGACAAATTCCTTCGGGACCAAGTATTCCGGCCGTACCAGGGAGCCTGTGCTGTGGTCATACACCGGCTTGAGCATCGGTTGGCCGTAGTGGGCGCGTTCCAGGTGCAGTTCCAGAATGTCGAGATAATTGCAGTCGGGATGCAAGGGCGTAATCTTCAAGCGCGCCCGCTCGATGCGATCGTACTTGTGATAATCGTCGGCGCAGATGTGCGTAACCCGGTCCTCGCCGAGCAACTCCACCAACCCACGGGTAATCGTCGTCTTGCCAGCCGCACTGTCCCCCACGATGCCCAACACTATTGGTCTTCGTTTAGTCATCACGTCTCCTCGTGCCGGATACTTTGCGCGCCGCCATCGTCCACATCTTCCGGTTCCGCGTCCGAGCCTCCCTGTGTTTTGGCTCAGCGTGAAATGGAGAAGCGGCGTTCTCCGTTAGTGTAGATTCCGCCCCTTCGGGGCGGGGATTTTCAAGGCATAGGGGTCTATCGTCCGATGGCTTTTGCCTCGCAGTGCACAGCG
>Ga0208563_1001309_pt1 | contig 17169 bp, 17 predicted proteins | sample June2015DPH_17_1_2_FD_184717 | JGI IMG/M metagenome (GOLD analysis project Ga0208563, IMG submission 184717) | Peatland microbial communities from SPRUCE experiment site at the Marcell Experimental Forest, Minnesota, USA - June2015DPH_17_150... | ecosystem: Environmental > Terrestrial > Soil >... | reverse complement strand
AAAAGAATTGGCGTAAAAGACACAGGGCTATTATTGGAAAAAAGACAAGCGATTATAGATCGCTGCATCGATGATGGTTTATGGGGTGGCGTCTTTGGTATCGGCGATGGGACATGGATGAAGTTAGCATTGTATGTCAAGAATCTCCAAGCCGCGAAGATTGACACGGTTGTTACCACTGATGTTCACCGTTTAATCAGGATGAACGGCACCTTGCATGGCAAAACAGGATTAAAAAAAACCGAGTTTCCAGCCAAAAACCTGCAGGATTTTGATCCGTTTACTGGAGCGGTAGCTTTTAAAAAGGGCGAGGTAAAAGTGTTGGTCTCTGATGTGCCAGAGTTTAGGCTGGGTGGAGAAACTTTGGGTCCATACAAGAATGAAACGAAAGAGTTGCCTGTTGCAGCGGCAGTGATGCTTATCTGCAAGGGAAGGGCTAAGGTGGCAAACTAAATGTACAATGAACTTTATGCAGCATGGCGAAGGGAAATTGAAGAGGCTTCGCTTGGGGGTTTACCGCCTGACTTCTACGCTAGAATAGCAGATTACCTGAGGCGTATAAGAGAAGAGAACAGGATGCTTGATAAAAAATCCGTCAAAGTAAACCTGCTAGACCGTGAAGCGCAGAACGTGAAGCGGATGCTTGAGGAACTGCTTTGGGCAAGATACAAAAAAATAGTCAAAAAAATCACCCAAAGCCAAAAGTTGCCGTCTGAATTGTTAACGGTTGAAGAGGCTAAGACGTGTGAGAGTTTTGTCGCTTTCACGGACGCGTACCAAAAGTTTGCTAAAGACCTCCTGCAAGGTCAAGCTGCTAAAGTGGATGCCGAAGTCAGTCACAAACGAATGACGTTGAGATTCACAAAAAGTATTCCAGCCATTATCGGCTTAGACATGAAGACTTACGGGCCGTTTATGGTTGAGGATGTTGCTTCTTTGCCTGTTGAGAACGCTAAAATTTTGGTTAAACAGGGCTTAGCCGTGTTGGTTGAGGTTTCCTAGGTTTTCTGCGGTTAGAGCTGATTTTCCACTTTTAATTTTTCTCCACAAACCTTGGCTTGCAAGAATAATCAGTGGATAAGAAACAATCCAGGCAATCGAGTATAATGGACCATAGTAGTAGTGGAACATTTGCACTTGGTTTGAGTTTATGCCAAACTCCGTGCCAATAGTGAAGATAGTGGCTATTCGCAAGACGTTTATGAAGTAGGTGACGGCTGCGCCAACGGCGAAGTATCCTACTTTGGCTTTCCAAGAGATTGGCATCTGCTGCAAAAACAACAAAGCGACAGCCGTGAAAATTAGGAGGCTTTCAATGCCTGCACAAGGCCAAGCTATCGAGAATTTAGCCGTTCCCAAAGGTCCTGTAACTTGCAAGGTTGGCATTCCGTTTTCTGTTCCAAGCAAAGTCGCGTATCCCATTAAGCCGAGGACACCAGCGGCGAGCATGGCGGTTGTCGGAACCAATAGTTGGAACGGTGTAAATTCCCCATAAGGAAAAACGTTATCGATGGTATATATGACCCCGACTAACCCGACAAACAAAGCGGGTAAAGCAAAACCAGTTAAACCCTTTTTCCCAAAATAGAGGAAAGCGGTCAAGCAAAGGAGAACTGAAAAAACAAGATACTCAACCGCAAGCGGCATTGAATAAGGAAACGCTACCCCGTTTTGCACGGCTGCGTTTGCGATAGCAGAGTTTACCCCAAAATAATATTCCGAAACTACGTACAACGTAGGAAGCAACAAGACTATAGCGACAGCGAGAAGTCCTGTCTTGTTGTGCTTGCTAATTTTTGGCTTAATGTTTTCCCAGCTGAGAATGAACTCCAGCGCCATCAGCCAAATAAAAAATAATTGGAAGGTTCTGCCCTTCCACATTAACTCAAACGAATACCGAGTACTAACCCCAAGGTAGGAGTCAGGTAGGCTAAGCCAATATAGCACAGCTAGCGGAGCGGCGAACGCAAATAAGGGTAGCAATTTGATGAGGATATCTGAGTGGCGTTTTATTTTTAGAAAAATTTCTGATGTCAATGTATGTATTCATACCTGCAGGCTAATATAATGTTAAGATTGCCTTGGGTTTAAAAAAGAGTATGCCTTTCTGCTGATTCTATGTTGCAAAGAATTGACCTACAGATTCATTTAGGCGCTAGTTCAATTGGCTGAAAGCCTCAAGTTTTTAGCAGATAGGTGAAAAAGTATAAGAATGCGTATGTTTCTTTTATGCAAAGCTGGTAGTGAACAAAGTGAACGTTCCTAAAGAAGTAAAGACTTACTGTCCAAAATGTAAAGTTCATCAAATTCACAGTGTAACCCTCTACAAGCCTGGAAAGCGAAGAGCCTTAGCTCATGGCGAACGCCACCACGCAAGAGAAAAGAAGGGTTACGGTGGACAAAAATATCCACTTCAAAGAGAATTCGCAAAAACAACCAAAAAGCAAACCCTGCGCCTTAAATGCAAAGTTTGCAATTATATGAGGCACAAAGACGGTATTCGACTCAGAAAACTAATTATACAATAATCATGGAGAAAAAAAGTCATGTCTGAATGGAGCAAACTTATCCCAAAACCAAGAAGCGTCTTCCTCAGAGTTAAATGCACAAAATGCGGCAACGAACAATTACTCTTCAGCAATGCTGTTAACAAGATAACCTGCAACGTATGTGGAGAAATACTAGCTGAACCATCTGGCGGAAGAGCAAAAATCAAAGGCGAAGTACAAGCCGTTCTTGAATAAGGGATGAACCTTGAATGGAGGAGCGTAAGCCCGAATGGCCAGAAAGTGGCGACCTAGTAATCGCCACGATAGAAACCGTCACGGATTATGGTGCTTACGCTAAACTTGACGAATACGATAAACGCGGTTTACTTCACGTCTCAGAAATCTCATCATCATGGATAAGAAACATCCGCGACTTCGTCCGTGAAGGACAAAAAATGGTTCTCAAAGTTCTAAGAGTAGACTTAGAAAAAGGACACATCGACCTATCCTTAAGACGAGTTACTAAAAGGGAAAGAATAGAAAAAGTACTCTCATGGAAAAAAGAAAGAAAAGCCGAAGCATTACTTCGTGAAGTCGCAGAAAAAGTCGGCTTAACCAACGATGAAATTTACGAAAAAGCAGGCGCAATAATAGAAGAAAAATTCGGTTTATACGAAGGCTTCGAAAAAGCAGTAATCGAAGGACCAGAAGAACTAGTGAAAATAGGAATACCCGAAAACCTCGCCAAAGCCTTCGCTGAAGTAGCAAAAGAACGCATCCACGTGAAAATGGTGAAAGTAAAAGGCGTCCTCGAAATCCGCTGCATGAAACCCAACGGAGTAAAAATAATCAAAGAAGTATTCCTCAAGGCAAAATCCGAAAAAACAAAAGATGCGGACATAAAATTCTACGTTATAGCAGCACCAAAATACAGCATTGAAGCATTAGCCGAAAACTACAAACGAGCGGAAGACGTCCTGCAAAAAGCAGCCCAAAGTGTCGTGTCAAACATCACAAAAGCAGGTGGACAAGGCACTTTTAGAAGGGAAAAATAATTGGTATGGCAACTACGCAAATGCAAAAACTGCGAAAAATACACTCTGAACAAAAATAGTTGCCCTTACTGCGGTGGACCAGTCAGAATTCCACATCCACCAAAATTTTCCCCAGATGATAAATACTTAAAATACCGAATGGCAATGAAAAGGAGTAGCACCACATGAAAGAAACCTACATCAAAGAATTCTTGCAAATAGAACCAAACAATCCCGTTCTCATCGAAGGTCTTCCGGGTTTAGGGCTTGTGGGCAAAATCGCCCTTCGCTACATGATCAAACAGTTAAAAGCCAAAAAAATTGCCTACCTCTACTCACCTCACTTTCCGTACTTTGTCCTAGTCAACAAAAAAGGAAACGTTCGCCTTTTAAGAGGCGTATTCTACTACTACAAAAACCCAAACGGACCAAACGACATAATCCTATTCACTGGCGATAGCCAATCGCAAACAATCGAAGGCCAATACGAAATTGCCGATCGAATTCTTGACTTCTCAGAAAAATACAACATAAAAACAATCGCAACAATCGGCGGCTACCGAATGGAACCAAAAGAAAAACCCAAAGTCTTCATAGCAGCAACCTCGCAGGAAATCCTGGACAAAGCACTACAAGCAGGCGCAACCCTAAGCACTTCAGGAAGCCCCATTGTTGGAACAGCAGGATTAATTCTTGGTCTAGCAAGATTCAAAAAAATAAGTGCCCTCTGCCTGCTTGGCGAAACACGCGGATACCTGCCTGATCCACTTGCAGCAAAAAGCGTTTTAGAAGTTTTAAAATCCACCTTCAACTTCGACTTAGACTTAACGGGATTGAACGAGGAAATTGCCCGAGCAGAAACAATGGTGACTCGCCTGCAGCAAATTGAAGAAAAACGAGCTCTGCAAGCAGAACAAACACGTAAAGAAGAAGATAAAAAGACCACTTACATATCCTAAGCAAAGTTTTCCTTTAATATATCAACAGTTTTTTGGGCTGCTGTGCCATCGCCGAAAGGTGAAGCATAGGGCAACTCAACTTCCTTTTTAACCGCTTCTTCCATAGCTGCCAAAATATTTTTCTTGTCAGTTCCAACTACCTTGGCGAATCCTGCTTCCACTGCTTCCTGCCTCTCAGTTGACAAACGGATCACCAGCACTGGTTTTCTTATGCCTGGAGCAGTGGCTTCCTCTTGAATACCGCCTGAATCAGTAATTATCAGTTTACAATTTTTCATTAAAATCAAAAAGTCCAAGTATCCCAGCGGCGGAAGAATCAACACATCCCTTAATGCTTCCATTTGAGCAAACATTTTATTTTCTTGGAGTCTCTTTTTTGTTCGCGGGTGCATCGGATAAACGATTGGAATTGGGGATTTTGAGAAAACCTCCATAAAAGACTCAAGAACCGACACGTTATCAACGTTTTCCGCCCTGTGAGCCGTTGCTAAAGCGAAAGTGTCGAAAGGAATTTTTTCCATTATAGCTGATTTTTTTTCTGCAATTGGCAAATGCTGAATTACCGCATCTATAGCCGTGTTCCCTGTCAGGTAGATTTTGCCCCAAACATTTTCTTTCAAAAGATTTGCTTTCGCTTTCTCCGTTGGTGCGAACAAGTATTCAGATATGTGGTCAGTTAAACGTCGGTTATGTTCTTCAGGCATGCGAAGATCAAAACTTCTCAAACCAGCTTCCACGTGCCCGATAGGAATCACTCGTTTATTAGCTGCTAAAGCTGCTGCCAAAACACTGTTTGTGTCACCTTCAACCAAAACAATTGAAGGCTCAACCTTCTCTAGCAACTGGTCCATGTTCACCATTATTTCTGCTGTTTGTGCTCCAGGCGAAGAAGCTTCAATTTTAAAAGAGTAATCAGGTGCTGGCAACTCGAGGTTTTCAATGAATTGCTGAGCCATGTTGTAATCATAGTGTTGACCGCAATGGACAAATACTGATGGGATTTTGGTTTTGCTTAAGGCTCTAATTATGGGTGCCATCTTGATTATTTCAGGTCTAGTTCCTGCAACAACTACAACTGGCTTCATCACGCTTTGTCTCGCTTTTGTGTTTTAGGTTTTCTTTAGGCATCCTTCTCTGGGTTCATAAATTGTTCCTTCACGCAGCAATTGTCCTATCATTCGTTCACTTTCGCCTCTGGAAATCTGATGCTTGGTTTCGAGTTCGTTGACAAGTGCGTCTTTCTCAACTATGCCTGTTACTTTTTCCATATCCATAAGTACTGACAATATCACGTGCAGTCTGTCTCGGATGCTTTTGGGTCTTCCAGTCATTATTAAGTCAATGTCTATTTTGTATGAGGACAAGTCAATTCCAACTTCTTCTAGCGATCTCTTCATGATTGCTATGGCTGCTTCTGCATCTTCAGCTGTTACTTCCTTGCGCAATGCAATACGTGCTCTAGCTTCTGAAACGCGAACAAGTGATTCTAGTTGGCGCGCAGTTATTGCCACTGGTGAACCTTCCGTTTCGCTGGCTGAACGCATGGCTAAGTAAAAGTCTCTTAACCGTTTCAACGCGTCATTACCCAATACTGGCTTGATTCCCTTAGCAAAACTAACGTATTTTCTCAGCAGCTCCGCATCAACCTGGGCTTCTACAGGGCTTGCTCCTCTTCTGTGAAGTTCCAAGATGTGCTGAGACATTTTTCCATCTGCTTCTTTATTGGGCACATCTCGTAGCACGAAAATCAAGTCAAAACGCGAAAGGATAGTGACTGGCAGTGAAATGTTTTCGGCAACTGTCCTGTTGGGTTCGTATCTGCCTAAGGATGGGTTAGCTGCTGCAAGTATTGCAGTTCTAGCGTTTAATGTGGCGACAATACCTCCTTTTGCAACTGAAACCGTGTGCTGTTCCATGGCTTCGTGTATTGCGACTCGATCTTCTGGGCGCATTTTGTCCATTTCGTCGATGCATGCGATTCCTTTGTCGGCTAGTACGAGTGCGCCTGCTTCAAGGGTCATGCTTCCGCCTTTTTCTCTTACTACTGCAGCGGTTAAGCCTGCGGCGGTTGTTCCTCTTCCTGACGTGTATAACCCTCTTGGCGCTATTCTGGCTACGTATTGGAGGAGTTGTGATTTGGCTGTGCCTGGGTCACCGATTAGGAGAGCGTTCATTTCTCCTCTTATGTTTATGTCTGGGAGGCTTTTTGATACTCCGCCGAAGAGCAAATACATTATTGCTTCTTTGATGTGTTCGTAGCCGAAGATTGATGGCGCTATTGACTGTATGATTTTCCTGTGTACCCATGGGTCTTTTGAGAGTGCAAGGATTTTTTCTTCTTCTTCAGGTGTGGGTGGCGAGGTTTCTGGTTCTTTACCTAAGACCTCTATTGAGTTAGCGTCTAGTTGGAGTATGAATGTTCTGAGTTTTCCCATTCCCATCAGTGAAGGGGCGAAAGCGCGCACTATGCCAACTATGGAAATGTGGTCTCCTGGTCTTGCAACATCAACTATGTCGTCGCCGACAAGTTTGACGCTTAATGTACGTGGTAATTGCCCTGGAGGTAAATCTTCAGGCTTTTCCTGTAGCCGAAGGTCTTGTGAGTCTATGAATATGGATTCTTCTTGGACAAATTCGAATGGTCCATCTCTTCCACAGTCAGGAGCTTGGCATATGGCTGGTGCTTTTAGGAATTGTCCTGTTTGTTCAACTTGATTCATGGTTCCGCAGCGTTTGCATTTGAAGGCTGCTTGCAGAACCATTGGTCGGACGGGTGTGGCTCTGACAATTATGCCTTCAACCATGACTAGTTTTGCCATTTGTCTTGAGCCGAGTTTTCTGAGTTGTTCTTTGCCGAGGAGTTTTACGATTCTGACTATGACTTTTTCTATTTTTTCCGCGTATTCTGCATCTTCGATGCGCAGTTGTTCATAAGCTCCTTTGCCTGCATGCTGCAAGTATTCTTCTGGCTTGTTGAGTAATAGTTCAGCGAGTGCTTGGTCGAATCCGTAAAGTTCTACAAAATCAATTACTATTGAGTTTTTTCCTGTGATGGCTAACTGAGCGATTCTTTGGCGATACTTTTCTTTCTTAAAAAACTCTTGAAAAAGTTGTTGCGCATCTACTGTTATTTCCTTAGCCATCGTTACTTATCTCCTTCATTTTCTAGTATTTTTGTTTTCCACCGGGAGATTAATTTGACTAGTTGCTCGTAAAGGATTTTTTCTTCGCTTGTGAGTTTTTTTAGAACTTGATCAGTTTGACTTGGTCCAGCAGATAAGGAAACTATTTTTTTAAGCCTTGAATTTACTATGTCTTTGGCTAAATGCTTGGTTTTCTCGTACTCGTTTATTTTTTCGGGCTGTTTTGATATTTCTTCTTTTATTGTGACTAGGTAGCGTCTAAGTTTAGGGTAAAAATCCTCTGGCAACTCAGAAATTTGACCTGGGATTTGCACGCCTTCTTTCCATTGCACCTTGAAAAGCTTGGTTGCGTCCAAAATGTCGTCTTCTCGGAAATGAACCATTCCTGAATTCGCTAACTCTTTTGCCACCCAAAAATAAACTTCATACTCGTTTCCTTCATCAAAGGGACCAACAGTTAATCCAGCAAGCTTAATCTCTGGGCAGTTCCTGTTAGCCACAATTTTAACCAGTGAGTTTTCATAGCAGAAATCCAGTGTGCATATTTTCGCTGCCAAGTCCCTTTTTCCCTCTCAAGTCCGATTGTTTTTCCCTTTTGTGGGATTCAACAGATATAACAAGAACAGTTTTAAGCGTTTGCACTAGAAAAAACAATGCTAAAGAAGGCTTACGCCTCTAGCGCTCGAAAAGATTATATCCCCTCTTAATATAGTCTCGGCGCTTGTTGATTTTTCTGAAAAATTCCATGTTCATTACGCGGGAGAGTTAAAATTGTAAACATTGTTCTGTGAGGGAACATGAAAGTTTGTGTGTTTATGGCCATAATCCTAGTGTTTTTATGGCGTTCGCAACTCTTCCCACACCCAGCATTAATGCGCCTGTGCGCATATCGCTCTCCTCCTTCTCCACAAGGGCGACTACATCGTTGAATGCTTTGGTCATTTTGGCTTCAAGTTTCCTGTTGACCTTTTCAAGCGGCCATTGCTCGCGAGTTAGGTTTTGGACCCATTCAAAGTAGCTTACGGTTACTCCGCCGCTGTTGGCGAGGATGTCTGGAATTAGGCAAATGTCTTTTTCGTACAATGCTTTATCGGCTTCAGGCGTGGTCGGTCCGTTTGCTGCTTCAGCGACCATTTTTGCTTTGATTTTGTCTGCGTTTTTGCAGGTGATTTGGTTTTCTAAGGCTGCGGGAATAAGCACGTCGCAAGTTAATTCAAGTAGTTCTTCGTTAGTTATGTTTTTGCAGCCCTTGTAGTTCTGGACAGATTTGGTTTTTTCTTTATGCACTAAAACATCCGCGGGGTTTAAGCCGTTTTGGCAATAGATTCCTCCTGTGGAATCGCTAACGGCTATGATTTTGCAGCCTACTTCTTGCGCTGCCACTGCTGCGTGGTAGCCGACGTTGCCGAAGCCTTGAATGGCTACGGTGGCGTTTTTGAGTTTCAGGTGGTTGTTTTCTGCGGCTTGTTTTACGCAGTGGATTACTCCTCTGCCCGTGGCTTCCGTTCTGCCCCAAGAGCCTCCGATTTCGACTGGTTTGCCAGTGACGCTTTCGGGTATGCTGTAGCCTTTGAGTTGGCTGTAAGTGTCCATTATCCATGCCATGGTTTGTGCGTCAGTGTACATGTCTGGCGCAGGAATGTCACGGTGTGGTCCCAAATATTCGAAGATTAGGCTGACGTATCTTCTTGTTAATCGTTCAAGCTCGTGTTTGCTCATTTTTTTAGTGTCAACGCACACGCCGCCTTTTGCTCCGCCAAACGGTATGTCAGCGATGGCGCATTTCCAAGTCATCAACATTGCGAGTGCGGTGACTTCGTCGAGAGTAATGTTTGGGTAGTAGCGGATTCCGCCTTTGAACGGTCCACGCGCATCCCAATGTTGAACTCGGACGCCGCTGAATACGCCGACGGTTCCGTTATCCATGCGGATGTCGATGCTGACAATGATGGAGCGTTTTGGCAAGCTAAGCATCTTGTGCATGCCAGAATCCAACTGTAACTTTTTGGAAGCCAATTTAAGCTGAGACAGAGCAACGCTTAATGGTGTATGTTCTTCCGCCATAACTGATTCCTTCTTATAAGATTGTTAATGGAAATAGCTAGATAAGAATTGCCTTCGCGTTTTTTTGTGTGTTTGGTTGATGCTTTTGTATACAGAAGTTCGCCAGTAGTGCTCGGAGAGATCGGTCCTCCATTAAATGGATAATTGGTATTCAACTATTGTTTAATTTTGGATTAAACAACCTAAAAATTAGTTATAATTAAATCAAATTAAAAAAAATAAAAAAGAAAGAGGTTTAATAGTCTAGGATTTTCTCGACTGCGTCTTTTTCAACTTCGTCGGCTAACGGGATACCTGTGACTTTGGTGGCTATTTCGCTTAGGCTCATCAGGTCGTTCCTGCTAAGCAGGTTAAGTTTCCATTTTCTGTTGCCAGCCATCAACTGTTTCAATCCCACGCCAACTCTATCATTCAGATATGTGTATACGCCTATGCTTTCTGCTGGGATTTCACTGAAGCGTTTGCCATATTTTGCTTTTAGCTCTGGTGTGGCTATGAAGAATTTATCTGGAGTTGTGCCGAATCGCTCTGCAAAGGTCTTGGGTAGTTTGCCTTCTTGCGAGAGTTGCTTGAAGTAGCTTGCTTTCATGGCTGCAGTGACTGGTGAGCGCCCCATCAAAACAGCCTTAACAAGTGGACCTTGCCCAAAGTTACTCATGGCAATGGTTTTGAATATGGATGTTTCTTCGATGAAGCCGCCTGCCATGACAAGGTCTGGAACGTGCTTGCCTTTCTTCTTTAATATTTGTGCGCAACGGAGCACGATGGCTTGCAGGTATATGGTTGGGATACTCATTTCATCCATCATTGACACTGGACTCATGCCTGTTCCGCCGCCTGCGCCGTCAAAGCTTAAAGCGTCGATTTTTGCTTCTGAAGCGAACTTCATAGTGTATGCTACTGCTGACGGCCTGTATGCGCCTGTTTTGAGGAACACTTTTTTTGCTCCTTGCTTGCGTAGCCATTCGATGTCCTCGATGAACGGTTTCTCTTTTGGAATACCAACTCTGCTATGACGTTCGAATGTTTGGAAGACGCCTTCTTTGAATGCTTGCTGTGCCACTGGGTCTTCTGGGTCTGGAATGACAATGTAGCCTCGTTTCTTTAGCAGAATAGCTTTTTGCAGGTCTTTGAGGCGTACTTCGCCGCCGATGGCTTTGGCTCCTTGACCCCATTTGCGCTCAATAATATTCACTTCTAGCTTGGATAGGGCATAAGCGTCTATGCCTAGCTTTTGGTCTTCAACGTTAGTTTGAACGATTACGTCGCCGTATTTTCCATCCCAAAACTTCCTAAAAGAATCGACTCTGCGCTTGAGTTCTTTTGATTCTGTTACTTTCCCGTTAGTTATTTTTGCGTCAACATCCATTCCGCAGACATTTTCTCCGACAGTTATTGACACACCTGATAAGGCTGCGCCGATTGCTAGGGCATCCCAGTTTAAGCGTGCAACATCTGTTGAGCCGAAGGCGCCTGTCAGGATTGGTAGTTTAAGTGGCATTCCGCCGACGGTTGTTTCGATGTTAACGTTTGGGAATATGGCGACTTCGCTGCTTTCTTTGATTCCTTGCGCATCGAAGAGTCCTGCTTGGATACTGAAGTGTGACCAGTCTAAGCCGAAGTTTTTTAGGGCTCCCGCGGTGCTTGTTCCGAATTGTGCTGGTTCCGGGTAGAGTGCTTCTCGTCCTCTGAAGGTTGAAAGGCCGATTTCGCACATGATTGGGCAGTCGCGGATGCATATTGGGCACATGCCGCTGATAGTGCTTGTGTCTTTAACTCGTGTGGTTGTTCCAACCGTTGATTTTCCGTTTAGGTATGAACCGTTTTTTTGTACACGTTCACTCATTTTCTCACTCTTCCTAGTTCCCGCTAAATGTTAAATTGTACACAGTACGATTGTTCAGTATTTAACACTATGCAACAGCATCTATATGAAAAAAACGCTAATTATACGAAATAAATGTAACAACCGTTCAACGATATACGTGGTTAAAAAAACAAAAAAACGCAACATTTAATTAATTATCAAAAGAAAGATTTTAGAATTTTTCAAGGTACTCTTCAAACTGCTTCCTATCCCTCAAGCATTGGGGACAAACACAGCTGAGGGGCAGATTCTTAGTGGTGCATAACTCGTTATATTTGCAGTCACCGCATGAAAAGTCTTTTCCGCAGCGAGTGCAGTTCTGAAGGAAAACCACTTCAGTGTTTAGTATGCTGGCGATTGTATCCATTAGTTTTTCAATATTGTTATAACTGCTGATGGAAAAGACGCCTTGCTCTCGATTATATTCCAACCCGAGGCGCAATAGGAGGATAAACTTTTCTTTTTCAACCCTTGGGAGCTTGAAAGCCTTCTTATTAAGAACCGTCACCATTTCCCTCGCCTAGAACCTGTTCATTTTAATTAAATAATCGACCTCTTCAGGGGTAAACTTAAGCCAGGAAGCAATCGGGCTTGCCATTTGTTTCTGCAAAATACATTTGATGAATGGAACAAAATCATGTTTAGCTATTTCATGAGAAACATGACATTGGGCTCCTATTTTACCGCAAATGGCGTCTAGCATTGTTCTTTTGCCTTTAGTCCAAAACAAAGTAATAATTCTGATGGGCGGCGAGATAAATTCAAAGGGTTTGTATGATTCAGGATCGACCGCTACTGCTTTTGATAAGGAATTGTAAAAGTACTTCAAAAGATGCCAGTTCTCAGTTCCAACCCTTCCTCGGAAAACATCTGCTTGAGACACAAAATCGTAGGCTGCGGCAAGCTCTGAGGGGTCAGTGTATCGTCTTGGGAGATTATCGCTTACTGAAAGCAGAAAATCGTCATAGTCGACGCTTGAGCGGCTAAGTAGAGTTGATGCTTCCGCAATTGATTTTGCCGAGAAAAACCCTCTCAGCGTTTCATCCATGCTGAAGTCTTTGTTTCTTGAACTCAGCACCATGGTATCCTGAAGAGTAAGCCCTCGTTTTTCTTCGCTTAGGCTTTGAAGGTCGTTTATTGCTGACCGCACGTCTCCTCTGCTGTTTTGGGCAATTCTCTCGAGTGCCTCAAACTCTGCTTTGACGTGTTCCAGCAAACAAATTTTCTGCAACAAAGCAATGATAAGCGGTATTCGGATTTGTTGAAACCGTATGAGCAAGCAAACTTTCTTTAGGGGTCTTAGCTTGTCTAAGTCAGGGTCGTTTGCTGCCATTATTACTGGCGCTCGGGATTCCTCAACGATTTTTATTATGGCGCTTACTCCGCCTCTGTCCTCGTTGCCTGCGATGCCATCAACCTCGTCGAGGAAGAGAAGGTTGCCTTTGCTTTCGGCTGAGAATCTGTCTAAAGCAACAAAGGAAGTGGCTGGTCCAGCAACTTTGTTTATGGCTTTTTCTGACCGTGTGTCACTTGCGTTCATTTCAATAATGGTAAACCCAAACTCTTTTGCGGCGGCGTTAGCCAGTGCCGTTTTTCCCACGCCAGGCGGTCCATAAAGCAAAACTGCCTTCTTACTTCGCCGCTTGCTTTTCAGCCATTCGATAAAAGTGGCTTTCGCTTCTTCGTTGCCGATTATATCTTCTATCTTTTTTGGGCGGTACTTTTCAACCCATAAAAGATCATTTTTCAATTAGTTTCCCCTATGGATTTACCAAATTTTGCGAATTGAGCAAGCAACGCGCTTAACTGGATGTCGCTGTTGGCGCCTTGTGTTAAGCGGTAATCGTACTCGCCGATGATGTTTGATATGTCGGCTTTTTGTTCAGGTGTAAGATCCGACATTTTGAATATCTCCCGCTGTATCTGGCGCACTATTTCGGAGCCTGAAAAGCCGTAAGACCCCATTATTTCGTACATTGTTTTTCTTGCTTCCATAAAGTCGCCGTATAATGCTTTTCTAATCATTTTTTGAACTTGCATTGGGCTGGCTTCCCCGATGACCAGCAAGACTGTCTTCTCATCTACTACTCCTTCCTTGTACACTGAAGCTGTCTGCAACGCGTTTATTGCGTGTCTGAGGTCGCCTTCTGAGTAATCAACTATTCTTTCAGCTGCTTCAGGCAACAGTTTAACGTTTTCTTTCTGGGCTAGGTACTGCAGATGCTCTTTCATCGCTTGCTTGTCAAGTCTTGAAAATCTGAATATTGCGCAGCGGCTCTGTATTGGTTCAATTATCTTGCTTGATTGGTTGCATATCAGGATGAACCTGGATGTGCGGGAGCTGGTTTCCATTATTCTTCTCAGCGCTGTCTGGGCAGGGCCCGTCATCTGATCACTCTCATCCAGAATAATCAGCGCATACGGCACATCGCCAAAACCTGAATGGCTATAACGTGAGAAATCTTTAACTCTTTCACGCACAGTGTCGATGCCTCTTTCATCGGACGCATTGAGCTCAAGTGTGAAGCTTTTCCAGTTTGGACCAAAAAGTTCATGAGCAATACAGAGGGCAGCAGTCGTTTTTCCAGTGCCCGGTATCCCTGCGAACATCAGGTGAGGCATCGTTTTTGGGTTTCTCATGAAAGCTTTAAGGCTTTCAACGATGTCGTGTAAGTCTACGACCTCGTTTAGGTTTTTTGGGCGGTACTTTTCGACCCACATTAGTGCTTCTTCATTAACTGTCATTAAGTTAACCTTCCACAATAAATTATACAATTACGTGTTTTAATTACTAATTTACTTTTCCATAACAATATAAGCATATTCTGGCAGAAAAATAACTAAATCCTTTGTTAGTTAGCCAATTTTGCTTCCTTCAGCAATATCCTTCTCAGGCTGCAACACAGTAACGTTCCCTTCAATGTCTTCAGCTGCTAAAATCATGCATTGCGATTCCACACCGGCCAACACACGCCTTTGGAGATTTAACAGGAAAACGCATTTTTTGCCAACCAATTCCTCAGGCTTATACCACTTAAGCAGACCTGCAACCGCCTGCCTTTTCTCCGACCCAAAATCAACAGTTATTTTAATTAGCTTTTTTGAGTTTGGAATTGGGGTTGCTTCAACTATTTTTCCTATGCACAAGTCAAGTTTTTGGAACTCAGCGAATGATATTTCTTCAGCCAAATAATTCACGCTCTAGCGGATAGTTTAGTTTTCATTGATATTTACTTTGCTTTCCTTTGCAAGTCTGATTCTTTCTTTAGTTGCTAACTTGTGGGCTTGCAGTAGCGGCTCCGGAATTCGACTTCTAGCGCAGTGCTTAACGATTTTGATGGCTGTTTCAAGAGACACCATGTGACCAATGCTCACGTAAATTGGCTTGACACCCTGCTTTGTAGTCACTACGGCACCGATGACTTCGCCCTTATCAACCAAAAAGGTTTCCCCACCCATCTCCACTGGCGTGCCAATCAATCTGCTTTTTGCAGCGCCAATAGTGGGTTTTCCAATTGCAAGTCCAAGGTGGCTGGCGAATCCGCACCTGTAGGGATGTGCTAGTCCCTGTGCGTCAACCAGGAACACGTCTGGTTGAATTTTCAATTTCTTGATTGCTGATATTGCAGGCGGAATTTCTCTAAAGGAAAGCAAAGTTGGAATATAAAGCATTTTTACTTGGCACATTGAAACTTGGGTTTCCAAAATCTTCAAAGACTCATAATCCAAAACTGATATGGCGCCGATGCCCAAGTTTCCCATGTATGAAACGTCAACGCCGGCCACGGTTCTAATTTTTGGCGGTAAACTGTCCACCAAAATAATTTTCTGCGACAAACAAAGTTGCGCTTTGTGTGCTCTTTCTATGGAAAAATTCTTCATTAACTTGTGGGGTTGATTCAAATGTTAACCTTTTTTTGGCTTACGTTTAGTGCTGCGTTTCATAGGTTCAAACTGCTTCAAGTGATCCTCAAGGGATTTTCTACCGATTTCCAACGTGATGTCGCCGCGTGTGGTTTCGATTATTCTTCTTGCAATGTCAGATTTATGCCTGAGTCCTGGAACAAGCATGTAAGCCTCATCAAGAGCCAATAACTGAATGAAAACTTGATCCATGATTTCCAAGCATTCTTCGCCTTTTTTAACTTCTCCTTCACGTAAATTATCTAGTGTTAAGCGCCTGTATTCACCTATTACATCCGCTAAACCAAGTACGTAATCAACCGAAGGCACATTAACCTCAGCTGGCGTAACAAAACGCGATTCCTTAACTAGCGTCAAAAATATCCGTGCTTCCGAATATTCCTGAAGCGCTGCACTAAACATACCGCCATAAACAATCTCAGGATAATCCTTAGCTAAATCCTGAAGGCTTGAAATTTTCTCTTTAGCGCTCTTAACAAGTTTTTCAGCGTCAACATACTTTTTTTGATGAATCAGAAGTATCGCTTGTTTGGAGAGACTTGTTGCTTTCCGCATGCTTTCGTGTGTTTCTTCGCGAATCTTGTTTTTTTGCATGAGTTCGTTTTTTATTTCTTGAAGAACAGTTTCTAACGAGGACAAAATTACACCATCTAATAAAATGATTGTTTGGTTATTTATTTCAATTTCCCAAAATTTTAATGTTTACTTGCCTCTGTTTATGGCTGTTAGGAGCCAGTCCATTTCTCTATGAGAAGTTTACTATCTCCTAAGACGAAGCTTACTTTGACGAATATTGAGTCTGTTACTTTAAATGGAAACATGCTATCTTCCGCTAAGTCTTTGGGAAGGTAGACAAGGTATTTACCGTCCCCCCTTCTGAACAAGCGCCCTCTTCCTTCGCTTACCATAGTAACAACCGCTTGATTGAACAGTTAAAGCATAAGGGCAAAAAATAAGTATTTAAATTTATCCGACCCGCAAATTCTCAAAATACGGCTTCAGTTGGTTCCAACCTGAATAGGCTTCTCCAGCTTACTCAATAATACCACTCTGCTCTCTGGAGCTTCATCAATAATCTTGTACCCAGTCTTCTCCGCCAACTGCCCAGCAAAATCCCTGACTTCGCTGTGCAAAGGCATGCTCTCAAAGCCCAAGCGGAGATTTGAAAAACCAATATGCATGTACGCTTTTGCTTCAATGTACGTGGGATTGGCTTTTTCGACAAGTTTAGCATATTCATCTACGTGGTTCATGTTGTGCTCTTTAACCAGCGTCATGCGAATTACCGTGGGACAACGGAAACTCTGCAATAAACCAAGCGTGTCGTTTAATTTTGCCCAAGCGCTGGGAAATTGAGGACGGCAAACCCGCTTGTATACCTGCTCGTTTGGTGCACATACTGAAATATAGAGTTGCGTGGGTTCTTGGCTTAGTTTTGAAAGTTTAGCTGGCAAAGTGCCGTTGGATACTAGAAAAGTGGTGAAGCCTTTTCGGTGAAATGTTTGAATCAACTCTCCGAGCGGCTCGTAAAGCGTTGGTTCCCCAGTCAAACTTATCGCAACATGCTTAGGCGTTAGGGCTTCTTGAAATTTGTGCCAGTTTGTTTTTGGGTTTCCTTTGTATCCGGTTAAAATTTTCTCTTGTGCCCTCAGGCTTCCCTGAATAATCTCCTCTGGTGAGTCTACTCTT
>Ga0208563_1001289_pt1 | contig 17282 bp, 9 predicted proteins | sample June2015DPH_17_1_2_FD_184717 | JGI IMG/M metagenome (GOLD analysis project Ga0208563, IMG submission 184717) | Peatland microbial communities from SPRUCE experiment site at the Marcell Experimental Forest, Minnesota, USA - June2015DPH_17_150... | ecosystem: Environmental > Terrestrial > Soil >... | reverse complement strand
CCTCATCGGTCTCCTTGGCGGGCCGGTCGGCGTCGCGATCGGCGCGACTGCGGGGTTGATTGCCGGCGGCGCGGTGGACCTGGACAACTCCAAGGTTGGTGTAGACTTCGTTGATGATGTGAGACAACAACTGCAACCGGGCCGGTTCGCAGTCGTCGCGGAGATTCAAGAAGACTGGACGACTCCGGTGGACACCCGCATGGAAGCGATCGGGGGAACTGTATACCGGCGGGCACTGTCGGAGGTGAGGCAAACGGTTAATCAGGAAGACGCCGCGGCCATAAAAGCGGACATCGCACAAATGAAGGCCGAGCACGCCGAGGCTCGTGCCGACCGGAAAGCCAAGCTCATGGGGAAGATCAACCAGCTCGACTCCAAGCTACAAGCCCAACTGGAAAAAGCCAAGCAGCGGCGCCAGGCAGCGGAGGCCCAGGCAAAGGCCAAAGTTGAGGTCCTTAAGGCCAAGGCCGCGGCTTTGAAGGCCAAGGCGGCAGAGAAACACATCTAGCACCCGATGCACTCTCGATCTCGTGCTTCAACGTAAGCTTTCGGTAGGCCTGCGTAAACCCGGACTCAAGCCCGGCGGTGGCTCATAGCCAGTAGCCTTGGGCCACCCACGCAGGTGTTTTGTGGTGACTACTGTTCGGACGTCGATGCTGTGAGTGAAGTCAAGCTCCTCCGTGACCGTTCCAAAGTCGGCAAGACCGATTTCGGCTCCAAAGAACGCCGCGGAGGTGTTCTTACACTGGTGGCGGGCAAAGCGCTGCGATATGGCCCGAGCGGGCCGCAACGACAAGGCGTCCACGACAACATGCAGTTCGCAAAAGGAGAAGGACAATGACGAAAATTTCTGATGTGTTCATGGCTGAGATAGCGGAAGTTAGAAAATCCTGGGTCTGGTTCCTCCTCATAGGAATCCTGTTAATGGTCCTGGGCGCCACTTGCATCGTCAAAGCGCAGACCGCAACCACTTTTTCCATCCTGGCATTGGGCTGGATCCTGGTGATCAGCGGGGTGTTCTGGCTCATAAATTCGTTTCTCGCTGTCGCGACGCCCGTATTCTTCCTGTTCCTCCTGGGCGCGCTCATTCGAGGAGGGATCGGATACCTCCTGATTCGTCACCCGGACGCAGGCGCGGCAGCAGTGACCATGCTGCTGGCTGTGCTCTTCATCGTCGGAGGGCTATTCCGGACAGTCGGGGCCAGTGTCATTAGGTTTCGTTGGTGGGGGTGGACGGTCCTTTCCGGCATAGTCGCCGTGGGTCTCGGCATCTACATCTTGGCGAATTGGCCCGTAGCCAGCACCTTCTTCGTGGGGATCGTGATTGGCGTCGACCTGTTGTTTGACGCCGGGGCCCTCATAGCTTTCGCCGGTGCCATCCGCAGCTTGCCAGCAAAGCGTTCGCTTGCCTGATCATCCGGCAAGGAGGCTTGTGTGAGCTGGCCAGAGTCAGCCGGGCCAGTTTCTACCGGTCCCTGCGGGAGCAACGGCCGGTTGAGGAAGAGATGGAAGTTCGGTCGGCCATTCAGCAGATCGCTTTGGGCCATCGCCACCGCTACGGATATCGGCGGATCACGGCGGAACTACGGCGGCGGGGAATGCCGGTGAACCACAAGCGGGTTCTGCGGATCATGCGAGAAGACAACCTGCTGGCCGTGCAGCCGCGGAGCTTCGTGGTGACCACGGATTCCGATCATGGCTTCGAGGTCCATCTGAACCTTGCCGGCCGCATGAAATTGACCGGCATCGACCAGCTCTGGGTTGCCGACATCACCTACATTCGGCTGAAAGCGGAATTTGTCTATTTGGCCGTGATCCTCGATGGGCACTCGCGCAAAGTGGTGGGCTGGGCGCTGGAGCGGACGCTGGCGAGCCGGCTGGCAGTGGCTGCGATCAAGCAGGCGATCGCGAAACGGCAACCGCTCCCTGGCCTGGTCCATCACTCGGATCGGGGAGTGCAATACGCGTGCGCAGAATACGTGGCCATCCTCAAGCAGCACGGGATGATTCCAAGCATGAGTCGTCCGGCAAACCCGTATGACAACGCCAGCTGCGAAAGCTTCATCAAAACCTTGAAACGGGAGGAAATTTACGCCCGCCGATACGACAACCTGGAACATCTGCGGGCGAACATCGAAGAATTCATCGAGGAGTATTACAATCGACAGCGGTTGCACTCCGCGTTGGGCTACCGGTCTCCGGAGGAGTTCGAACAGCAAAGCGAGTCTGGCAGCCCGGCCCCCGATTTCCGGAGTGCAACCATACAGTTTTTTGAGAACGATGGGAACGAGATGAGGGTTTCTAAAGTGGTGGCCGGAGAAGGGGACTCAATCGCCGTCCCCTTCCCCAGACCCCATCCCCTGCTTTCAGATACGCGGAAGGCTCAATGAAAAAAAGGCAGGTGTGCCCAATCAATTTGTCTCACTATAGGGGTTCGCCCCATCGATGTGAGAACAACATGGGAACAATATCACCCCGTTTCACACAAAGCGCGAGGCGCATTGCCAAGTACTGCTAATTGCAGTTCCAATTTGAGCTCGATAAAATAGCTGCGCGAGATGGAGTCTCAAATCTGCAACACTCGTGCTTCGGCGAGACGGCATACCTGGGAGTTGTTGCCGCCGACCCGAGGGCCGATCATCAAGAGGGTATCGCACTTATGACCGTAAAGCATTTTCCATTACTGGCAGTCTTTCTCGCCCTGTGTCTGCCCGCCGTTGCTCAAAAGCCTCGCCCAGCACCAGCCCCTTCGGCAAATGCTTTCGCCGCAGCGCGGAATTTTCTTGTGCAGGGGAACTTGGATCGCGCCCGCGAGGCGACATTGGCCGGACTCAAATTAGCGCCCAAGAGCGTGGAGGGTTATGAACTGCTGGGGATTATCTCGATGCAACAGAAGGATTATGATCAAGCTCTGGAGGCCTTCCAACATGCTCTGAGTTTGAACCCGCGTTCTGCTGCGACGCACAACAACATCGCGAATTGTTACGCCCAACAGCAGAAAATGGAATTGGCGGAGAAGGAATACAGGACCTCTCTCGAAATCGAACCCGGCAACCCAGGCGCCAACTACAATCTGGGAGTGATCCTTCTCGCCAACAAGCAACCCGAGGCTGCCATTGCCTATTTGCGCAAAGTTGCCCCTCCTGATCTTCCAACTGCCGTGAACCTCATTCGTGCTTATCTGCGCGCCCACCACATTGAGACAGGTCTGGAATTTGCCCGCCAGATTTCTAAAAAGGGGGGCGACGACGCAAACGTGCATTTCGCCCTGGGCGTAGTGCTGGCGGAGGAAAACCAGTTTGAAGCCGCCGAGCATGAGCTTGAGATTGCGGACGGCCTGAAACCGAGAAACTACGCCATTCTCCTCAACCAGGGGCGGGCGTCTTTCCATTGTAAGCACTATGGGAAGGCAGAGAGTGCTTTGGATCGGGCGCTATTAATTGACCCTGACTCCGTAGAGGCCATGAAAACGCTGGGGCAGGTTTTCATTGATCAGCAACGGACTGTTGATGCTCTTCAGGTGCTGGTCAAGGCGCACAAGCTAGCGCCGCGCGATGCTGACGTCATCTTCCTATTGGCGCGAGTCAGCATGTTGGAATCCTATGATGACGACGCCATCTCCCTCCTCGAGGAAGGAATCAAGATTGCGCCGCGGAATCCCGAGCTCCATGCGGCCTTGGGCGAATGCTATTTCCAGACCGGAAAGGCCGATAAGGCGCTCGCGGAGTTTGAACTGCTGCGGGAGATTGATCCCACAGCCAAGCCTTATGCATTTCTGAGCTTCTACTACCGGTACATGGGAAAGTTCGATGAGGCAAGAAAAGCCTCCCTCGAAGGGCTGAAGATTGACCCGCGCAACCTGGCATGTCTATTTAGCCTTGGCGCTGTTTTGAATAAGCAAGGTGACGAGGTTGAAGCCGAGAAATACCTCATCGAGGCCCTCAAAACCGATCCGAACTTTGACCAAGCCCTCTTGGAGCTTGCCAACGTGAAGATCGCCGCGAAGAGATATGAGGAGGCCATCCCGCTCCTCCGGCATGCCATGGAAGTGAGTCGTGATCCTGCGCCGGCCTATTACAAGCTCGCTACCGTCGAGCGCATCCTGCATCGCACCGATGATTCCCAAAGGGATTTCAAGATCTTTCAGACTCTCTCGAAAAGTCCGTCCCCCCAGGCCATTCCCTATCAGAATTTCTTTGAGCTCGCCAGCCGCAGGGAAAGCCTCCCACCCAAGGCGCGTCTTGAGCTCGACCTGAAGACTCTACAAGCGGAGATCAGCCGGCACCCCTCGGACCCTCAGGATCTGTACATGCTGGCTGAGACGCAAATGAAGCTTGGTCACCGCGATGAAGCTATGGCCGCCCTCAATCAACTCGAGCAGGTCAGTGGACAGGACCGGCGGACGGAATTAGGCATTGGAGTATTTCTGGCAAAATACAGGCTTTACCGGGACGCGATTCCGCACTTCGGACGAGCCCTCACGGCCGACCCTACTTCCGACGAGGCACGCTACGATTTGGCGGACGCCTACTTTCATGTGCGGGATTATGGCCGTGCCTTTGAAGTCCTGGAGCAAGTTTCCGCCGGCGGTCGCGATGATAGCTACCTCTTCCTCCTTGGCGATGTTGAGGCCCGCATTGGACGGACCAGCGAGGCCCTGGAGATTTTCCGTCATGCGGTCGAGATGAACCCGGATAATGACCAATACTATCTTGCCTTGGCCATGACCTATCTACGCGAGAGAAATACCGAAGATGCGGAGGGTGCGCTGCAACGAGGATTGGCGCGTGTGCCGAACTCCGCCAGGATCCACTGGGGGCTAGGTGTTGTCTCCGCTCTGAAGGGTGACAACCGGGAAGCGGAAGATAATCTGGTGAAGGCTACCGACCTCATGCCGGAATGGGTGAGCGCCTTTTCGGCGCTGGGGTACTTCTATTCGCAGACCGGCCAGATTTCCAAGGCCCGCGAAACCCTGGAAAGATTCAAGACTGTGAACGGTTCCGGGGATCTTGATCCTGCCAAGATCGAGCATATGCTTGACCAGGAATCCAAGCAGAATAATGATCGTAGCGGTTCTCGTCCCCTGTCACCTGAAGCACGTTGGCAATTCCTACAGGTGGCGCTGAGTTTGGCAGATCGTGACCTGTAGAAGCACGTCCTCGACCGTCCTGCGCGCATGACGAACTAGCGGTTCAGGGTGACGACAAATCGCTGGATCTCCTGGTGCTTTTTATCTTTCTCCGTTATCTGTTCCTGATGTAACTCCTGGTACAAGGCGAGTTCCTGCCGGGCCTCTGCGCTTTTCTCCGTCCGGCGGTAAAGCTGGGCGAGCCGGTAGTGTGCCTCGGCCAAGTTCGGATCAATCTGAATCGCTTCCCTGTATGCTGAGATGGCCTCCGGGATCTTGTTTTCCTCCGCATAGAGGTTCCCGAGTTGGAGGCGTGCATCTGCGAAGCTGGGATCCAGGGACGCTGCCCTTTGAAGCGCGGATTCGACCTTGCTGAGGTCTTTCCCCGCCGATGCGGTTGCAGGGGTTTTCCAAAGAGCCAACGCCTGGTAGTAGAACGCCTGGGCGTTTGCGGGCTCCAGGGAGGTCAACCGTTCAAGCCGGTCCACTACTCCCTCCACGGGAGTCCGGGAATCACTATAGGTCTCCCCCAGGATCAAGTACGGGCCAGGGTCGCGAGGAGCCAGGTCGATTGCTCGCATGAGGGCCCCCGCGGACTTTTCGAAAGAAGCCAATCCGTAGTAGGCCAGCCCGAGGCCGATCTCCATCTTCACGGAGGCCGGGTATTTCTCGGTTCCAAACCTGAACACTTCGATTGCCGGTTGGAAGGTGTGGTGAACGAGGAGTTCCGTGCCCCAATCGAGAATATTCCCTTCGCTGGGGTCCATGTGGGCGGCCTTCTCAAACTCCTTGGCGGCCGCGAGGTAGTCCCCGCTCCCCTCCTCTGCTTCTCCAAGAAGGTTGTGCAACTCTGCGGTGTCCTTGTATCGAGTAAGATCCCGCAACAGATCCCGAGCTTTGCGCGGTCTCTGGGTTCGAAGGTAGGCGAGGGCCAGGTCGTATCCGTTGTCGTATGAAGAAGGCCGGATCACCTGCGCTTTCTCCAGAAAAGGGATTGCCGAAGTTAGTTTGCTGGTCTGCACGTAGAGTTCGCCCAGATTGTGATTCGAATCGTAATCCGAGGGCTTCAACGCCGCCACTCTTTGGAGTTCGGCCCCCGCCTCCGACAACCGGCCCAGGCGGACGAGACAGCCGGCGTAGGCGACATGCGCCGGCGCGGAAGCCGGATTCGCGTGGACGGCGTTTTTCAGATAGCTCAACGCCTCTGCGTCTTTGCGCTCGCCGACCAATATGAGACCCATCAGCTCGTTGACATCAAATGCCTGCGGCGAGCTCTTGAGGAGCGGAAGCAGACTCTGTTCTGCCTCGACAAACTTCCCCGACTCGTAATCCTCCACGGCGGATTGAAAGAGTTGGCTGGGCGATTCTGTGCCCGCTCGGGTCTGAACGGCAGCCCTTAGAAACCGAACTCCCCAGAAGGGGATGATGGCGCAAGCCCCAAGGGCAGCCAACAACCCGAGTTTGCACCCGCCGCGTAGGTTCATAACCGGTCCCAAAGACCCTCCACCTGCATACCAGCGTTGACGAGATATTCTAACCCCGATCTCTCTCTGGGACCTGCGAAGAACGGAGTCTCCCCACGACTACTCGGCTCTGTCGTCATCGTGGGCTGATCATATTCCTGGCCGCCGGTGCAACCGTTGTGATCCAATCCGACGGTGTCTCCTTCGCCGAAAAAAAACCGGCAGTGCAGGGTCGAAACACTGCACTGCCGGGTCACAATGCGATGGCGACCTAGTCAAAACAGCTAGAAGTACAGCTTCAGTGCGAACTGGATTTCTCTCGGGTCGTTGTTTCCGTCGACGAGACTCGTGATTTGGCCGAAGTATTTGCTGGTAAAGTCCGTATTGCTGGGATTTGCGAACTGAGGTGTGTTGGTAAGGTTGAAGAACTCAGCTCGGAATTCCAGGCGGGTCCTCTCCGAAGTCCGGAAATCCTTGAAAATGGACAGGTCCGCCCGGTGATAGCCAGGACCCCGTACTTGCATGCCCATCCCTCCCAGGGCCGCATTTTGCCCGAGGGCGGTTGCCACGGGCGGATTAGCAAACGCAGCAGCGTTCATCCATTGGTTCACGTTGTGAGGCCCGGCGTAGATGTTCTGCCCCGGCACCAAAAACGCATTACAATTGAGCCCATCGTTTGACGCGTGGGTCTGCGGGCCATGGCAACCTATGTTGAAGGGATAGCCAGTCTGAAGCGTCAGGATGATGTTGGTCTTCCACCCTGATACCAATTGGTTTACTACTCCCGTGGAATTGCCCAGAAAACTATGCCCCTTTCCCATGGGCAGCCCGTATCCCCCGCTGAAGTGGAAGAGTTGTGGGATGTCATACTGGGAGCGAGAATAGTCGTACTGGATTCCAAGTCCGGGAATTACAGGAGCCCTATATGGGGAGGAGCCATTGTTGATGCTCTGGCCATCCGTCTTCATATAGGAGTAGGTATAGTTGGCATTGAAGTACAGGCCGTGGCTGAGTCTGCGCTCGAAGGTCACCTGCGCGGAGTGATAGAAACTATTCCCTTCGCTGTATGTCATGGAGTTATTCACCAAGTCAGGCATGGGTCTGTACGCCGCGCCATTCCCACCCGGAGCGGCATTATAACTCGGGGGTAAGACGGTGGTCGTGCTGTTGACATTGGGTTGAACAGTGAGATCATGCGCCTGGTTGCCGACGTAAGCGAGGCTGATCGTGTTATTGGGCGTTAGTTGGTATTGGAACGTGAGGTTGTAGGACTCCGTGTAGGTCGGCTTAAAGTGAGGATCATCTCCGTTTGGGGGCAGCCCGCCTACCTGGCTTGAGTTAAAGCTCGCCGTATCGTAGACGGGAGTGTATAACATTCCATTCTCCAGCGTGGCAAGGGCACCGCCCCCGTATGTGATAGAATGTACATTATCCCCGAACCAGCTAAGGGTGTTGTCGAAGGGATAGGTCTCATCCTCATGGTCAAGGGGCTGCTCGGGCGGCCCGTAGAACAACCCATAACCGCCCCTCAGCACGAGCTTATTATTGATGCGGTACGCCAATCCGAAGCGCGGACCGAAATCGAGCTTGGGGACACTGATGAAACCACCAGCGGGGTTCACACACTCGGGACTACCAAAGTTGTCGTTCTGCAAGACGGTCAAGAAGGCCGGCGAGAGCAAACCCGCGCTGCAAAACTTGTTTGCTATCTTATATACACCCCCTCCGTTGGGGGCGAAGGAGTGGAACTGAAAGGCAGACTCGTGACTGAACACATCCACGCCCATGTCAAAGTACTCGTAGCGAAGCCCCAGGTTCAGGGTCAGCTTGGGTGTGACCTTCCAATCGTCCTGGAAGTAACCGGCATAGTAGTTGTGGGTGAAGTCGCGGTTAAATATATTGCTGGCGAACACGCCATCGGATCCCCCGGACTGTACTCCGTTTGCGACCGTGGGGGCTACCGGAGAGAGTAACATTTGTGCCATACCGGTTGTGCCCGTGCCGTTTCCAGGGATTTCCGTGTAGCTCCCGCCGAAATTAAACTGACCTCGTGGCCAGGAGGGCTGCAAAACGGCCCACTTGATGTGCTGAATTTCAATCCCGGCCTTGAAAGTATGTCCGCCCTTCAAGAAGGTGACGTTCTCCATCAATTGATCGGTCTGGTTCGGTTCCTGGCTGGGGAACCAAGGTGTGCTGCCGATTTGGGTAAGCCCCCCGATACCAAGTGATGGCAGGCCTCCGTTTCGATTCATCTGAGGGATCCCTTGAATGCCGAACTGCGCCGGGATACCCATAACGTCCGCGTAGGCCTGTAGAGCGGTTGTTGACTGGCGGGTCACCCCCGCACGGATTTCGTTGATGACCGTCGGCGAGAAGGAGTGTGTTTCGCTGAGGACGGTATTGAGCGTCGGGTTCCATGAATGGCCACCGCCATTGATGGCTAACGCACCGTTGTCTGCGTAGCCTGTAAATGGCGGTGGTTTATACATGGGGTTAATGGAAAAGCTTACCCGGCCAAACATCTGATCCCGGTCACTGAAGTTATGGTCCATCCGAATGTCGGATTGGTCTACCCTGTTTATGAGGGGAGGGTTGACAGTTTCGTTGTTGACAATGCCCGCGGCAGTAGGCGCGGGATAAAGTGCGAGAAGCTTGAGGGCATTTGGATCCAGGCGGCCCGCAGGTAGCTGGTTAAGCTGCGCGATGATCGACGGCGTTGTGAAATCTGTCGCTCCTACCAGACTCCCTGCATAGAAGGGATCCCGAACGAAGCCGTCCGCCGTCGCGGTCAATCCCGTGACCGGATCGACGAGGCCTGATGTGACGGGTCGGGTCGTCGCCGGATCGAAAACTGTACCATTCCTGAAAGTCCGGCCCAGATCGTCCGTTCGGGTTCCTGACTGATAGTTAATCATGTCCAAAAGGTTCGTGAACCCACTGCTAACTTCCGCCGCCGTCGGCACGGTATTCGTATAGGTTTGGCCTTGGCGGATCCGGGTCCCTTGGTAGTCCGCAAAGAAGAAGGTCTTGTTCCTGCCATTATACACGCCTGGGATAACCACGGGACCGCCGATGGCTCCTCCAAATTGATTCAGGCGGTACTCCCCCTTCTTGATCCCACCGGAATTTTCAAAGAATTGGGCGGCGTCGAATTTGTCGTTCCGCACGAATTCCCAGACATCGCCGTGGAGCTGATTCGTGCCGGACTTGATCGTTCCATTCAACACCGCGCCTCCCGCTTTTCCTATGTCCGCGGAGTAATTGGCTGTCTGCACCTTGAATTCCCCAATGGCGTCCGGCGGGGGAAGGTGGACATAATTCGTCCCCGCCAGAAAATCGAGCTGGTTGGTATTGTTGTCCATTCCATCGAGGAGATAGTTGTTCTGTTCGGGCCGCGTACCGTTTGCGCTGAATGACCCGGCGCCTCCAAAACCACCGCTCCAAAATCCCGACATATGCACGCCCGCCCCCAGTTGGGCCAGAAACGTGAAATTCCTGCCGTTCAGGGGTAGCTCGTTGACCTGCATAGTTCCAACGACTTGGCCGACCGAGGCGTTTTGGGTTTGCAGCACCGGCGGTGCAGCGACAACCTCCACGGTCTGCGTTACCTGCCCAGGAACCAGCGTAAGATCAACGACCAGTTGTTGCTGTACGTCCACCTTGGCATTGAGCTGGACCGCCTTCTGGAAGCCAGCCATGGTGGCCTGAACAGAATAGGTACCGATCTTGATAGGTGTAAAAATGTACGCACCAACATTCGACGTTTTTGTGGTCAGGGAAAAGCCCGTCCCCTGGTTGATTATTGTTACCTGCGCGTCGGGAACAACCGCGCCGCTGGAATCCTTGACCGTGCCCAAAATGGTCCCGGTATCGACCTGCGCAAAGAGCCGGCCGCCGCTCAGCAAGACACTCGCGCCAAGTATGCACAGGACCAAGAACTTGTAAGAGCTCCGACCCCACTGGTCTTTCATACAGCCTCCTTTCGTTCTCCAAGCCCAAGCGACCGACGCAAGCACGACCAACTGACCGACGCAAATAGAAACAAGCAGTAAGAAAATCTAAATCAACTCCGGAAGCACACAATCCCTGCCGCCCTCATAAAGGTGGGGGCGCAGGTCATTACGCAAGTCGCTGGGAGTGAAAAGACGAGCGGCTCACGGGTGAATGCACAAGCGCTCCGCAAGAACTTACCTCTCAACAGCCGATGCATCATGAGTGCCCTCGGATGGAGACTAAGGGCCGACCGCGTGAGGCTTTTACTATAATGTCTTAGCATTGTCAAGGAGATTTTTTAACGTTACAGCCTGAGCCCAGGTATTCTGTCCATTCTTAGCACTGATGCCTTTAGAATTAGTCGATTAAACCGATTAAGCTGAAGGCTAGGTCTTCAGTAACGTCGCGAAACGCAAGGTATTGCGCAATGCTCCGGATGTCTGTATACTCTGCAGGGTTTGGCCTTGGCGTCGGGAAAAATCGATACAGGTGGGTAGCATGCCAACGAAGAGGACGTTGTCTTACACCATGCGCGATGTCGCCAGGCTAGCTGGCGTCTCTGTGACCACTGTATCTTCCGTGGTGAATGCCAGGGGTGGCGTGAGCCCAAAGCTCACCGGGCGAGTTGAGGACGCGATCGCAGCGCTGGATTATCATCCCAACGCCGTGGCCCGCAGTCTCAAGGTCAACCGCACCTTTACGCTTGGTATGATCGTCCCGGATGTTTCCAACTTTTTTTTCAACAGCGTGCTTCAGGGAGTGGAACCCAAGGCCCGCCAGCACGGTTATTCGGTCGTCCTTTGCGACTCACATGAGGACCCTGAGGAGGAGCGGGATCTGCTCGGAATGCTGATCAGTCGCCGCGTAGATGGTATATTGCTGGCCTCGGCGCAACCGGACTTCGTAGAGAATAGATTGGCTCGCCATCACCCCCCGATAGTTTGTTTCGACCGCCAACCCAGCGGGTTTAGGGGCAAGGTCGTCGTCATTGACAACGTCAAGGCAAGTTATCAGGCCACGCGCCATTTCCTCGAGTTGGGCCACCAACGCATTGCCACCGTCGCGGGCCCGGAATCGACACTAACCGGTTATGGGCGTATGGAAGGCTACCGCCGGGCCCTTCAGGAAGCCGGGATCCCAGTTCGCGAGGGATACATTCGACCAGGAGGTTTTACGATGGAGGGCGGCTATCGTGCCGCGGTGGAAATCCTGCGGCTGGCGGATCCGCCCACGGCCATCTTCTCTGCCAACAACCGCATGACCCTGGGCACTTTGTGCGCCCTCAGGGACCTCCGTCTCGCTTGTCCCCAAGATGTGAGCGTTTGCGGCTTTGACGACTTCGATTGGTCTGAGCTCTTCAGTCCCAGGCTCACGACAATTGTTCAGCCCTCTTTCCACATGGGGCAGGTGGCTGTAGACTTGTTGCTTGAGGCTATCAAAGCTCCGGACGAGCAACCTGAGGCCGGCGAAGTGAGCCGCGTAGTGCTCGACGCGGGACTGCGCACCGGCGAGTCGACCGCTGCGCCCGGGCGTCGCTCGGATGATCAGCAAACCAATCGGCCCCAGCCAGAACCCAGGTCGTCGAACACCAGCAAGCCTGCCGCTTAGCTACTCCCGAACGGCCATCTCACGCACCAAGCCCCGTGCGCAGGCGCGGTGATGCGTCTGAGTCATCAGGCGATTTGTTGATTGGTGGCTTCAGCCTGCGGACACGCTCAGGCGAGCCAGGTTTGCAGCAAGGCGGCAATCCGTTGTGGGGCGACGGGCTCTTTTTCCTGCCACAGAGGAAACTCCTCAGCTCCCGCCACCAGGGCATAAGGCGTGCGTTCAAACAGACAAAGGCAGGCAGCGCGCTGGTACTCGACATAACGAGCGGCGCCCAACCAGGTGTAATAAGCCAGGATCACGGCATCCACCGCACTGTTCTCCGGATCCGGGACAGGCGGTTGCGGCGTAGCCTTCTCCTGGTTCTCAAAGACTGCGACGCTGGTAAACGGCTTGGGTTTGTTACGCAGCCCAAATTCCGCGACCAGTACCGTCGGCCTGGCATGATGCATGGCCTCCACCGCCCCCCACTCCACAAAGGCGCTGCTGAAGAGCGGCGACCCGTTGCCGGTCAGGAAAAGCGCGCGAATGAACTCGCGCACCGCCGGGATGTTTCCGACCTCCGGGGGACACCAATCGCTGACGTCCAATGACCGCAGCTTCGCATAAATGGCATCGGCATCCGAAATATCCCGCGCCATGGACTTGATATGCTCCAAAACTCCCTCCCGAAAAGCCTTCAACCGATCAAAGCTGAGAAGCGCGGCCCGGGGCCCCTCGGGGGGAGCGCTCTGCAGGCCGTTCAGGAGGGTCCGCAATCTTGTCCCCGGCTCCAGCACCCAGATATCGGCGAAGCTCCTGCCCGGCCTGCTGGCATACTCCTCGAGAAACCCAGGAGCCCATTCCCCGTCGGCCCGAGGAGGGCCCTTGAGAACGGTTTCCACAACGGACCGCTCGGGAGGATCATGCGCGGGCCAGTCCATACGCAGGAGGCGGCCGCGCTGCCATTGTTCCATGACGCTTTGGGGATCGACCGGAAGCGCCGCAGGGAATATCAGCAAAAGCAGCCGGTTCAGGCGGCTCGCGCGCGCTTGCTCCTCAGCAAAAGTCGAATGATCAATCTGCTGAAACACCCGGTCGATCTCTCTCCGCCACTCGAGGTAATAAGGCGACCGTGACAGGATGGAGGCCTCACGCATCGTCTGTTCATGCGCGGAGAACTGGTGCTCACTAATCCCCATGGAGGACTCGATTTTGCGCACCCCGCGAAAAAGGTCGGCCAAGCCTTCCGGCGAAAGGCCGTCGATGAAGCCGATGAGGCTCTCCAGGTACCGCTGCTCATAAGGGAATTTCGTGCCCCAATGGCTTATTTCCTGGTTCAGAAACGGCTGGAAGGTAATGGGTAGTCTTTCGACCAAGCGGTCTTTTTGTGCCTTGCGAAGGATGGCAGGTAAATTCTCTTCCTGGTTCATGGCCGACACTCAACAGGCACCGATAACTCCCGCTGGTTTCATTCGACTCAGGCGCACAGTTCGGCCAGGGTGCTTCCGGCCGATTCCGTTGCTCGACATCCCATCCATAGTGCCAGTGAGGGACAGACATCGACTTGCCGCACAGTCCGGTCGATTACCTGGGGGCGGGACAAGGGCTGTCCGAGACACATCATCCACACCCGCCGGCATGAGTCGTCACTAGTGCGGTGATTCAAGAAGCCATTGGTATTCGAACCATCCGGATCGCGGCCGAACTCCGGTAGAATCACCATCAGAGTATTCCCGCGATACTCCGGATTGGCCTGGGCTTGCTGCCAGAGTTCGTAAATCAACCGGTCCGTGTTGCGAATACCGGCAAGATGCAGCGTGTACGATCCGAAGTGGGCAGCTTCAATATCTGAAAAATTTACGAATAGAATGGAAGGCGCGTACTGGCGCATAATCTCGATCGTCACATAGTAGGTGAGCTGGTCGCCCGTGGTCGGAGCATTGGAGCGAACGAATTGCTGGATGGCGCTTTCGACAGGCGCCAGCGTCTCCCCACTCTTCCGTTCGCCTATAATGTTCCAACCCAGGCCTTCGTAATTGGAGCTCCGCAGGACCGCCTCGATTTCCTCCTGCATTTTTGCCCGGTCCATCATGTTCTGGTGGCGGCCTTTTCCGATGGCCTCCTCCACTGCCGTGACCAGGAGTTGCTTGGGGAAAACCACGTTCGCTTTGTAGCCCGGTCCATACGCAGTCGCGTTGCTCGCCCCAATCTGCTCAGTCACGACCTTGTTGCTTGAAATCAACCAGACTTCACCAGGATCGAGCCCCAATTGCTTGCGCGCGTACTCGAACAGGGTCGGCGTGGTGGGTGGCTGCAATCCCCAATCATCGACCCGCTGCCAGTTGCCCGTCACAATACTAGAGATGGAGTTGAAATGAGATGTCACCCCCTCGTTCCGCACGCTGGAGTAAAAAACCCCCGAGGGAAGCAGATCCTGGTAGAGGTGTGGGATGTTCTTCTTGCCCCTTTCGGAAAAGGTCTCCTGCCGCCGCACACCACCTGGAATAACAACGATGAGTCTTCGGTCCGGCCGTGTGCTTTTGGCGGAAGTGGGGAGGCCGCCTGGAACCAGGCTCGCAACGAGGGAAGAAGCGATAGCTTGGAGGAAGGAGCGCTTCGAGAGGTCCACCGTGGGGGCTTTACCGTTGTTACAACTCATTGGCGCGAGTCTACAAAACCGAACGTCCCAAGTCAAGTTTGGGGGCGGGGCGTGGCTGCGGTCGATGGTACGCTTCGCGGCGTGTGCCCTTGCAGATTCACTGCAGGAACATCGAGCTAAAACCGACGGAGCAGCAGAGTTCCGCCCCCCACGCCATTCACACGCCCCGTTACAATCGCCTTCCGGCCGATCCCTTCCACCTCGAGGATGACCACGTGCAAGGATGCCCACTTTTGCGGTCAGAGCGGGTTGGCGCCTGGTCTGTCCGGGCTTTCACCAAGCCGCGTGAGCGAGAATGTTTGTCACCACGTGCTCACGGCGAATCTCTCGTCAACGAAACGTCAGCTCCGGAACACGCACCTTCGAGCCAAGGAAGCTGTAATATGTGATAAATCCGTAGCAGACGAGCGGAACCAGCAAAGCCATGGCCATGCTATGACTAATCTGGAACACCAACCCCATGATGGGGGTGAAAAACGCTCCGCCGATGATGGCCATGATGATGATGGATCCCCCCAACTTGGTGTGGGGCCCCAGCTCCTTGATCCCCAAGGCGAAGATCGTGGGGAACATGAGGGACATGAAAAAACTGGTAAGGAACAAAGCCAGGACGCCGGCCCAGCCTGGGAACAGAATCCCCACGCCCACCAGGGCCATGTTGATGCAGCCATAAACTCCCATGAGCCTGCTGGGCTGGAAGAACTTCATGAGATAGGTTGCCGTGAACCGTCCGACCCCAAACGCCACAAGCGTGCCCGTTAAGAAGTAGCCTGCGACCTTTTCCGGTTCCCGGGTGTAGTCCTGAATGTACGCGATGTAGTAGCTCCACGTGCCCACCTGGGCTCCCACATAGAAGAACTGCGCAAGCACGCCTTGAACGAAGTGTGGATAGTGCAGCAGGTCTCGCAGACGGCCGCGCTGACGGCCACCTCCCGATTCCGCCTCTTCCGCGATTTTGGGGAATTTGGTCGCGAGGATCAGCAGCGCCCAGATGAAGACAATTGCCGCCAGCACGAGGTACGGGGTGACCACTCTCATGGTCTCCGCTTGCAGGTACTGGTCCCACTTCCCCGTAACCTTCAGTGAGTCGATCTGCTGAGAGCTCAGTTCGACGCCGGAAAAGACAAATACCGTGCCGACCAACACGCCCGTGACCGCTCCCACGGGATTAAAGGCCTGGGAGAAGTTCAGCCGCCTTTCGGAAGTTCGTGGATCACCCAGCGTCGCGATGAAGGGATTGGCGCCTGTCTCCAAGAAGGCCAACCCGCTGGCGATGACGAACAAGGCGAACAGGAAGAAACTGTATTCCCGGATGTGGGCGGCGGGCCAAAACAGGAAAGTGCCTGTGCTGTACAAGAAAAGCCCCGTTACCAAACCTGCTTTGTAGCCGTACCTTCGCATCAGGAACCCGGCGGGCATGGAAAGGAGAAAGTACCCCATATAGAAGGCCGACTGGACCAGTCCTGCCTTGAAGCGGGTGATTTCGAATGATTTCATGAACTGCTTGATGAGAATATCATTCAAATTGTTGGGAATGCCCCAAAGCAGAAACAGCGCCGTCACCAATACAAAAGGCAAGGTACTGCCGGGTGAGAACAATCGGGCTGAGCGACCTTGGGCTTCGTCTTCTTGTACTTGTGGCATGGGTGAAACTCCGGGACTCCCTCGAAATATTGGATAACCTGGCTACCGCAGAATTCGAAACAGCTCCTGCGTGTCGAGGTGGAACAAACCTGGCCAGCCAAGCACTCGCTTGCCCCTCGATGGCAAGACCGATGAAGGGCAATGCCCCGAGGCTGCATCGTTCCTCAGAATCCCCTCAAATCGGTACTCTGCCTTGCGGGGAGACCTTCCTTGGGGATTCGTTTTAGGACGACGTATTCGATGCCGTGTGTCTCGCAGAACGCTCGTTTTTCAGGTTTGTCTCCGTCCTCGTTCACAGCGTAGACATCCGGTTTGATCAGTGCGATTTCCGGTTCGGCGTCCATCCAGCCGTGCCCCGTGGACACGAGAGCTTGTTTGACATAGCGAACCGATTCCACCAGGTATCGGCGCTCGTCCTGCGGAAACAAAGGGTGGCCTTCCCCCTTGAGTAACTTCACATTCGCATCATGTCCCACGACGACGAACAGGTCACCTAATTGGGAAACCTCCTCAAAAAACCGGACGTGCCCCGAGTGAAACCAGTCAAAACAGCCAGTCACCACCACCTTCCTCCGCAACGAGGGTTTTTTCTGGGCCCTGAACCGTGGCAGCGGGAAGCCCCCAAGGTTCTCGTGCCGCAAAACACGATATTGCACGCCGTGCAACTTGCAGTAGGCCCTCTTTTGCGGAGTGCCGCTTGCTTCGTCTACTGCCCAAATTTCGGGCGGTTGCTCATCGATCTGCGGTAAGGCATCACGCTCCACTCGCCCCGTCACCACCCTTACGTCGCCAACATAGCGGATGGCTT
>Ga0208563_1001283_pt1 | contig 17352 bp, 10 predicted proteins | sample June2015DPH_17_1_2_FD_184717 | JGI IMG/M metagenome (GOLD analysis project Ga0208563, IMG submission 184717) | Peatland microbial communities from SPRUCE experiment site at the Marcell Experimental Forest, Minnesota, USA - June2015DPH_17_150... | ecosystem: Environmental > Terrestrial > Soil >... | reverse complement strand
TCAAAGCTGGTTCTGTATTCATCAATGGGTTGGTTGCTTCGGATCCTCGGCTGCCTTTCGGCGGCATCAAGCAGTCAGGTTGTGGCCGCGAACTTGGCAGATACGGTATTCGCGAATTCACAAACATTAAGACCGTGTGGATAGGTCCAAAACAACGGAGCTACCTAACTTCAAATGAGGAATTCAGCATGATCAAGACAGGAACATCGGGTGCCGCTCTTCTGCGCCCCGAACTCCTCAAAACCTACGAGCGGGGTGGTGGAGTGCGTACTACCCCTTTGGTCAGTCCAGCAGTGGGCGCTAGTGGATTTATCAACGGAATCACCTCATTTGATCCAGGTGTGGCGGTTCCATTTCACAGTCACAACTGTGAAGAAAGTGTTGTCTTGCTGGAAGGTGAGGCGGCACTTGATATAGAGGGCGAGGAGCACTTGCTCCAGGTCTTAGACACGACCTGGATTCCTCCCAACGTGTCTCATCGTTTCCGCAATTTATCGCACACGACATCCATGAAGATTCTATGGATCTATTCATCGGTTGATGCGACTCGCACTTTGACCGGGACCGGCGTCACCCATAGTGTTTCCATGGAACATCAAAGTAAGTAACACAAGAGGACGGCGAGCGTTGTGACTGAGGCAAATATGCGAATTCTTGTGTTGCCGGGCGACGGTGTTGGTCCTGAAATCGTGGCCGAATCGATTAAAGTTTTGAAGGCTGCCGACAAGGCTTTTGGGTTGAGTCTGTCCTTCGACTACGAAGAGATCGGATTTACAAGTTTGCAAAAACACGGGACGACTCTTCGGGACGAGGTCCTGGAGAAGGCGAGGACATATGACGGTTTAGTTCTTGGTCCACAATCTCATGCCGACTACCCGGCACCTGAGAAGGGCGGGCGCAACATATCTGCGGCGTTCCGCGTAGGTCTTGACCTGTACACTAACGTGCGACCTGCACGTTCACGTCCATTCCTTACAAACGGCAAGACCATGGACCTGGTGATCATGCGCGAAGCGACGGAAGGTTTTTATCCTGATCGCAATATGCATCTCGGCTGGGGCGAAATGATGCCCTCTCCAGATATGGCACTCTCAGTACGCAAGATCACCGCGTATTGCTCGGAGCGGATTGCTCGCCGGGCGTTCGACATGGCACTAACCCGACGCAAGAAAGTCACCGCGGTCCACAAAGTAAACAGCTTTCACATGACGGATGGTTTGTTTCTCCGCGAGGTTCATAAAGTCGCACTGGATTTCCCGGCCGTTGCGCTAAGTGATCTGTTGGTGGATGCAGCCGCTGCTTATCTGGTGCGCGACCCTTCTCGCTTCGACGTTATCGTTACTACCAATTTCTACGGAGATATTCTGTCCGATCTGGCAAGCGAGCTCTCCGGCAGCTTGGGATTGGGCGGCTCCATAATGGCGGGAGATAAACTGTGCTGTGCGCAAGCGCAGCACGGATCGGCTCCAGACATCCAGGGACAGGACAAAGCCAATCCGACTTCCATGATTTTATCCGTCGCAATGCTCATGCAATGGTTGGGAGAGCACCGTGATCTTGAGAATTTTATTATCGCGGGCAAAGCAGTGGAAAATGCGGTGGATGCAACTCTCAGCGATGGTTCATCGAGAACAGCAGATATCGGTGGCACCAGCGGGACTCGAGCATTTGGCGATTCAGTGGCGAGCGCGGTCAGCAGCCCTGGGCGGTTTTGAACTGAGCTGTCGATGTTCCTTTCGTAAGACTTAAGTTGACTGCTACTCACAGCAACTGCAGCTTACCCGAAAGGGGAGCCCTTTTTATAATGCGTGCCCCACCCTAACCACCCAAGAGCGGGCGGTGAGGGTGGGGCACTATCTCTTACGAGTATGTTTCTTCTCTCTTGTCGCAGGTCCGATCCCAAGTGATGGTGGAGGCGATACAGGCTCTCTGTCCAACCCGCCTTCATCCCTTTCGAGATACGAAGCGGTCTCTGGGGCCTCCGTCGAGGCCCCCAGACGGTTTCCATTTATTGCTTTTTCATCTGCGCCGTCTCCGATGCTCCAGCAGGAATCACAGGCAGCAGCAGGCGTGATTTGCCAAAGTGAATCGTATGCGTCACGTCCCGCATGAAAGGCAAGAAATAGACGCCCCAGGTTCCCAATCTGCTCAGCAGGTCATCCTGATTTCTGATTATCAGTTCCATCGAATGGCCCTTTTGGAACACAACCGACGTATCCATCATCGTGATGGCGTACTCGACGACCTCGCCCGGAGTGATCGGCACCGGCTCCTGCCGCGGGTGCACCGGCCGGTAGGGCTTCGAGGTGCTTTCCTCGATAGCTCTAAATTTGGCCTTGAGTTGACCGGTGCTTACCAACTGCCGGTGGCCCTGGGGGTCCACATCCACCAGATCGACCATCCAGTTGGTATCATCTTGGTCGATAGCGGCATCCAGATACAGAGCGATAGGTCCCGAAACTTCCATATCTTTCTTCAAAGGACCCGTATTGTATCGGATCGAGTACACGGTTGGGTCCTTGTAAGGCGCAGGTTGTGTGAAGCTCTCGGGTTTATCGTCCCTAACGCGTTGAGTGGACAGGCCACCCCCCGGCTGCAGGTAGTAATCTGTCCACTGCGTTCTCGCCAGAGGCCATTCATTCTCAAATTTCCACTTATTGATGCCCATGACGAAGATCTTTACCGGCGGCTCATACTTGACTCCCGTATCTATGCCTTTGAGCCAGTAGTCAAACCACCGGACAATGTTGTCATGGTAAGTGTTGTAGGGGCGCGGTGGAAAGCCGGGAGGATAGATCATCAACCGCTTCTTGTCGTTGGGCAGTTGGACATGGTCCCAGAAGTAGAAGCAGCCCCAAATATAGAGTCGGGTGTCCCAAGGGGTGCCGATGAACGTGGGGATGTTTATGTTCTCGACTTTACGTACCGGAATCGGCCTGGGATGCAACGAGTCAAGCAGCCAGTCGAAAGTTTCCGGATGTTTCCGCGGATAAACGATCATGGAATACCATTTGCTGTTGTATTTTATGTCGGGGTCATTCAGAGCCTCGTGAACCAAACGATCCAATTCTTCTTTCGGAAGGCCGAAATGCCCAGGTGCAGGGGGAGTGTACTCATAGTTCGGCATCACAATCATACTGTCATTTCCATGCCGGCCGAAAGTTATGTGGTAACTGATTGTGTCAAAGATACCATTGAAATAGTCGCCATACGCTCCTGCGATTCCTTCGTCCATATGGATGGCCGTCAGGTGGGGCGGTCTTAGCGGAGCTACGTCGGACTGTGACATCGAATAAGCAGACGGACCCATCATGCCCACCTTACCATTGCTCCAAGGTTGCGCGGCGATCCATTCTATGAGGTCGTATGCGTCTGTCCCTTGGGCTTCAGCGGGAGGGCCCGTTCTGCCATAACCCTCGGAATTCCCAATTCCCCTCGGATCAGGAATGACATGCACATACCCTCTGGGCACGGTGTACATGTAATTGCCGGCTTCCATGGTTCCGTCCCAAAAGGGACTATAATAGTAGGGCTGCGGGTAATCGGCGGTCCAGGCGATCGATTCCTGTAAGTCCTTGCCCCAGACACCGTAAGCCAGGAGAGTCGGAAACTTCTGCCCATTATCAGGGTCGGGCAGGTAAATATCCACAGCTAAGCGGACGCCGTCCCGCATGGGAACCATGACATTCTTGAGCGTTTTTACCTTATAAGTAGGCTTCGTGGCTTCTTCTTTTACTATTTCAGGGTAACCGTCGAAAAGCTGTCCTGTCACGTTGGTGCCGTATTTCACATATTGTGCTTTGGGCACATACCCCTTCAGACTGACATTGATTTCATCACCGTGGTACACGGTTACACGTTTGCCTGCCGCGCCGTAGCCGGGGTTGTCGGCGTCTCCCTTGTTGGCCGATTGAGCCCATCGAGCAGCCCCCAAAACACTGAGAATCAGCAGGACCACTGATAAACTAAGTAAAATCTTTCTCTTCATTCTGTTCTCCTTGCTCATGCGGTTCTCCCCGTTGACAAAAAATGATTCGAGCACCCGCTGCCCGTTCTGAAACTTTTCGCTTTGTCCGGCGCTTGGAAAAACCCGCAGCATGCAATACCCGCGTAACAAAGCCCAAAACACTGTGGGGGCAGTCTTAATTCTTCTTATCTCTTTATTCCCCCGCCCCTGATTTTAATCAGATTTTAAAAAGTAGTAAGGTCCTAATTAACGTGGTGGTTTATGTCAGCCAATCAATAGCTGAAGGTCTCGCTGAATGTGTAATATGGTTCCGGGAACCTGGGATTTATCTTGGGAGCGACTGTCGGATTCCAGACATAGGTTGCAGGAGCTCCGCTTCCAGATTCCAGTGGAGCCTGGTCCATGATGGCAAGAAAATGCCACATCTTCCATTTCCCGTCCTCTTTCACAAAGTCAACCGCGTACTTTTGCCACACCCAGCTGGTGCCTATGGTTGTCTTGCCGTCCGCAGCAACAGTCGCTCGTACTGCCAGACCGATGGAGTACCACATTCCCTTTGCTGTTTTTCCATCACCGGCGATCTCGATAACCGGCGTCTCTTGCGTATGCATAACGTACTCACCACCAGTACCGATGTTTTCAGGAATATTCTTGATCGCCGGGTTTTTCTTGCTCAGCTCTGCAAGTGCCTGTTTTTGACTTTCCAGGTGACTGGTACAATAATTTTGTTTAATTAGGGCCATACCCTCCGCAACACCACCACTGGTGTTTGTCCATTTGACGGTCTTGGCGTAGGGGCCGTCTTCCTTAACCCAGAGATCGGGTAGTTCTTCACAGTTTTGACCGACTTGGTGATAAAATCCGTGCTTGCTCATCGTGTTTTGGACCTCCAGCATGGCCAAGGCACGCTCCGCTGCCGAGATCTCCGGCCTGTTCTTGTTTTCCGCCCCTTGAGCAGAGACGACGAATGCAGCCAAAGCTACTGACATACATGCGATAAGAATTGGTAAACATCTGATTTTAGTTTTCAGGACTTGCCTCCTATGAACCGGAATCTCCTCTTTGACTTCAAAACGGGCATGAGTATACATCCATTTCGCCTGCTCGCGTACGAGAGAAGGAAGCGCCCCGCGGAATTGCGGAGCGCTTCATCTCCACCATTGAATCCCGCATTTATCCGCGGGGTTAGAAGTTGAACCTCACGCTAAGCTGGATCTGCCGCGAAGTGGTGATCGTATCCAAAATCAAGCCGGCGGTGGGATTCAGAATCCCAACGGATTGATTTGGCCCAGTGGCACCGGTGAAAACAATGCCTTGACCGTAAGGCGGAATATCAAAGTTCGCGTGATTGAATATATTGAAGAACTCGGCGCGGAACTCCATGTCCAAGTTCTCGTGAAGTTTAGTCCCTTTCATCACAGAGAAGTCGGCGTCCCTCAGGGCGGGTCCCCTCAGTGTGTCGCGGCCGAGATCTCCCAAAGTGCCGTTCGGTTGCAATGAAAACGCCGCGGGATTAAACCACTGCTTCGGGTTTCCAGTAACAGGATTGTTGCTGTAGCCCGAGTTCAAGTTCGGCCGATTGTTGAAATAAACTCGGCCAGTATTGCCTTGATCAAAGCCATTATCCACTGTAAAGGGCGGCCCCGAGCGCACCGCGACGATCGTGCCTACCTGCCACCCATCGACCAGCTTGTTACCATGGAAGGGGAGGCTATAAACCGCATTGCCGGTAAAATTGTGCCTGTTATCGAAACTGGAATCGCCGCGGTCCGAATTTATATTGAACGGCTCGCTGACTCCGGGGATACCTGAGTTGTAGTTCTCCCAACCAAAAGTTGCCGAAGAGTTGTCGATGGAATGTGCCCACGTATAGGAAAGCTGGAGCTGGAGTCCTTTGCTGAATCTACGTTGGGCGCTCACCTGTAAAGAGTCGTAATAGGAGTAGCCAAGCGGAAATTTAAGATCGACCGAGCCAAAGGCTGGATTCTGGTTAGGTAGGCCCGGAGCCCGGTACAAGACGCCGGCCGGTACATTCGCCGGGGAGCCATCGCAAGGTGCCACGCAAGGTACCGGGGCATTTGCATCGTCGGTCAAGAACAGATGTATACCCCGTGAACCGACGTAGCCGACCGTCAGCACCGTCTCCTTAAAAAGTGACCGTTCAATGTTCAAGTTCCACTGCTCCATGTATGGAGTCTTCACATCGGTTGCGTTGGGCGTTTCGGTGATGCTGGGTGGCACCACAGGCGGTTCGTTCGCGAAAGGATTCGGCCAGGCCGGCATGAAAACAAAATTCAACTGTTCATACGGTGGCAGCCGAGCAAAGGCAGTGTAGGTGCGCGGCATAATTACGGAGTGAAATATTCCATAAGCGCCACGCAGCGAGGTTTTCCCGTCGCCAAACACATCCCAGGCGAAACCAACTCGAGGATCAAAATTGTGCAAAGACGGGTTGTTATCGAATAAATGCGACTGCCTATCGTAGCTTAGGTGAAGATCGGGGTTAAGACCAAATCCCTCAGGCATAGCCCCAACGACCGTCAGCCCGTTCACGGCGCTGGGATTGGAGGAAGGCTCATACCTTAGACCAGCATTCACCGTGAGTCTCTTGGTCACCTTCCAGGCGTCCTGGATGTACATTTGCACCAAGGTTTGGTGAAAATAGTTCTTTGGATTGGAACTGTCCGGCAAATCTCCGATCACGGTGAGCGGTTGACCTTCCAAGAAACTCTGCATGCTCGTAAAATTCCATTGTCCTCCGTTGAGGAAAGCCGTTATCCAATTGGTGTAGATTCTGTCCACTTCACCACCAAACTTGAGGGAATGCTTTCCCTTGGTCCAAGACACGTTGTCGGTTACTTGATAGTTATTCATGTAGTAATTGGCCGGATACTGGGGAAGAGCGCCTATCTGGGCAATTTCGCCACCCCCAATAATATCTTCAGAGAGTGAGTGACCGGGGATGGACTGCAGCTGTGAATAGAGAGTACTGCTGCACCGCTCACCACAAGCAGTATCTTGGACAGTTTGCTTAGTACGGACAAAGTTAAAGGCAGCATTATTTATCACGCCGTTCGAAAGTATTTTCGTATAGTGAAACATGACATATTGATTTCGTAAGTGTTCCTGGTCCGGATTGTCGTATGTGCTGGTCTGTATAATCTGGGGTTGGGACAGATATCCATTGTCGAAGACATAGCGGCCGGAGAACGTGTCCTTGTCGGAAAAGCTGTGATCGATTTTACCAACGACATAGTGTTCGTTTACCGGCAGATCGGCTGAACCAAACCATTGCGCAATTCCACCCCCCAATTCGGGCCCGTTCGGCATTGGGTAGAGTTGCAAAATCTTTGCTACAGTGGGGTCCACGGGGACAGCTTCCAGAGTCCCACCTGGACCAATCGGCAACAGTCCGTTATGGGCGTTCGCATCAGGAACGGGCTGGTTCAGTGAAACCCCGGTCCGTGCAATGAGTCCCTCATAGTTGGCGAAGAAGAAGGTCTTGTTTTTCTTGATCGGACCACCCAGCGCAACGCCAAATTGGTTTCTGTGGAACAGTGCGGGGCCGCTGAGCGGATCGAAGTAGTTCCTAGCGTCCATGGCGCTGTTGCGGAAATACTCGAAGGCGGTACCATGAAGGGAGTTTGTCCCGGACTTGGTCACGGCATTGACGACTTGCCCTCCTCCGCCGTACTCCGCGTCGGCGGTGTTGGTGATTGTTTCAAACTCGGCGATCGCGTCCATGCCCAGCGATGTCCCGATAACGCTCGCGCCTCCCCCATTGTTCCAAAAGTTCTGCGTGTTGGCGCCGTCGATTAGAATGAGGGCACCGTCGGGGCGCCCCCCAGCCACCGAAGTTCGCGTGTTCCTGCTTGTAAATCCGATGCTGAGGCCGGATGTGACCTGTTGTACCCCCGGAGTAAGAAAGGTAAGCTGATCAAAATTGCGTCCGTTGAGAGGCAGGTCTGCCATCTGCGTTGGGTCCACGAGGGCCCCAACGGTGTTACTGGTGGTTTGTACGAGAGGGGGCTCCCCGGTTACGGTCACCTCCTCGCTGACCTGCCCGACAGCCAGCGTGAAGTCCACGACTGCGTATTGGCCGATAGCCAAGGTGATACCTGCGCGGACTGCTTTTTTGAAGCCGGCCCTTTCAGCGGTAACCTCATAGTTGCCGATCGGCAGACTGGTGGCGCTGAATCTCCCCACCTCGTCAGTGGTCAACGTCCGAGTCGCACCCGTGCCCAGGTTGAGGACAGTGACCGTAACGCCGACAACGACGGCATTGGAGCTGTCCTGTACAGTCCCCAGAATTGAAGCAGTCGTTACTTGCCCCAAGGCGAGACTCGCATTCAACAGCAAAATGCAAAACATCGCAAACATGCCAAAAGTTGTCCGCTTCATTGTAGAAATCTCCTAGTTTAAATTACGCGATGGGAAGTGTATGAATTACTCCCCACGAAGTCCAATTGTTTGATTGAATGGACGCATAGAGAAACGCAATGATCTAGCCGCAACGAGATTTAGACGGCTGTCAGCCTGCTCGTGGGTTTAGGCCAACTCGCGCGGGCTCGGATCGCCGCTGCAGCACACCTGAGGCGGAGAGCGTATCCCACAGAGATGGAAATACTTCCGCAGAAATTGCCGAGCTCAAACATAAAACCAGCTGCCTTCTATGGCGATTGGAACTACTCTCTCTGCCTGTACGTGAAAAGATTAATAGCGGCTGTCATTTTCTTTTCTCTTGTGCGAGTGTATTTTCAAGATTGCACCTCCTGTGCCAATCCAACGCGGTATCGCACGTGCTGGGACGTATTCTGGAACACAAGTGCCATTAAGCTGGCTCATAGCTGAAGGGAGCAATTATGCAACCACATAACGAGTTTCGGTTCCATTCTCAAGTCGTTCAGATCGGCTGCTACTGGGGAGAGGGCGGCCTTGGGCACACCGATCTTTACCTGCTCGAAGGAGATAGCCTTGCCATGATCGACACTGGCGTCGCTGATACACCGGCCAAGTACATTGCCCCGGCACTAACACCTTATAGACGTACCCTGGCCGATATTGACCTCATCCTAAATACCCACGGCCATCACGATCATACCGGCGGGAATGGCGCCCTGGTGGACGCGTCGGGGGCGAAGGTGTACGTCCATCAAGCCGACGCCGACATCGCGCAGGACCCCGATTGCCAATTCGACACCTGTTTCGTTGATCGACATGTTTTGGTTGGCCACCCGGAGCGTCTGGACGCGGCCAGGGTCACTTTCAAGGTTAACGCCGGGCGGCCTACGAAGGTCGATACGAAGCTAACGGACGGGCAAGTGATAGACCTCGGTAAGGGCATCCGGTTGCGGGTCCTGCACACGCCCGGGCACACGCGTGGGTCGGTTTGTTATTACTGGGAAGAAACGGGTATGGTTTTTGCCGGCGATTCGGTTCCAGGCCTCTCTGGAAATATCGAGACTGGCCCTGGGGGCCTGCCGCTAATTTGGTATCCGGCCGACATGAAGCGCACGGTTGATCGATTGCTGGCAATGGATTTCTATGCTCTCGCAACCGGCCATCACTACCGAACTCTCACGCTACCCAGGGACTCTATTCATTTTGGCGCCGCCGCCAAGGCCTACCTGCAGGACTGCCGTAACGTGGCCGGCATGATCGAGGCTGCATTATGGAAAGCGGTCTCGGCGCGGCCACAGGCGGCCTTTTTGGAGGTAGCGCGAGCAGCCACTGACCTCCTTTGCGAGCAACTTCCCATCGCTAAGAATGAAGATGGTTTAGCTAAGACTGGATCGGTGGAAGCTTTGTACGGTTATTGGCAACTGCTAAAGGGAGCATAACAAGAGACCGGCTCTGGCGGTGCAGTGGAAGCGCAGCCTTTAGATGAATTTCTACATTTTCCCCTCCCCGGATGCAAGGAACGAAAATATGCCAGGACAAGCCCCGCAGCGCAAAGAAAGCTTCGATTAATCGAGCGCGTCGCTTTCCGTCAAGTGCCTTAGTGTAAGCCAGTCTACGATTGCGCGGTCCAGCTACGCGGGCAGCACGTAGAAAATCGGTCCTTGAAGGCCGCCGCATCAGTGTCGCTGGCAGTAGGCGCATTGCAGGAGGCGATGGCAAGGTCAAAACTGCTAAGGCTGCTCTTCGCCGCCTTCTAGTGCAGCCGCCCGGACAAGCCGGTCTGCAAAGAAGGCCGAGGGCAATCGTTGCATCAGTGGTGCTGCTTGTTACTGAAACATAAGGTTAGCGGTGCCAACCGTGGCAGACCTGGATAGATTCTGTGGCACAAGATGCATTGCATATCCTTATGCACACATTCAATCAAACAATTGGACTGGATTGGGGCCGGTTCGTACACTACCCGTGCTGCTGCTGAAGGCGAAGCGGCTTATGGTCACTAAGATTCAATTTCTCGTTCTCCGGAAAGCCATGTAGAGAATGACCAATTCACCATATTCTCGCTTAGAAACCATACAACTTGGTTGTTATTGTCAACAAACAGCAACTGGGAGGACTGGAGAGACTATCTGATAGAAAATGCAATTAAAACAATCTGGAATCGCGGCGATTGCGTGCTGAACGGCTGACTTTCCATTCCCGATTCCTTCACCACGGAAATCATGGCGAATGCAGGCTGGGATTCGATTTGCGATTGCTCATCGTGCTGAAGGATTCGGAATGGCGATAGCTTATTCGGACTTAGAGCCGAAGGCGGGTGTGAGTTATAAGTACTTTAGTTCGACGGAGGAGCTTGCGGCGGCGGTAGATTTCCTCGTGGTGGTTGCGTATGGAGGGCCGACGACGCGCGGGTTGGTCAACACGAGGGTGCTGAAGGCATTGGGGCCCAAAGGCTTCCTGATCAATGTGGCGCGGGGCTCGATCGTGGACGAAGCCGCCCTGGTGGAGGCGCTGAAAGCGGGCGTCATTCGTGGGGCGGCACTAGACGTTTTTGCCAACGAACCGAACGTTCCGACAGAACTCCTGAACCTGGACAACGTCGTTCTGACACCCCATCTTGCCAGCGCCACAGAGCAGACGCGCAAGGCCATGGCAGATCTGGTGCTCGCCAATTTGGAAGCACACTTTGCAGGCAAGCGGGCGCTTAGCCCGGTTCTGACCTAGGCCATTAAACGCCTCGCATAGCCGCTCGGAAATGAATGTTTCATGCAGACGGAAAATAGTGGCAGGGCCGTCTTTTCGCGCCGTTTTTGCCCGCCGGACAACAGGCGAGGCTGCGCGGCCTTCGGGACAAATAAACAGGGGGTTCCAAATATCTACACTGCATATCTGCACCGCGCTGGCAGACGGCAGGACGCGGGCCGTTAGACCATCTGTTAAGATCGACAACTCGAGCGGTTTGAGCAGGAGGAATGTCAGATGCAGTTAGAAGTTGTGACCGCACCTCTGCCAAGGCCGATTCCCCACGTGCGCTGGATTCGGATAATACCGCCTGCGATCGTTGTTTACATGATTGCCTATATGGACAGAATAGTATTTAGCTTTGCTATGGCCGGAGGCATGAATGAAGCGTTGAGACTATCCATGACCAGTGCGGGACTGGCTGCAGGAACGTTCTTCATCGGGTATCTGCTGCTGCAAGTGCCTGCTGGCCATGTCGCAGAACATGGAAGTGCGAAGAAATATATCCTTTGGGCCATTGTAGCTTGGGGAAGTTGTGGTCTCCTGACGGGCTTTGTCCACAACACCCGGCAGTTACTAGCATTGCGTTTCCTACTGGGAGTTGCCGAAGGTGGGGTTTATCCATCCCTTTTAGTGATCATTGGTAATTGGTTTCCCCAAAGGGAACTTGGTCGCGCAAATGCGCTATTCTTGTGCAGCCTGCCCCTTTCGGCTGTTATCACGAACCCGCTAGCAGGGTGGATAGTTACCAATCATGGTTGGCGTTGGCTGTTTTTTGTGGAAGGCGCAGTATCGCTAGGGCTGATCTTTATTTGGTTGCCCCTGATCAGTGATCATCCAATAGAGGCGAAATGGCTTTCTACAGAAGAAAAGGAATACTTGCTTACAACCTTGGCCACTGATAAAGCCGCCCGCGAGGCGGTCGGTAGGACCACTGGGCATGCGAAGTGCTCCTATAAACAGTTGCTGGCCGACAAGTATCTTTGGTTGATGACCGCGATTTTCTTTTGCTTTTGCACAGGTACAACCGGATGGGTAATGTGGCTGCCCACACTGTTGAAGAATATCATGAAGATGAGTTTAACCAACGTGGGTTGGTTAAACTCACTGCCATTTCTCATGTCGCTAATCGGGTTGTATCTGATGGGTGCTCTGTCGGACAAGAAAGGTAATCGGCGGTTTTACATAGCTTTTTCCCTAATTATGTTCGGCGTGTGTTTTTCTAGCGCAACTCTATTTCCTAGTCACATTTGGCTTGTTTATGGACTGCTTGTATTGTCAGGGCTCGTTGAAAAGTCCATGCAAGGCCCATTTTGGGCTATACCATCGCTCATATTCTCACCCGGGGTTGCCGGAGGAGCCCGGGGCATCATAAATGGTATAGGGAACTTAGGCGGCTTTTGCGGGCCGGTATTGGTCGGCTGGATTACGACCAGGACCGGAAGTATGACCTTTGGCATATACGGCCTATCCGTCGTTTCGGTGCTGGGTGGCATCCTTGCGATGCTTTTACCTAGAATAACTGCCGGTTACGAATAGAGGTAAAAGCGAAATGATGGCACGCGAAGAATAAGAAGCTAAATAGAGCGGGATCGTCGTCTTACGAAACCTGATTTTCGCCCATAGCAATCGGCTTGTTGGCAGTTGAACAATCGGTAGTTATGTCTCCGATAGTTCTAGACTATTCCAATGAAAGCGGAAAGGTGACGCAAAGGTAGATGGATTGGTACGTTGCTCGGGCTCGCGGCGGAGTCGATCTGACGCGAAACATCCAGCCGGCTTTTTGGGCGCCGTCCGAGACGGGATGCCAAGTGTGAGCGACTGATCTAAACAGTGGGCTACTATAACGCTTCCTGGGAATGGAGTTTAACGAGCTTGATAAATTCCATTGCTGCGGCGCTCAGAGGTACGCTTCGAAGTTTGAGAATGCCAGCAGTCCAGACGATGGGAGCCCCGGGGAGAGGGATGCGATGAAGAGAGGCGTCTTCTATTACCTTGGAAGAGGCTATTCCAGCCGCTTTGCCACTCTTTACCATCGAGAAGAGCATAGGCATATCGCTAAGTTGAAGCAGAATGTTTGGCGAAATGTTTTCCTTGGCGAAATACAGATCGACCAACCGGCGCATAGTATGCCCTATGCTCTGAAGCACAAGGGGAAGATTATTCAATTCAGCTTTCGATATTTCGGTTTTCTTTGCGAAAGGATGTCGATGGGAAACAACGATGAACACTTGATCGGATATCAGTGTCTCATATTCGATTTCGTTGGACTCGGGTGGCAGGTAAGCGAGACCAACATCGATACTCCTGGTTAAGATATCGTGCTCCACTTCGCGGGAGGTTCCCATTTGCGCGATCAAGCTGATATTTGGGTGGGCCTCGTGGTAGGCCGCCAGAACTGCAGGTACTAACTTCTTGCTAAATAAGTGGGTAAAACCGATGCTAAGGCTGCCACAGAGAAGCCCTTGAAGTTCAGCGATTTCCTGCTTCGCCCGCCCTAGTTCCCAAACGGCATTGCGGGCATGAAGGAGGAGAAGTTGGCCTGCTTCCGTCAACCGAAGCTGGCGAGAGCGTTCAAAGAGTGGAGCACCAAACTCTTCCTCCAACTGTTGGATATGGATGGAGAGTGAGGGCTGTGAGACATAAAGCGATTCGGCTGCCCGCGTAAAATGCAAGAGTTCCGCAGCACGAAGGAAATACCGGATATGACGCAGTTCCATTCGCTTCGGGAACCGAGGTCGGTAAGCCTCGCAGCGGAGGCCGCCCTTCTCGCCCGTCCAATCCTTCCTGCACCCAATCGCCTACGCCTGCATTGGGGCGTGATGCTTCGAAATCGCGATCCCGCATACGACCTCGAAACGTAAGCATAATTCAATGGTAGCTTGAATTCAGACCATTTTTTCACGGTCGGCAAGTCACTGAAAAGCGGAGTGTTATAGCTCGCCGGCAGCGTCCGGGCAGTGTCGGGTTCCGCAATGTCCTGCGACTCAGATGGCCTGGGACATGTGTTGGGGAATGTGGAGACCTTTGACGCACTGCAAAAGATCAGTCAGTAGGAGGGAAGGAATTGACGACTTTTGGCCGAAGGGCAAAACGGGTTTCCGAAAATCTCGGCGGGGATCTGCCAAAACGGGGGCTTACGTACTCAACTGATTGTTTGTGTGGAACTTATCATCGATAAACAAGGAGGTCCAGAGTGTTTAGACAGTATATTGACGGCCTGTGTGTGGAAGGGGAAGGCAAGCCCTTTGATGTGATAAACCCTGCAACGGAAGAGGTAAATGCCACTGTCAATGCGGCCAGCGAGGCGCAGACAATCAAGGCACTTGAAGCCGCCCAGTTGGCGTTTAAGACTTGGTCCAAAACTTCTATCAACGAACGCATAGGATGGGTCGTCAAGCTGCGTGAAGCCTTGCGCGCCGAAATAGATACATTGACCGATCTGGCGGCTCGCGAAGTGGGCAAGTCGTATCCAGAGGCTGCGGCTGAATGTCGCATGATGTTTAACGTTCTCGATTTCTACTGTGAAGAGGTCAAGCGGGTTTACGGCACTACCATTAAGGATTACGACTCCAAACCCGGCGAGGTATTTCATGTTATGCAGCGGTATCCTGTAGGGGTTGCCGTCGGACATCTGGCGTGGAACTTCCCTATACAAAATGTCGCTCTTAAGCTTGGGCCAACGCTCGCGTCGGGCTGCACATGCGTTCTCAAGCCTTCCTCCAGCACTCCGCTGGCGACGCTTTATCTGGGTGCTATCGGCGAGAAGATAGGCTTTCCCAGGGGTGTGTTCAACATCGTCTCGGGCCCTTCCTCAATGGTGGGCAGGACGCTTAATGAGAGTAAAATACCGCGATTAATCACTCTTATCGGCTCATCGGAGACCGGTCGTCAGGTCTCGGCTCAGGCGTCCACGTCTATCAAACGCTTTTCGTTGGAATTGGGTGGTAATGCGCCAGCCATCGTAATGCCCGATGCGGATCTGGAAAGCACCGCCGCCTTTATGGTCAAGCGCAAGATCCGTGCCTGCGGTCAGGGATGTGGGAACATCAATCGCATCTATGTCCACAAAAGTGTGCATGATGAGTTCGTCAACCTCTTGCGCGTCAACATCGAAAAGGTAAAGGTTGGCTGGGGCAAGGAATTGGGCGATATTATGGGACCGCAGATCAACAAGGCAGCACGTGATCGGTTGCTCGATCTGATTAAGGATGCTACAAGCAAGGGTGCCAAGCTGGTATACGGCGGCAGGATTCCCGAAAACCTGACCAAGGGATCGTACATCATGCCGACCTTATTGGACAATGTGCAGGACAACACGCGTCTCTGCCATGAAGAAGTCTTCGGGCCAATTCTCCCTGTGTACAACTTCAGCGATCTCGACGATGTGATCAACAGAGCCAACGATACCGAGTATGGCCTTGTTTCGTACCTTTTCTCACACGACTCCCGTGTCATCGCCAGAGTTACGGACGAACTGAGCTTCGGCGAAGTGCACGTGAACAACCCAAGTGGCGGCAGTTTCGTCCCTCTGCCACATGTTGGCATCAAAGAAAGCGGGGTGGGTTGCGATGGGTCGCGCTGGGCGCTGGATGAGTACTTCTGGATGCGACGTCTTTCAATCGGGCCGTAAGCGCGAACCATGTGCTGTTCACGTTAGAACCACGTGTCGAGCTTCTCTGCGGGCGGCTGGTCCAACAATCGATTTGGAATCGCATGTGTAGGTGAACGCGCAATGAATGTCTCAAACGAAATAGCGAGCCGGATTGTTTGCTTTCGATACGACGATCTTCCGGAAGAGGCGATCCGTGCGGCAAAGGTTGCAATTCTGGATACGTTAGGAGTAGCACTCGCTGGCAGCCATGAATTGGCACCTACCATTCTCGGTCATGTACTCGGAGAGGAATCCAGTTCGGGAACCAGCGTCGTTTTTGGGACTGCGCATAGAATGACTTGCCTCGACGCGGCCTTGAGAAACGGGACGGCCGCCCATGCATTGGATTTTGACGATGTAAGCGATGCGATGGGAGGACACCCATCCGCGCCGGTCCTGGCGGCTCTGTTTGCTCTTGGAGAAAAGATCAATGCGAATGGTCAACAAATCCTGAATGCGTTCGTTACCGGATTCGAGACGGAAATACGAATCGCTAAAGCAGTAAATTTTCATCACTACAACAAAGGTTGGCATCCTACGGCAACGCTTGGGGTATTTGGAGCAGCGGCAGCATGTGCACGCCTTCTTGACCTTAATGAACAGCAAGTAGCAATGGCTCTATCGTTGAGTGTGTCCATGGCAGCAGGTTTGAAAGCAAATTTCGGCACGATGACAAAGCCCCTGCATGTAGGAAATTGCGCACGCAGTGGCTTGCTTGCGGCATTGCTCGCGAGCGAAGGATTTACCGCCGCGCTTGATGCATTCGAACATAAGCAGGGATTTCTGACTGTCTTTAATGGGCCAGGGACCTTTGATACTGGGAAAATATTTGATCATTGGGCAGATCCGCTTGAGATTGTATCGCCCGGCGTCGCAATCAAGCAGTATCCCTGTTGCGCAAGCACTCATCCAGCTATAGACGCTCTGATCCAAATCGTCCACGCTAATAACATTGACCCAGAATCAGTTTCGAAAATCGATGCTTGGATCCATGAACGGCGGCTGGAACACACCAATCGTCCAGATCCCCAGAGCTCGATGGCTGCAAAGTTCAGCTTGCAATATTGTCTTGCGCGGGCGCTTATGCATGGGAAAGTAGTGCTTGAGCATTTCGAAGGGCAAGCCTTCCGTGACTCGCAAACACGGAGCACCATGCAGAGGGTTAAGGTTGCGCCTTATACGACTGACCACTTCGATTTTGATAATGCCTACGGTGCCGAGGTCAAAGTGACGCTTTGTGATAGCAGAGTGTATTCAGCTAAGTTGGACGGTCCTTTGGGACAATCTGCGGCAAATCCCTTGCCGGTCACGGCACTAAAATTAAAGTTTGAAAGTTGCGCGGGTAGAATTTTCGCCGGGGAACGTGTATTGGAACTTCAGAATGCAGTTGAGCATCTAGAAGAGCTGTCGAGCGTTCGCAAGTTGAGTATACTAATGGCGTCTAGTCCGACGACCTCTATCGCTTATTGATTGTTGAATAATATAGTGACATTTCTAGCTGGGTATGCTATCGTCGGCCCATGGGAAATCCGGCGGGAGTGCGGCGAGATTTTCAGGCACTGGAGCAGCGACGCTTGCGGGCGGCGCGGTT
>Ga0208563_1001275_pt1 | contig 17476 bp, 12 predicted proteins | sample June2015DPH_17_1_2_FD_184717 | JGI IMG/M metagenome (GOLD analysis project Ga0208563, IMG submission 184717) | Peatland microbial communities from SPRUCE experiment site at the Marcell Experimental Forest, Minnesota, USA - June2015DPH_17_150... | ecosystem: Environmental > Terrestrial > Soil >... | reverse complement strand
TGCTCGATTTGAAGTTTCGCGCTACGGCGTCACACAGGCCCCGCAGGATCTGCTCCGTGCTGTAGCCCTTCTGCTGAGCGTGGATCATGTCCGTTTTGGCGAACACGGAGCATCGGCCGGCAATGCGGGCCGCGCAACTTGCCCCGCACGCCGCCGGGCCGACCTCCTCGATGCTGTAAAGCAAACGCGTGGCCTGCTGGTCGATAAAGGAGCCTGTGCCCGCCGCGCATTCGCCACTGGTCTGGTAGTCCACGATTCCCAGGTGCTTGCCCATCGCCTCCGGGTCCAGCCGCAGGTATTTCGAGGACTCGCCACCGATTTCGAAGATCGTGCGCACCTCCGGGTTGAACGTCCGCACGCCCTTGGCAATGGCGCGAAACTCGTTCTCAAAGTAGATGCCCAGGATTTTAGCGATGAGTTGGCTGCCCGACCCGGTCACGCGAATCCCTTCAACGTTTTCCTCCGAGAGGTCCTCGTAAAGCTCTTGCAGCAGGTCGAAGGTGGATTGGATGGGGCTGCCCTGAATGCGCCGGTACCTCGAGAGGATCAGCGGCCGCCCCGCGAAAGGGCTGGAAGCAGGAAACGTGGCCCCGTAAAAGGTCTGGGATTTTTCACTCAGGCTGCGGAATAGTTGGTCGTCCGCCGTTGCTCCGATGGCGGCAAGCTTAAAACTGACAGCGCCGATATCTAACCCAATGTTGATGCTCATAGAAGCCTAACCGTTTAAAGCCGGGGGCGGTGACGGTCACCGGAAGGACATATCCCGGGAACCTCGAGCTATCGGTTTCTTCTGAGTCAGCTTGGCATGCGAGATTCTACTCTTTTTCCGCTGACTTGTCCCCTGGAAATCTCCTTCGAGTTAGCTTGGAATGCGGTCTCCCGCTTTCGGGTGAAATCACCCTAACGCTCCGCCCACACTCTAGGGATGGGCAATTCTCGTTCCGAGGAGGAAGGCAGGTACTAATTGTCCAAGAAAATAGCTGGCTTAGGACAAACTGACAGTACGAATGGGATATTGTGACCGAAACAAAACAGTTTCACAAGAAAATTGATGAATTTATCAACAACTCGCTCAATACATCTGCCGCTCAGTACCCAAGACTCGTTGCATCGTTCGGCCTTCTGCTTTCTGCCTGCACTTCTGGAATTCTTGCCCCACCTACCACCTACTAACCACCTGTGTTTTCAATAACATTCCCGCCTTCGACGCGCAACTCCCTTTTTTTCTATAACATTCGCGGTTCGTTTCTGCCCATTGGAAACCGGTCCTTTGTTTTCATATACATTCCCGCGTCGTTCCTTCACTTTTTAAAGTTACTGAGTTTTTCTTTTCCCATCCCAACTGACAAGTTGTCCAATAGGAGCAACGGGGGTTCGTGACCTTTGTCGCGCCGCCTGACACGTCCTCAAAGTCTCTCTCCTGACTCCTGATTGGACTGTTCCGAAAAGGCCATGAGTTCCAGCCCAACTCGATCTAGAATTGTAGCCTATGTTATTCCTCTTGTCAAGAGACAGGGAGTCCGCTGCGTCATTAGAAAGCCGGGGAGCGAGGCGCTGCCGCGTCATAGGCGGCCAGCAAGGAGCGAAGCTGGCGCTGAAGCAGTCTGTTCGGCGGCCCGGTAGAACCGCAGGCCCATTTCGAGACTCTGATCACCGGTGCAATTCGACCACGTCTTTATCCTCGAGGAGGTAATCGCGGTTGACCATCTGGCCCTCAAATTTCCCGTGCCCCCAGACGCGCGCATACTTGAGTTGGGTGAGAAAATCATGGTGAACATGTGCAGCAAGGTCGAGCAAGCGGGATCCGCGCTTTAAGATGTAGGGCGCGGTCCGCTCCAGTTTCTTTCCGGGGGCCTTGGTGTAGACCCGGATCACCTCGAGCAACTCAAAAGCGCGCCGCCTGAGTTCATCCAGTCCCTGCCCCGTTTCGGCAGAGACCGGCAAGGTCTCAAGCCGCGCGCCGTAGAGGTCTTTCAGGACTTCCAAACTTCCGAGGGCGCCGCTGGCGTCGAGCTTATTGGCGACGAGCAGCGTCCTTTTGCCGAGCCATCCCGGGGTGTTTGGCAACTCGCCGGCGCCGAGCTGCACCTTGGCTTTGGCGAGCTGGGTGAGGGTGGTTTCGAGATCTTCGAGAAGATCCGGATCGCTCAGGTCCACTACTAGCATGGCTGCATCCGCGTTGCGGATGATCTGATAAAGCCATGATTCAGGGAAGTCGGGATGGACGGGGGGCAGATCCACAAGCTGGATCTGAATGTCTTCGAACCTCATCATACCCGGCAGGGGAACGCGAGTGGTGAAAGGGTAGTCGGCTACCTCCGGCATGGCATGGGTGAGCTGCCGGACCAGCATCGACTTGCCGCTGTTCGGCGGGCCCACCAACGCCACCTGGCCGGCGCCCTCCTTCTCGATGCGGTGGATGATGCCTGCACGGCTGACTGGCTTCCTGGCCTGTTCCGTCCGCAGCTTGGAGAGGCGCCGCTTCAGGTCGGCTTGCATCTTTTCCGTGCCTTTGTGGCGGGGGATGGTGGCCAGCATTTCTTCCAGCGCAGCCAGCTTTTCTTCTGTCGTATTGGCGGCCTTGAACCGTCTTTCGGCTTCCAGGTATTGCGGCGTGAGGTTCGCAGGCATAGGTTCCCTGCTGCCAGGGTAGCCCTATTATGCGACGATTCCAGCCTCAGGTACTAGGGGCTGGGGCAATTCTGAATAGTGAATAGTAAATTATAAATTAACGAGGCGTTGCGGTCAGAACGCCTGGGCGCGGCGCGCAAAGCAAACTCTGCGTCCGCAATTCACAATTTACCATTCACCATTCATAATTGCTGATGGGATTCACCTTTCCGTTGGCCCGTTGTAACACTAGCGCAAGGTGAATCTGTCCTATACTCGAAGATCGCGGCAAGACTTTTATTAGGGAGGCGTTCCTTATGCGTCGCTTGGCATGCAGAGCGGTCCTGCTGGCGGTTTTACCTGTGTTGTTAGTCCCGGAGCACGTACTGTTTCTCGCGCGTCAAGGCGCTGGGCAGGGAAGTTTGGAACTCCGGGCGCCTGCCGTTGAGCGTCCGGTCAAGATTGATCTTTCCGGCCAAACAATTCTTCCCAACGGCCGCCTGATTACTCCGCTGGGCAGGCATGTTAAGGTTGCCCCTCACCCTTACGGCCTTGCGCTCAGTCCGGACGGAAAGACTCTGGTCACCGCCAACAGCGGCACCCACCCGTTTTCCGCCTCCATCATCACCCAACTGGACAGCCCCGAACCCCAGGTCGTTCAAATTCCACCCGGCTTTAAACCTGCGGACGCAGACCCGGACAGTGTTTTCCTCGGCGTGGCCGTAGGCCCCGATAATCGAACCCTTTATCTTTCGGAGGGGAACAACGGCAGGGTCGGCGTCTTCGACCTGGTTACCCACCAGCGCCTCTATTCCTTGAGCCTCGACGGGACTTTCCAAGGTAAGACTTATGCCAACAGCCTTACTGCCTCCCTACAGCTTTCACCGGATGGTCGTCGCCTTTTCGTGCTCGACCTCGCCCATTTCCGGCTTGTCATCCTTGATACAAATTCAAAGCAGATTGTCTCCAGCATTCCTGTCGGACGCATGCCTTTCGGATTAGCCATTTCGCCGGATGGCAGGTTTGCTTATGTCTCAAATGTCGGCATGTTCCGGTACTCTCTGGTTCCCGGATACAACGCGGACCGACCCAAGCAGACTGGGTTGGATTTTCCTCCCTACGGTTTCCCGTCGAAGGAAGCGGCGGAAGGCGCGACCGTCGAGGGAAAGCAGATTCCCGGCTTGGGCGACCCGAATGTGCCCGAGGCGAATTCTTTATGGGTGATCGACGTAGCAGACCCAGCCCAGCCTAACGTCACCGCGAAGATCAAGACCGGAATTCAGGTCGGAGACAAGTCCGTAGGCGGTTCAAGCCCTGGCGCTGTTGTGGCTGGCCGCGAAAGAGTATTCGTCTCCAACGCCACGCAGGACAGCGTCACCATTATTAATGCCCGCTCAAACCGAGTCGAGAAGACCATCTTATTGGAGCCCGCAACCACAGTTAAGGGATTGCGCGGTGTGCTTCCTTTCGGGATGGCGCTCAGCCCGGATGACAAGCGCCTCTACGTGGCATGTTCCGGCATTAATGCCGTGGCGGTGCTCGACGCCCAGAAAGGGCAAGTGATGGGGTACTTCCCAACTGCTTGGTTCCCGGCCCGGCTTGCTGTGAGCCCCGATGGCAAGATGCTTTACGTGGCCAATACCAAAGGATTTGGCGCCGGACCCAACGGTGGACCGAATTTTCAGGAGGGGCCGGAAGGAGTTTACATCGGAGACATTACGCACGGATTCGTTTCCACCATTTCTTCTATCCCTACCGGACGCGCACTCGAACAGATGACCGCTCGGGTGCTGGCGAACAATGGCTTCGTCTCTACAACTCAGACCCTCGCGGGCAGCGCGAAGCTCCCTGTCCCCCCACCCGGACAGCCGAGCACGAAGATCCACCACGTCGTCTTCATCGTGAGGGAGAACCGGACTTATGATGAGGTCTTTGGGGACTTGCGAATCGCGGGTGCAACGGTGGAAGGCGAACCCAGCATGGCGCGGTGGGGCGAGAATGCGCTCGTGAAGGAAAAGGGAGAACCTGCAGTCGTGGAGGATGCGCGCGTCACGCCCAACGCCCACGCGTTAGCGCGAAGGTTTGCCTTCAGTGACAACTTCTACGTAGACTCGGACGTTTCGGTGGACGGCCACCATTGGCTGGTGGGGAATTATCCCAACGAGGTTGTCGAATCGGTATGGCCGGCCGCGTACGGCCACCAGCTTAGCTTCGTGCCTGACGCTGACGCGCCCGGCCGCCTCGGCATCGAATGTGGGAACCCCTGCCCGGAGTCTTATCTTGAGGCAGGTTCTCTTTGGGAGCACCTGGCAAGGCATCACATCAGCTTCCGAAACTACGGCGAGGGCGTTTCGATGGCTGGTAGCAACGGCGGTCCCGGTCTTATGCCCACCGGCCTCCGGGAGGCTGTCAACATCCCCATGCCCGAGGTTCTGTTCGAAAATACTTCGCGAAGCTACGCAACCTTCAACACGAATATCTCCGACCAATATCGCTTCGGGCAATTCCAACGCGAGTTTGAGCTTCGCTTCGCAAATGGGAAGGGATCGCTTCCGCAATTCCTTTATATCTGGCTGCCCAACGATCATACGGCCAAGCCGCGTCCGGAAGATGGCTATCGTTATCGCGCTTCTTACGTCGCGGATAACGATCTGGCTCTGGGGAAGCTGGTGGAACTGTTTTCGCACAGCTCTTTCTGGAAGGACATGGCCATCTTCGTGACTGAGGACGACGCCCAGGGGGGCCAGGACCACGTGGATGCTCACCGGAGTCTGTTGCTGGTGATCAGCCCTTACGCTCGCCGCGGCGTCTCACACGTCCACACGAGCGTGGCCAGCATCTTGAAAACATTTGACCTGATTTTCGGCCTGCCCCAATTGAACCAGTACGACGCCGCAGCCACTGACCTTTCGGATATGTTCACCGACAGGCCCGATTTCACACCGTTTGAGGCGCTGCCTTCAGACACGCGCATCTTCGACCCTGCGAAAGTCCACGAACCGGGACTGGAGATGCAAGCGCGCCCCGGTGCGCCCCTTGACGACCCCGAAACCATTCGGAGGGACATGCGCGACCGGGATGAGGAACACGAAAACTAGTGTGGCGGAGGAGTTTTCGTAGAGGCGCGCTTTAGCGCGGCACGTCGCCCAATGCGCAAGAGTGCCCGGCTAAAGCCGGCCTCTCCGAAAAGCCAAAAGGTGGCGCAATCGTGTACAATGGACATTCGAACTGGAGGAGAGCCAGGGTCAATTTGAGAAGTCACCGAAGGTAACATCCTGGATTTACTTTCGACCTTCGACTCTCGACTCTCAACTTGCCAGATTCCGAATGTCCAACCTCCTCAACCAACTTAATCCCCAGCAGCGCGCTGCGGTAGAAGAGACTGAAGGGCCCCTGCTTATCCTGGCAGGAGCCGGCAGCGGCAAGACCCGCGTCATCGCCTACCGGATTGCCTATTTGATCGAAGCCCGGCAAGTTCCACCCGAGAACATACTGGCGGTGACGTTCACCAACAAAGCCGCCGATCAAATGAAGGAACGTGTTGGGAAGCTGCTTTCCGGGCAGTTGAAGCTGCGGCCGGGCGCCCCGCACGTTTCCACCTTCCATTCATTTTGTGTCAGTGTGTTGCGCCGGCATATTGAGCGGCTCGGTTACAGTCGCGATTTCACCATCTATGATGATGACGATCAGTTGCGGGTGTTGAAGGCCTGCATCCAGGAGCTGGGTCTCAGCGAGCAGATCACATCCCCGCGAAGCACGCTGGCGAAAATCAGTTACGCGAAGAATCGGGGACATTCCCCCGAGGAGCTATACAGGCAGGCTGCCAACCCGGAAATGGAGAAGTTAGCCTCCCTCTACGAGCGGTACGAAAGCAAGCTGCGACGTGCCAACGCGCTCGACTTCGACGATTTGCTGCTCAAGACGGTAGACCTTCTCTATAATTCCTCCGAAGTCTGCGAAAGCTATAACCAGCGTTTCCGCCATATCCAGGTGGATGAATACCAGGACACGAACCGCATCCAGTATCAGTTGATCCGCCAGTTGACTCTACTCCAGCAGAATCTCTGCGTGGTCGGCGACGAAGACCAATCCATTTATCGCTGGCGCGGCGCCGACATCGAGAACATCCTCAACTTCGAAAAGGACTATCCCAGGGCGAAGGTCATTCGGCTGGAACAGAACTACCGCTCCACCCAGGTCATTCTTGATGCGGCGGGGGCGGTGGTGAGCCGAAACCTGGCGCGCAAAGGCAAGACCCTGTGGACGGACCGCAGTAGCGGTGAAAAGCTCCGTTTATTCGAGGCCCGCAGCGCCGATGAGGAAGCGGAATTCGTGGCCGGCGAAGTGGCGCGGGCGGTTGCCGAGCCGGGGGACGGGAGCGTGGCTGTCCTCTACCGGACCAATGCGCAATCGCGAGTGCTGGAGGAGGGCTTGCGTCGTCGCGGAATCAGTTACCGCTTGGTTGGTGGGTTCAGTTTCTACGCGCGGGCAGAAATCAAGGATGCTCTCGCTTACGCGCGGCTGGCTAATAACCTGAGTGACGACGTCGCGTTTGGGCGCATCGTCAACACGCCGCCGCGCGGGATTGGGGACACGACGCTGGGAGCGCTCGCGGAGTCCGCGCGGCAGAGCAGACTGAGCCTGTGGGAAGCGCTCGAGCACGAACTGTTTCAAAACCGGCTGCCAGCGCGAGCCCGGAGCGCGCTGGAAGGCTTCCACGCGCTCGTGAAAGAACTGGTGGACGACCGCCAAGGCCTGCTCCTGGGAGAATTCTTCAAGCGCATCCTGGAGCGAACCCGCTACCTCGAGCTTCTGAAACAGGAGAATCAGCCGGCCTCCGAAGACCGCATTGAGAACCTCCAGGAACTGGTCAATGCCGCTACCGAAGCCGAAGAGCAGGGCGTAACGCTTGCGGAGTTCCTGGACCACGCCTCGCTGGTTTCCGACGCGGATGACTACGACGAACATTCTCGAGTAACCTTGATGACTCTGCATAGCGCCAAAGGCCTGGAATTCGAAACCGTATTCCTGGTGGGCATGGAGGAAGGACTGTTTCCCCACAAGTTCTCGCTCGACGATCCGGCGGGGATTGAAGAAGAACGACGGCTCTGTTATGTGGGCATGACCAGGGCGAAGGATCGCTTGACCCTTTCCTGGGCCCGGCAACGACGCTCCTTTGCTCGCGAATCCTATGAGGAAACGAAGTCTTCCCGTTTCCTGCGGGAGATCCCAGGGGAACTTCTGGAGCCTTTCAGTTCTGCGGGTTTGGGTTGGAAGCCTCGAACGAACTGGGACAATGCGGTCAATTCCGTCTCGAGCGTCGAGCGGTTTCTCGAGCGCCGCGGGAAGCGTGGGGCCCCAGCAGCTTCCAGAGCGCGCTCCCCCGCCGGCTCACGCTGGCGAATCGGGTCGAAGGTCCGGCACGCCAAATTCGGGGTGGGGACGATTCTTGGGGCAGAAGGCGAGGGCGAGGATACAAAGTTGACCGTCAGTTTCCCTGATTACGGGCCGAAGAAGTTCATGGCACAATACGCTCTGCTGGAAAAGGCGTAGCCGGATACGTTCTGGAGTGCGGTCCCGCCTTGCGGGACCGCTTTTCCCGCACGGCGGGACCAGCTTGCTGGCCGTGCACTGCAGCGCCGTACTTGGACCGGTGAGGCGCGAGCAAGCTCGCAGGAGAAAAGCGGTCCCGCAAGGCGGGACCGCACTCCAGAGCGCCTGCGGCGCTTTCCATAGTGTACTCTGTGTTAAAGCTCGAAAGGCATGTCTCATTTCGGCTGCGCTCCACAGCCAGCCTATACCACGGCCATTGTTAACCAAGACGAGGTGACCACATTTATGAACACCAAGAACATTAAGGACAGAGCAGAGCGCAAGAAGCTAAAGCGAGCGGCGCGCAAGAAGCGTCCTCCCAAGCCGAAACGGACTGAACCGCGAGGCTCCCGCAAGCCCAAGGTCAAGAAAAGAGGACCCGGCGCGCCGCCACGACGGTAGCTGAGATTTGTGATCCGCAGACGGATTGGGGCACCCCCGCACCCGTCCCGCGTCCCGATGAAGTGCATCGGGATCGCGGGCCACCCTCTCCCCCAAGGGGGAGAGGGCCAGGAATATCTCAGCGCAAATGTGGAAACTCCAATCCTCTCTGAGGAGGGGAGCCAGATCATCAAATCCAGTCCCCTCCTCTCAGAGGAGGGGGCAAGGGGGTGGCGAGGAATCGCGTGGCCAATCAATTCTTTCGGAAAAAAAGCATCGACAAGCTCATTGCGGATGCCGACGCGCCCGGACATCAACTCCGGAAGACACTGGGGCCATGGTCGCTGACGGCGCTAGGCATCGGCGCCATCATCGGCACGGGAATCTTCGTCCTGACCGGCACTGCCGCCGCCGGTGAGGTTTTGGAAGTGCGCTCCATCCTCAAGGCCCCGCTGCTGGACGCGCTGCTGCACGGCCAGAAGGCGCTGGGAATGGCAGGACGGCCTGGAGCGGGGCCGGGGATTGCCCTCTCTTTCCTGCTGGTGGCGATTGCCTGCGCCCTGGCGGGACTTTGCTACGCCGAGTTGGCCTCGATGATTCCCATTGCAGGGAGCGCCTACACTTTTTCCTATGCCACCCTAGGTGAAATCTTGGCCTGGATTATCGGATGGGACCTCATCCTCGAATATGCGGTCAGCAACATGGCGGTGGCGGTGGGATTCTCCGCCTATGCCGACAGCCTTCTGCGAGGTTTCGGGGTGGAACTGCCGCGCAAATTGATGCAGCCCATGATCGCGGGCGGAAAGATGACTGGGGCCTATTTTAACCTGCCGGGCTTCCTTATCGTGATGGCCCTCACCGTGATTCTAGTGATTGGAATCCGGGAGAGCGCCGGCGCCAACAATTTGATGGTGTGCGCGAAAATCGTTGCCATCCTCATCTTCCTCATTGCGGCCTCGCGGTTTATACACGTTTCGAATTGGAAGCCCTTCATGCCCAACGGCTTTCAGGGCGTGTTAACCGGTGGGGCCATTGTCTTCTTCACCTACATCGGTTTTGACTCGGTATCCACCGCCGCCGAAGAGTGCCGGAATCCTCAGAAGGATGTTCCTTTCGGAATCATCGCCTCGCTGGTAATTTGTGCTGTGCTCTATGTGTCGGTGGCGTTGGTTTTGACGGGAATCCAGCACTGGCAAACTTTGCGGAACGCCGCGCCCGTGGCGAACGCTCTGATGGCCATCGGCCTTTCAAACGTTATGAAGTGGGTGACGGTAGGCGCGCTGACAGGGATGCTCAGCTCCTTGCTGGTTTTCCAGTTGGGGCAAGCGCGGGTGTGGTTCGCCATGTCGCGTGACGGCCTGCTTCCTCGAGCATTTTCAAAAGTTCATCCGCGGTTTCGCACCCCTCACGTCAGCACCTGGGTGGCGGGCTTCTTTGTGGCGATCCCTTCTGGCATCTTTGATATTGGCACGCTGGCGGACCTCTCTAATATCGGAACGTTGTTTGCCTTCGCACTGGTGTCGATGGGCGTGCTCGTGCTCCGCCGCACCCAGCCTGAGCGCCGTCGTTCCTTTCGCACCCCCTGGGTTCCCGTCGTTCCAATCCTTTCCATCCTTTGTTGCCTTGTCCTCATGGCCAGCTTGCCCATCGAAACCTGGGTGCGTTTCGTGGTGTGGTTGATTATTGGCCTGACCATCTATTTCGGTTACAGCAGGCACCGTAGCGAATTTGGAAGGAGTCCGCGGGGAATCGTTCCTGCGGCAACTACGCCCGCTGGGCGTCCGGACCTTTGATTGAGATTTCACAAGCCTGATGAGCCGATATGGCTTTGCTATCCGTATGCGCATTTTAAGCGCGCGTGGTCGCGTCGGTGTTTGATCCCGAATTCGAAAGTTGGCAGCCGCCGTTCGAACCGAATCACTTGATTCGAGGCCCGTTCGACGCGGATACCGGAGGAACAAAATGGTGCGGGGCCGGGCGTAGGGGCACAGCGCGCTGTGCCCCTACAAGATACGCATCGCACCCACGCTAACTTCCGAATTCGGGTTAATCGCTGACGGACGACGACAAATTTCCGTGAAATAGGGTAAAATCGGGCAGATCGTTTGGCATTTTGAGGACCCCCGAACGCGGGGGAGTGAGATCGTTATGCCCAAGGTGCGGCGCCATTCGCAGTTGACATCCCGTTGCTCCATTGGCCGGCTGGTCGCGGTTCTGGCGCTTTGGGTATGGACCGTTCATCCGGTGGCGGCCTGGGGTCCGATTGGCCACGACATCGTGAATACCTGGGCGATCCAGACCCTTCCCTCCGAAATGCGCGGCTTTTTTGAGGCGAATCGTCAGTTTCTCGTTGAACACGCCAATGATCCCGATGAGTGGATGAAGAAAGATCGTTACGAACGCAAGCGGCACTATATCTACATGGACAAGTATGGGATCTTTCCATTCTTGGGGTTGCCGCATTCGTTCAAACAGGCTGTGGGGCAATACGGGTCCTGGCGCGTCAATCGCGATGGCGTGCTGCCCTGGCAGGTGGGAGAATATAGCCTCCGCTTAACGGAGGCGTTCAAGTCTCGTAACTGGGACCAGGTGAAGCTGGAGGCGGCCGTACTGGCCCACTACGTGGCGGACGCCCGCGATCCGTTTCATGTGACCCAGAATTTTAACGGCCAATTAAGCGGCCAGACCGGACTGTCTGATCGGTATGAAATCCGCCTCTTGGACCGCTACTCGAAGTTCTTCATTCTCCATCCCGAAGACGCGGCAAAGATTGACGATCCCACGGAATACGCATTCCAGACCTGCCTCGAGGCTTATACCTGGTTGGATTCCATCCTTCTCGCGGATTTGCGCGCTCGGGCGGGCCTGCCGGATTATACCGACGAGTACTTCGATCGCTTTTATTCACAGGTCGGCGCCAACGTGATGAGGGCGATCAACGAAGCAGCGCACGACGCGGGGTCCTACTGGTACACGGCCTGGCTCAACGCGGGTAAGCCGGCGCTGCCCGGAGGGCGGTAGGTCGTAGGTGGTAGATGGTATGTGGGGGGAGGTTTTTCCCCACCTACGACCTACCATCTACCACCTACCTTTACGTTTGCCATGCACGGACCCGCCACTGAACTTGAGTCATTCATCCGACACCTTCCCAAAGTGGAGCTGCACCTCCATCTGGAGGGAAGCGTCCAGCCTGAAACTCTGCGTGAACTCTCGCGTTCCAAGGGGCGTCTGGAGAAGGAGACGCGGGACTGGATCTCGGAACGCACTGGGCAGAGATACCGGTACAGGAACTTCCAGGACTTTCTCCAGGCCTTCAAGCTGGTGACCTTGCTCCTGGAGACGCCTGGCGACTATGCTATGGCCACCGCCCGGCTGATCGAGGGGCTGGCGAACCAAAATGTGAAGTATGCCGAAGTCATTTTCGCCGCCGGAGTTGTGCTGTGGAAGAAGCAACCTCTCGAGGCAATTTTCGAGGCGGCGGCTTCGGCAGCGCGCGCGGCGCAGAAAAGCTTCGGCGTGCGGGTGCAATGGATTTTTGACGCCATCCGCCATTTCGGCGTCGAGCATACGCGTGAGGTGCTCCACTGGGCCGAGCGCTTCCGGCCGCAGGGCGTGGTGGCTTTGGGAATCGGCGGTGACGAAACCCGCGGTCCGGCGGAACTCTTCCCGGAGGTATTTCGGGAGGCGCGGGAAATGGGCCTCCATGTTGTTGCCCATGCGGGAGAAGCCTGTGGGCCGGAAAGCGTCCGCAAAGCGGTAGAGCTGCTGGGAGCCGAGCGCATCGGACACGGGCTCACAGCGGCCCGCGATCCGGCCGTGCTGGCGCTGCTTCGTGACCGCGAGATTCCATTAGAGGTCTGCCTCACCAGTAATGTCGCCACGGGCGTGCTGGCTCGCGTGGAAGACCATCCCTTGCCTCAGTTTCTGGAAGCCGGCCTTGTGGTGACGTTGAACACCGATGACCCGGCCATGTTTGGGACAACCTTGGTTAATGAATATTTGCTGGCCGCAAAGACTTTCGGTCTCGCGCGCCAGCAAATCCTTCATCTTTGCCAAAACGCCATCCGCGCGGCCTTCCTATCGGAAGAAGAGAAGCTGGATTTGCTGAACAAGGCGCCGGACGATCCTCCTGCGTGACATGGAACCCTTAGCCCGCATTTCTCACCACGGGTCTGGAAGGGCGGGGCTTCAGCCCCGCCCCTTGAGTTTCTACATTTTTGCTGAGATTTTCTGGCCTGGCGCGACTTGCCCTCTCCCCCTTGGGGGAGAGGGTGGACCGCCGTCCCGATGCACTTCATCGGGAGGCGGGCCGGGTGAGGGGGTGGTGGGCCTGCGCCCGTCCATTTGCAGTTCACATCGCGCCGCTGAAAGCATTGGGCAACGACCACGCGACGTCCAGCACCTTCTCGAGAAACCTGGGGACAGCGTTGCGTTGTTTGTGGTTTCAGGGCGTTGACCCCCTCACCCCCCGGCCCCTCTCCCCCAAGGGGGCGAGGGGAGAACGTAGAAACTTGACCGGCGGGGCTGAAGCCCCGCCCTTCCGCCAGCCCACTAAGAGCGTCCAAACGTGGTGAGAAATCCGGGTTAAGCGCCTCCCGTGGCGTCGAAAGCCGCGGTCCAGCGGAACTCTTTACCGAGCTTTTTCGCGAAGCGCAGGCTTTGGAGTGGGGAACCTTGCTCCCGCCTTATCTTCCAAGCCAAAGGGTGGGGGAAATCGGTCCAAACCAATCGAGTCGGTCCTCAATGCTTGTGGGGATGGATATGGGGGTGCGAGTGAACTTCGCCCGAGGGGTGGAGGTGGCGATGCACATGGATAAGGTTGGTTCGCTCCAGCAAGGCCGTCTCCCGCAACACCTCCGAGGGCTCCCCTTCTGCGACAACACGGCCCGTCTGGAGAACATAACAGTAATCCGCAATATCCTCGACGATCTCCAGGTGGTGTGTTGTCGTGATCACGGTCTTGACTCCCCCACGCCAGCCCACCAGGAAGTCGATCATTTGGCTTGCGCTCTTCGGGTCCAGGGCCGCCGTAGGCTCGTCGAGCAGGAGCACTTCGGGGTCAAGCACCAGCACCGACGCCAGCGTTACCCGTTTCTTTTCGCCCGTCGACAAATGATGGGGTGAGCGGTCTTTAAGGTGGGTTATCTTCATGACCTCGAGCATTTGGGCAACCTGACTGCGCACCTCCTCCTTGGGCCAATGAAGCTGCAATGGGCCAAAGGCCACTTCGTCAAAAACCGTCGGGGAAAAAAGCTGGACATCGGGATTCTGGAATACCAGTCCTACCCGGCGTCGAAACCGGTAACCGAATTCAAGATCCTGTAAGCGATCCTCGGTGAGTGACTCGCCGCAGAATAGAACACTGCCTTTTTCAGGGAAGGCGAGACCGTCCAGGATGCGCAGCAGGGTTGACTTGCCCGACCCGTTGGCTCCCAGCAGAGCCACCCGCTTACCCGCTTTGATGGCAAGGTTCAGGCCGTCGAGCGCTGTCACCTTGTGGTAGCGAAAAGTGACGTCTCGGACCTCGAAAACCGGAACTGACATTCAGATCTCCCTAATGGCGGGGCGTTCTGTTGATAATGTCTTTCTCATGCGGGCGGCCTTTTCGCAGCCCCGTCAGGGGTCCCGCAAGGCGGGATAGCACAGGGCGCAAGCCCTGGGGTAGGGAGCCCTCACCCCGTCCCGCAGAGCGGGACACCCCTCTCCCGCCCGAGCGGGAGAGGGGACGGGGGTGAGGGAGAGCTCGCTGACCCATCCCGCCCTGCGGGACCGTGGGCTACATTCTTTCGCCCGCTCCGCGGGCTCCCTATCGCCCGAAATAGAATCCGCCTGAAGCGAGTACCACAAATACGGCCAGCATGATCCAATCGATCGTTGATGTCTGGAAGTCATCCAGCACATACACTTCGCCTCGAAAGCCTCTCGACAGCATGGCACTGTAAACCTCGCCGCTGAGTTGAAGGCTCTTGGACATCAGAACTCCTGCGCTCGAGGCGGCCACTCGGCGGCGTTCGGGACCCTCCAGCTTTCCCACCATCCGGCTCCGGCGCGACTCAAACATATCGTGGGCGGTTTGAAGCAGCAAGAGAATATAGCGGTACGTCATGCCCAGAATCACGACGAAGACCACGGGCACTTTGAGCACTCGAAGCGCCTTCAGCACGTGGCTCCAGGGTGTGCAAAGTATCAGCAAGACCGATAACGTTGCCGCGGTTTCAACTCGGGCCACGAGGTAGCACGCGCTGGCCAGCCCCTGGGCCGTGACCGGCCAATCGAGTAGTGGAAGGCGCAACACCTCCCGGCCAGGGACAATGAATGGAGCGGGCAGCGCGATGACCCCGGTAAACAAGAGGATTGCAACCCAGACCCGCTTGGCCAGGATTCCAAGAGAGACGCGAGACATTACTGCCATGCTCACCGCGACCGCGAAAACCGCGCCGATAACCCAGAGTCTGTGGGCCATCGCTGACACAATCACCAGGGCCAGGATTCCGATCAATTTGATACGTGGGTCGAGACGCTGGAGCAAGCCGTCGGTCTTCGCGAGTTCTTCCGCATAAAGAGCTCGCTCCATCGCACTAACAAGACTTGAAAGGGTCCGCTCAACAAAATTCATCCGGTACCTACAAGAGGCTCTCGATCTTGGGTGGGGACATCCCAATCCTCATGTGCCCTGCTGTCATTCTGGGTCCTTCGCTGTCATCCTGAGCGCAGCGAAGGATCTCGCTCTGCCCGCTCAGGATAAACTGCGCGAAGAATCTCGCCCTGTACTTTTCCGCCGGCATGCTCAGGACTCTCCCGTGTGGCTCTTCATCGAGTCTGCTTCTTGTGAGCTGCCTCCGTGTGCGAACAGCGAGCTGGCGATCCGGAAACCCAGGATGATGATGCCAGAACCGAACATGGCGGAAAGTACGTAGCCAAGAGCCGGTCGCCGGACGAACGAAGGAGCGTACTGGGGAAAGGGTGCAGTCCACACGGAGTAAAGGCGCTCCAATCCTTGGGGTGCTTGTGGCGGCGGCGCCAGGTTCCTGGATGCCGCCGCGATTCTCCGCCGTGCCGCTGCATCGGAGAAATCGCGCGCCCCCCATTCGCCCCAGGCAGCGCCGCCCGCTAAGATACCCAGAGGAGTCAAGGCCAACAGCAGGGCCAGGGCGGTCCAGAGGGGTTTCAATGTACTCCAAGCGCCACGCCCCGTAACTTGGCGGAGTTCTTCATCGCCTCCAGTTGCGCCCGGGGCCGTGAGCTTCAGTAAGGACGGATTCGCGCGCTGGAAGTAGGCCACAACTCCACCTGACAAGACCATTTCGGCGAGTCCGGCAAAGGTCAAGTGTCCAATCATCATGGCCGGAATGGCAATGCTCAAAGGGTACGGGGCATACAAGGGCGCTCCGCTGGGGTCTCGGAAAAGCAACGGCTGAATACCCAACTCAACGGCCGCACAAAACGCGGCTGCGTTGATTGCGATGTAGCCCGCCAATGCTGCCGCGACGACTCTTCGCGATGACGTGATGGCCACCCGCCCGGCCAGAAGGCGGTAAACAAGATATGCTACCAGAGAACCGACGATCGCCATGTTAAAGCAGTTGGCCCCCAGCGTGGTGACGCCACCGTCCCCGAAGAAGAGAGCTTGGATCAGCAGAGCAATCGAAATGGCGAGGATGGAAGCCCACGGGCCGAGGACTATGGAAGCGATGGCGACGCCCAGGGCGTGCCCGGTGGTGCCGCCGGGCAGCGGCAGGTTAAACATCATCACCAGGAAGGAAAATGCGGCAAACACCGAAAGCAGCGGAATAAGCCTTGTGGTAAGCAGTCGCTTCAACCGGCGCAACGCCACGTACCAGAACGGCGCGGAGGTTGCGTACAGGGCAGCACAGGTCGCCGGACTTAGATAGCCATCGGGAATATGCATAGGAATCAGCTCGTCAGCATAGCACATCCTCATTTTACAGTATTATGGTTATAGAATTCGTGTTACCCGCTCAGCGTGACATCCGTGCGCTCGCTTGCCATGCTGTCATTCTGAGTCCGCCATTCTTATTGGCGGACGAAGAATCTCGCTCTGGACTTTCCCGCCGAGAAACAACAGGGCGAGATGCTTTTCCGGGTCCCCCTCTGCGGGACAGTGACGGGGCGCTCTCCAAGAGGCCGGTGCGTAAATCCGTTGCTTTCAGCGGTTCGATTGCGCCGATCTCGCGCCAACGTCCTGGTATCACGGGTAGCCGTTTTCGGCTATGAACGCTCAGGACCACGCGCCAATAGCTTTCTCCAACATCCTCTGCACGACCACGACTTGCGAGGGTTATAATGGCCACCCGGAGGTCTCTTTCACATGTCTCGCATGCTATTGGCATTTCTTTTGCTCTTTGCATGTCTCACTTCCCTGCCCGCTCAGACGCCACCCAAGATCAAGGTCCTGATTTTGACGGGCGTTTCGAATCACGACTGGCGCGCTACAACGCCGCTCCTCCGCGAAATCCTGGAGCGCACGGGGAAGTTCGACGTTCACGTCAACGAAGAAGTCCGCGGAAACACGCTTCAAACCTTTTCGCCTTACGATGTTCTGCTGCTCAACTACAACGACTGGAAGAATTCGGGCCCCTGGTGGGACGAGGGCGCGCGCCAAGCGCTGCTCGACTTTGTGAGAAACGGCAAGGGCCTTGTTTCCTACCACGCTTCCAACAATGCCTTCTGGGGCTGGCAGGAATTCGACAAGCTGGTGGGAGGCACCTGGCGCGAGACGGCTGGACATGCCCCTTATCACGCTTACACCGTGAGCATCGTTGACCGCGACCATCCCATCACCAAGGGAATGCCCGCTTCTTTCGCCGAAACAGACGAGCTTTATCATCGCCTCTCATTGCAGCCCAACATTCACATCCTCGCCGCCGCGTTC
>Ga0208563_1001268_pt1 | contig 17540 bp, 9 predicted proteins | sample June2015DPH_17_1_2_FD_184717 | JGI IMG/M metagenome (GOLD analysis project Ga0208563, IMG submission 184717) | Peatland microbial communities from SPRUCE experiment site at the Marcell Experimental Forest, Minnesota, USA - June2015DPH_17_150... | ecosystem: Environmental > Terrestrial > Soil >... | reverse complement strand
AGAAACCAGCTCTGGCAATGTTACCGGCCGAGCGTTTCGACATGAGCCAGTGGTCGCGGGCCACCGTCAATATCGATTACCACATCGCCTTTGATGGGAACTTTTACAGTGTGCCGTACACTCTGGTGCAGCAGGTCCTGGAAGTCCGCTCCACGCCGACCACAGTAGAGATCTTTCATAACGGCAACCGGATCACTTCCCACCTTCGCAGTCGCGGGCGTGGTCAAGCCATCACCCAGAACGAGCACCGCCCCAGGAGTCATCAAGCCCATCTGGAGTGGCCGCCATCCCGGATGGTGAATTGGGCACGCAGCATCGGTCCGAACACGGCGCAGTTGTTCGAACGAATCCTGAACGAGAAGCCGCACCCGGAGATGGGCTACCGCTCCTGTCTGGGCATCATTCGCTTGGCGCAGCAGTATTCGGCACAACGCATGGAAGCCGCGGCGGAGCGGGCACTACTCGCCCAGGCTTGTCGCTACCAGAGCGTGAAGTCGATCTTGAAGAACTCGCTCGACGCTGTTCCCTTATCTCCACTACAACCCGGCTCTCCACCTCTGACCCATGACAATGTCCGCGGTGCCGAGTACTTCGACCAAGGGGGGCGGACCTCATGCTGAACCAACCGATGATGGAAAAACTGCTAGCCATGCGACTGCAAGGCATGGTCGAGGGTCTGAAGGCGCAGGAGCAAGATCGAACGATCAACGAACTGAGTTTCCTCGAACGACTCTCTCTGCTGGTCGATCAACAATGGACTTGGCGCGAAAACCAGGCGCTTGCTCGCAGGTTGAAAGCGGCCAAACTGCGTGGTCCGGCCTGCGTGGAGGACATCGATTACCGGGCTGCGCGTGGCCTGGACAAGACGGTGGTGCGTGCTCTGGCAAAAGACTCTGCCTGGGTCCGCAACCACGAGAACATTTTCGTGTTGGGTCCGACTGGTGTGGGCAAGAGCTTCATCGCTTCGGCTCTGGCGCAGAAAGCCTGCCGCGACGGGTACTCGGCTCTCTATCTGCGAGCTGCCGCCTTGCTTCGGGAGTTGGCCTTAGCCCGAGCGGATGGCAGCTTGCGTAACTTCCTGGCACGACTAGGCCGCATTGATGTTCTGGTGATCGATGACTGGGCCATGGCGCCGCTGAATGAAAACGAGCGCCGCGAAGTCTCGGAGATCTGCGAAGATCGCTACCAGACTCGTTCCACCGTCCTTACTTCCCAACTGCCGGTCTCGCGCTGGCACGAGCAGATCGGCGATCCCACCATCGCCGATGGCATCTTGGACCGTCTGGTTCACAACGCCCACCGCATCGAAATGCGCGGCGAGTCCATGCGCAAGAAACGCAATCCGCTACAGGACGAGAAAAAGGAATGAACCAAAGCCAGTTTCGGTAAGATGTCTGAGTTATGGCACCAACTTCCCAGAGCCGACTTCGGGACAACTTCCGGAGCCAGCTTCCGGTGCGGGTCGCTGTTCAACAGCCGATGAGTCGCACGCCGAACCGCATGCGCCGATAACTGCCGGTTTGCCCGTCACTCGGGGGAACCGATCCGAAGCTACAGCGGGTTGGGGCAAGGAAAGTTGTTGCAAAAGTGAGCTAGAATCCGGGGCAATTTCGGGCCGTGCTGGTGCTGATCGAGACCGTCGGAGGCGGCTCAGATGGAACTCGGTTCAAGCAGCGCACAGGAGGCAAACCTGGTGTAGAATGCTGGGCGTTTTCGCAGTCAAAAAGGAAATCCTGGCCTAATCGTGCAGAGCGATGGGGGTAGGATGGCGGCCATGCTGATCTCCGTGGGGTGAGCCATGAACTTCTCCGAACGAAATGCTGCTCCTTCCCATCCTTCCCAGGCGTGCGTCGGGCTGGGCCGTCCGTTGCGCAGGGCGACGGTGCTCCTGTTGCTCGGTTTCTTGGCTCTGGCCGCGCCGTTGTCGCCAACGGCCCCGGCGACTCAGCTGCAGAGACTCGAGGAGAAATTGATTGGAGCTTGGCGATTGGTGTCGGTGGAGGGGCAGTCCCGACTGCTCAGCCAGGGTTACGATCATCCGACCGGACTGGTTGTCTTTGACCGCTCGGGCTGGATGAGCCTCCAAATCGCCATCCACGGCGAGCGCAAACCGTTCGCACAAGGAGTGTCCGCAGGAACCGTGGAAGAAAAGGCGGAAGCCTTCGACACATATGTCGCCTACTACGGCACCTATGCCGTGGATGCGAAAGCGGATACGGTGACGTTCCATCTTACAGACCACTCGTATCCTGGCTTTCGAGGCCGGGACAACGTGCGCTGGTTCGAGTTTCAGGGCGACAATCGCATTGTTCTGATTCCCACAGAAGACGGCAAAGGCGGCAGGATTGCTCGCAAGGATGCCACCTACAAGCTCACCTGGGAGCGCATCCGGTAGTTGCTGCGGACCCGGCGCGCCTGCACAGGTTGTCCGCCAGGCTTCAGATCGCTTCTGGCTGATTAGTCGGCCAACCGGAAGTTGGCCGAAAACGGGGTTGGAGGAGATCAATTGCGATCTCCTCGAAGCCGACTTCTGGCCCGGAACAGCCTGCGGTTTGCCCCTAATCCAGGCACAATCGCGCGGGTGCCGCAGATTCTGGGAATGGTGCTCATACAACACAACATCTCCGAGTGTTTTGCTTCAACAGTCGCGAACGATTGGTTTGACAGCGCCGAACTAAGGCTCTTATTGTGATGTATTCACTCCGTTGCTTACCAAAGAACATTCTTAGGAGATCACTCATGTTCAGAAAGCTGTGTTTCGGGGTCGTTGCGGTTGCCATGCTGGTACCGGCCGGGTGGGCGCAAACCGCGGACGAGATTATTGCGAAAAACATTCAAGCGCGTGGCGGATCGGACAAGCTGAAAAGCGTGCAGTCGATCAAGTCCACGACGACCATGGCGATGGGGCCCGGGATGGAAGCGCCGGGGTTGCTGATCCAAAAGCGGGGAAATCTGGCGCGCCTGGAGTTCACCATCCAGGGCCTGACCGCGGTGCAGGCCTATGACGGCAAGAATGCGTGGCAGATCATGCCGTTTATGGGCAAGAAAGATCCCGAACTGATGTCGGCCGATGAGGCAAAAGAGGTTGAGGAAATGGCCGACCTCGACGGCCCGCTGGTGGACTACAAGAGCAAAGGGCACCAAGTCGAACTTCTTGGTAAAGAAAAGGTAGAAGGCACCGACGCTTACAAACTGAAGGTCAGCCTCAAGAATGGCGACGTGCAGACGGTCTACATCGATGCGGATTCCTTCCTTCAGATCAAAGAGGAAACTAAGCGGACCGTACGCGGAAGCGAGCAGGTGGTTGAGTCGGCGATTGGCGACTACAAGGAAGTGGACGGGATCGTCTTTCCGTTTGCGATCGAGAGCGGAATCAAGGGAAGCCCGCAGAAGGAGAAGCTGACGATCACAAAGGTCGAGCTCAATGTGCCGGTGGATGACGCAATTTTCAAGATGCCCCCGGCCGCGCCCACACCGCCGCCAGCCAAGCCCGAGGCGCCGAAGACTGAAGCGCCGAAGAACTAGCGGATTTTGGGTGGCGCAGCGCTTCAGCGCTGCGGTAACTGCATTGTTCTGAATGCGGCTTTAGCCATTGCGGTCAGGCTGCCGGCGCGGAAAGCACGCTTTCCGCAACGTGTCAGGCCGCTCCCGTTCAAAGCGGTAGGGGATTTATACACTTCGGGGGGATTATGTTCAATCATGTGCGCATTTTCTGGATTGCTTTCTCCGTCGTTGCTGCGGCCCTGGCCGCCTCCGCGCAGGATGTGGCGCTGGACTCTGACACGCTGAGCGGACTTCCGATCCGGGCGATTGGCCCGGCAGCGATGGGAGGCCGCATCGCCGACATCGCGGCGGTTCACGAGGGACAGCGGTTGACAATCTACGTCGGCTCGGCCAGCGGCGGGGTATGGAAATCGGTGGACGGCGGCACAACCTTCAAGCCCATCTTCGACAAGCAACCCTCGCTTTCGATTGGCGCCGTAGCAATTGATCCATCCAATCCGCAAACGGTGTGGGTGGGAACGGGTGAGTCTTGGGTGCGCAACAGCGTGTCGGTGGGGACGGGTATCTACCGCACGCGCGATGGCGGCGAGAACTGGGAAGCCGTGGGACTTCCCGACTCCGAGCACATCAGCCGTATTATTGTGCATCCCAAGGACAGCAACACGGTGTATGCGTGCGCGCTGGGTCATCTGTGGAATTCAAACACGGAGCGCGGTGTTTTCAAGACCACCGATGGCGGCAAGACCTGGAATAAGCTTCTCTACCGGAACGACAGCACCGGCTGCGCGGAGATGGCGATGGACCCGCAAGATCCGGGTGTGCTCTACGCCGCCATGTGGGACGTACGTCGTGAGCCGCATAACTTTCGGTCGGGAGGTCCGGGCAGCGGATTGTTCAAGAGCACGGACTCGGGCGCCACGTGGCATGAGCTAAGAAAAGGCCTGCCGCAAGGTGATTTGGGACGGATCGGTATCGCTGTGGCTCCCTCGGACCACGCTCGTGTCTACGCGGTGGCGGAGGCGAAGAATCACACGGCACTCTTCCGGTCCGACGATGCGGGCGAAAGTTGGGCCGAGGTCAACAACTCGTTCAACGTGAGCGGGCGGCCGTTCTACTTTGCGCGCCTGGCGGCCGACCCCAAGAATCCGGATCGCGTGTACAAGCCGGGATTTTTTCTGACAGTCAGCGAAGACGGCGGGAAGAGTTTCAGCGCAGCCTTTTCTACGAGCGAAGGCCCCGGTGAACGCCTGCACAGCGACCTCCATGCCCTCTGGATCAATCCTGAGAATCCCGACCAGATGCTGCTGGGCACCGACGGTGGCGTCTACCAGTCGCTCGATCGCACAAACCATTGGCGGTTTCTCTCGAACCTGCCGGTGTCGCAGTTCTACCACGTGAGCGCCGATATGGCCGATCCTTACAACGTTTACGGCGGGCTACAGGACAACGGCACTTGGATGGCGCCGTCGCGGGCCACGGATGGGATCGCAAATCGGCACTGGCGGAACATCGGTATGGGCGATGGCTTCTGGGCATTCTCCGATCCGGCCGACGCGGACTATGCCTACGCGGAATACCAGGGTGCAATGATTTCGCGTTTCCGCAAGTCCACCGGCGAAGCGAAAGACATCAAGCCGCTGCCGCGGTCGGGTGAGCCGGAATTTCGCTTCAACTGGAACGCGCCGATTCATATGAGCGCGAACCATCCGGGAACGATTTACCTGGGCGGGCAATTCCTGTTCCGCTCGCGCGATCATGGGGAGTCCTGGGACCGGATCTCACCGGATCTGACGACCAATGATCCGGCGCGGCAGCACCAGGAAATGTCCGGCGGACTGACGATCGACAATTCGGACGCGGAGAAGTTCGAAACGATCTACACGATCGCGGAGTCTCCCAAGAACGGTGACGTGATCTGGGCAGGGACGGACGACGGAAATGTCCAGATCACTCGCGACGGCGGTAAGCATTGGACGAATGTCGCGAAGAATATTTCCGGGCTGCCGGCGGGGACATGGGTGTCGACCATCGAGGCGAGCCACTTCGATCCCGCCACTGCTTACGCGACTTTTGATGGACATGCCACAGGCGACATGAAGACGTATGTCTACCGGACGAAGGACTATGGGAAGACGTGGACCTCACTTTCAACGTCAGAATTGAGCGGCTATGCCCACGTGGTGCGAGAGGACCTGGTAAATGCCAATCTTCTGTTCGTAGGGACCGAGTTTGGGCTTTTCATTTCGATTGATGGCGGAGTGCACTGGGCGCAGTTCAAGGGTAGCCTTCCGAATGTCGCAGTGCGCGACGTTGCCGTCCATCCGCGCGAATCGGACTTGATTTTGGCCACGCATGGCCGCGGGATCTACATTCTTGACGACCTGACACCCATCCGCGCTCTCACGCCGGAACTTCTGTCGAAGGATCTGGTGATGCTGCCGTCGCGCCCGTCTGTGCTTGCGCTACCGGCTGCTGAACAGCGTTTTGATGGAGACGCGGAGTTTCTGGGGCGAACGCTGCCGGAGGCGGCGGCAATCGTCTACTACCAGAAAAAGCGACACATCTTCGGCGACCTGAAACTGGACATCTACGACCCGAAGGGTCAGCTGCTCACGTCGCTGCAGGGCGACAAGCGCCGGGGGTTGAATCGAGTGCAATGGCCCGAGCGGGCGAAGCCGCCCAAGATGCCGCCGGCGGCCGGATTGGTGGAGAACGAATATGTCTTCTATGGACCGCAGGTGCAGGAAGGAACGTATACGGTCAAGCTGACCAAGGGGAAGGAGACCTATTCTTCGGACGTGAAGCTGGTGCCGGATCCGCGATCAAAGAGTACTGCGGAGGACCGCGAGCTCCAGCACAAGACGGTCACCCAGCTCTACGACATGTTGGCGCAGTTGACTTACATTGTCGATGCCACCAGCGAACTACGGGAGCAAGCGCGGCAACGGGCCGCCGCAGTCTCGGACGACAAGTTGAAGGAGCAGCTCAACGGTCTAGCCCAGAAACTGGAGGACTTCCGTTCTTCGCTCGTGTCCGTGAAAGAGGGCGGCATGATTACGGGAGAGAAGAAGCTCCGCGAAAACCTCGGCGAGTTGTATGGAGCAGTAAATGGTTACTCCGGGCGTCCGACGCAATCGCAAATTGGGAGCACGACCGTGCTCCAGAAGAAATTGGACGAGGCTGGAGCGCAGTTTCAGTCGATCGCTACATCGCAGATTCCACCACTGAATACAGCCCTGCAAGGCAAGAACCTTGAGCCGCTCAGAGTGACATCGCGGGAGGATTGGGATAAGAAGCAGAAGTAAAGAGTGTAGATAGACAAAACTGTTCGTGCGAATCGTGCGATGACGCTGCCTTGCGGCTAGATCGTTCACGCAGACATGACATTTTTCCGTGGGAGCTTCGGCCCGTCCAGCGGAGGATTTCTCGAATCAGACGGCACTTCGCGAGGCGGACCCCAAGGTTGCGGATCCATCTGGCTCTGAGAGAGCAGGGTCATGAGGTACGGCTGATGCCGGCTCAGTATGTCAAGCCGTACGTGAAGACCAACAAGAGCGACTACATTGACGCCGAGGCGATTGCTGAGGCAGTCGGGCGGCCGAAGATGCGCTTCGTGCCGATCAAGACCGATGACCAACTGGATCTACAGTCCCTGCATCGGGTACGTGAGCGTTGGGTGACGCGTCGCACAGCAGTCATCAACCAGATTCGTGGCTTGCTGCTCGAACGTGGAATCACTTTGCGCAAGGGACGATGCCATGTCGATGCGGCATTGCCCGGGATACTGGAAGACGCCAGCGCCAAGCTATCCGGCGCATTGCGCGTACTGCTGGTGCAACTGAAGCTGGAGCTCGATCACTTGCAAATGCGGATCGACGCAGCCGATGCGGTGATCAAGAGGACTGCTGGTGACAACGAAGCCTGCCGACGACTGCTGGCGATCCCTGGCATTGGACCGATTACGGCGACCGCAATCATCGCCGCGATCGGCAACGGAGCAGCTTTCAAAAAGGGGCGAGAGTTCGCAGCCTGGCTCGGAATCGTCCCGGGCGAATATACCACCGGTGGCAAGCAAAAGCTGCTCGGGATTAGCAAACGCGGGAACTCTTACTTGCGAAGACTTTTCGTGCAAGGGGCGCGTGCCGTCCTGCAACAGAGCGCGAAGCAATCTTCCGGTCTAAGTGCGTGGCTGGCCCAACTCACAGCACGCACCCATCGTAACGTGGCCGCAGTGGCCTTAGCGAATAAGCTGGCGCGCATGGCCTGGGCCGTGCTCGCCAAGAATGAGGAATACCGGCCCCCCAAGTTGGCCGGTGGTGCGGCTACAGCCTGACTGGCCTGCAGATGACGCCTGGCTGAGGCCAGGCTTGGAAATCGCATTCGCGATTCCCACATCTACAGACCAGCGGCTACTACGGAGTTGATGATTTCTGCCAGGTCTGCTGGCGAACCATGAGATGGCACAACGGTCGAACCCGGCGCTCTCGAAACCTGTAAACCGGAAAAGTCTTTCAAGGCTGCCTAACTAAGTAGGACGAGGGCGCAGCGCATTCCATCAAGGCCAGGAGTTTTGTGCTCCAACGAAGGCCGCATACATTTGCGCAGACCAACCTGTCACCCTCATTTTTCGCTTGCGACAAAGCGGCGGACCATACATTCCGGTTGGGCGACGATACGGGAGTAATCCCGCGTGGGCCAACTCGAGTATTCCTGTCGAATGAATCTGAAGGTCACCGCGGCAATTCATCTCAGAAGATGGCATGGCGATCGCGAAGCAAGAAGTGCTGAATCTTATTGCGGGTTGTTGAGTTGGAACGCTCTAGCAACCTCAAAGTCGCCCATTGGATTCCGTGCGGGGTCCACACGAATCGTGCATGTCATTGGGAACCGAGGTGCGGCGCGGTTTATTAAGAGACCAAGACCGGATCCCGCCTTGGTTCAGCCGGCTTCGCCACGCCGGCGGGTTGCAGGCGATCCCTCATCAACTGCTCCCCGCGTGCGAACAGCTCCTCCTTGGAAATCTTGCCGGCATCGACATCGGCCAAGATCGATTTTTGGGCGGCGTAGTCTTTGTTTACTATGCCCGCTTTGCTCTGCAGCATCCGCCACGCTTTACGACGCTCGACGCAGAACAGCACGAGCTGGCGCGAAATGGCGTGGTACTCGGCGTCGCCGTTCGTTCCCTGAAGTTTGATATAGACGCCGAAGTCGGGGACGTAGGCACGATGCTCAGGGATCAGGCAGCGGCGATACACGACATCCTGCTGGGTGATGCGGACCAGCATATTCTCCAGCGGGATCAGTCTTGCTGCCGCGTCCTTTTTGATCTTCTTGAGATGGTTGCGGAATCGGGCTTCGGTGGCGCACCAGTGAGCCACCGTGTAGCGCCAAACCTCGCCGGTCTCTTTCGATTTCGTTTCGTACCAATCCTTATCGGGCGAGGGATTGCCCTTGAGATCGAGCGTTTCCGCATAGGTTTCGCCGAGCCGCGGATTGCAAACGAACTCGGGCGCTCCCCGCGAATCGCGCACGCGCTGCGCCTGGGCCAGGGCCATGTCGTCGGCCACTCCATGTTCGGGCTGACAGGTTGTGAAGCATTGCAGGAACGCGGTTCCACGATATTCGAGGCCGTCGAGAATGGCACGGTAGAACTTGGGCGCGTTGGCCATTGAGACCTGCGCGACGAAAGGCGATCCGTGTCCGGCCAGGAACGTCTCGGCAACGGTCTTCTTTTCGACGCTTTTGCCCTGCGTTGCCGCTCCGAACACGTTCATATCGCTGCCACCCAGCATCGGCGTCGAATCGGAATTTTGCCCGCCGGTGTTGGAGTAAACCTGGGTGTCGAGCATGAGCACTTTGACGTTGGGACGATTCTGGAGAACCACTTTCGACGTATTCTGGTAGCCGATGTCGCCCATGCCGCCATCGCCACCGACCGCCCACGCCTTCGGCAGCTCAAGAACTTCCAGGTCGGTCATTAACGCGTCGCTGAAGTGCGAAAGCTCGTAGTACTCGCGCGGCGTCATCACATCTTTTTCGCGACCAAGCAGCGCATCGGCAAGGCGCTCAGGAATCACGGAGCGTCGAGCGTGATCGACAATGAAGCTTTCCCCCATGAGCCAGGCGACCGTAACACCGTCCTGGAAGAGCGAGTTCATCCAGGGATAGGGGTGCGGGTTGTTGGGCGGTGTGGACCCGTAAACGGTGTTGCAGCCGGTGTGCGCGCCCATCGCCATGACGCACATGCCGTTGGCGAGGCGCCCGTCGATTGCCTGCAAGCCTTTGTGGTTGAAAGCCTCTTGCAGCAGAACGGCCACCATCGCGTCGATCAGTCCCTGGTCTGAGATCGGTCCATTGCGCGCGATGCGGGCCTTGGTGTCTTTCTCATCCTCACCGCCCAACCCCATCAGCAAATGCGCTACCGCTTGCCGCAGCAGGTCGTATTCGTTTTGATTTCTCGCTTTGAGCGCGGCCAACTTCTCGACGCCTGATTTGTCGAGTTCGGCGGCCTTCGCCTGAAGCCGGTCGGCCTTCGCGTGATAGAGGGGCCGCATGTAGGCTTCGGTCAACGCGGCGATCGCCCGCAGGACGCTCTTCTCGCCACAGCCCGCGCAGGCGCCGTCGCCGGAAACGAGGGCGTCATAGTTGCGCCGGACCATCAACATATTGCGGAGCGTCGCCGTCTTGGAGTCCTGCGGCCGCTGATCGTTGTACAGGCCGAGATATTTTTGCGGAGTATCGGGAAGAAGATTCAGGAACGCAACGCCGGTCTCGTGGTCTCCGTTGATCGCTTCCGTCTCATCCGCCATCTTCAACGCCTCATGCTCGCCGCACGCCGTCACACAAGCGGCACAGCCTTTGCACAGATCGGTAACGAAGATCGAGAAGATCCCGCCACCGCCCGGGCTTTTTCTCTCCGGGGTGGAGAAGATTGCATTCACTTTCTGAAAGGCCATCGGCACCTTGTCGATGATGGCGAGGAATTGGCGCTTGGCTTCGTCGGAGAATCCGTCAACCTCGCCGGTGACTTGGCGAAGGATCTGCGGCAGCGGTGTGCCTGCATTTTTGGCGACGGCATCCCGCATCAACTGGCGGGTACGCTTCTCGATCTCCGGCAGGGAGTTCAGCATCTTCTGGCGCTCGCCTGAATCGGTCACGTAACGCGCGACTGCGGTGTGCAGGATTGTTTCCAGATCTAGCGCACAGTTGGGCAGCGCCGTGTCGGGACAGACGGCGATGCACTCCATGCACTGCGTGCAGTTCTCGGCGATGAAGAGGGGCGTCTCGCGGCGCGCGACATACTTGGACGCGGTGTCGCCCGTGCCGGCGGCCATGACGCCGACCGCGGCATAGGCCGTGGACGGCTGGTTGTAGCCGAGACCCGCGCGGAACGCGGCATTGAAGGTCGCGACTTGCGTCACCGGTGTGCGGGCGTGCTGGGTGGCAGGAACCGGAACGGAACGGCATCCGACGTTGCAGCCCCCGTCGTCGTCTCCACCACTCAGGACGGGCAGCAGCGCTTCTCCGCGCAACGTCGAGCGGTCGGGAGCCTCCATTTCGCCCACGCGAATCTCGCGGACGCGCTCGAAGCCCTGCGTCATAACTTCCATGTTCGAGCTGACCACCGCCTCGCCGAGCCGGCCAAACTTTTCCACATACTGATGGTGGACGACCTCGCGGAACTGCTCCGGGGTGATGCGGAAATCGGCAAGCAGCGGCGAGACCCTGAAGAACGCGCCCAGAAAGGCGTTGCCCTGCATGCGCAGTTGAAGGTCGGCACGATCGGTCGCTTTCCGCGCGATCCGGAAGCCGGGCAAGGTGAAGACATGGATCTTCTGGTCGATGATTTGCCGGCGCGCCGACAGCGGCAGCCGCTCCCAAGCTTGCTCACCTTCCTCGTCGGATTCCCACACCAGGCAGCCACCCTGGGACATTCCGTCGAGCGGGTTTATATGGGTGAACGCTTTCGGATCGCAGCAGAGCACGACGGTGACGTGGCGAAGGTCGCAGTTCACGCGAATGCGCTCCGGCGCGGCGACCATGAAATAAGCCGTGGGAGCGCCTTTCTTTTCCGACCCATATTTGGGATTGGCGCTGACGTGAATAATCTCTTTCGGATTGCCCAGTTCATCGACGATCTTGTCGCGCTCGTAGAGCAGGTCGTTCAGATCGCCAATAATTGCGCCGAGGTTCTTGCCGGTCGTGATCGCGCCCCAGCCACCAATAGAATGGAAACGCACAGCGACCGCGCCCTCGGGCAGCAGCGATGGCGCTTCGTCCGACTTCACCGCATATGGATGATCGATGCCCAGCACAAGGAACGACGTTCCGTCCGCCGCTCGCTTGCCGTCCTGGCGGGAGCGAGCGCCGGTGGCGAATTCGTAGGCGCCGAAGATATGTTCCGGCCGGAAATCGCGCGACCCGAGACCGTAGATACCGGAGAAGAGGCGCGGCATCTGGCTGGCGGTAATCGCGGGCAACTCCTCGGGAACCGGATTGCCGTCGGTCCGCATGGCCTTGTTGACCGCAGTTCGTATGTCGCGCCCCATGGGGTTATCGCCGGCCATGGCCTCATCGGTACGTTCGAGGACGATGACATTCTTCTTGCCCGTGAGCGCCGTAACCACCGCCGCTTCGGGGAACGGCCGAATGACATTGAGGTGAATCGACCCGACTCTTGCGCCTCTGCGCTCGCGAAGATAGTCGACTGCCGCTTCAATGTTCTCCGCGGCCGATCCCAACGACACGAACACCGTATCCGCATCGCCGGTTTTGTACTGCGTAACCAAGCCGTAGTAGCGCCCGGTCAGCTTACCGAATTTCGCGTATGACTCTTCGAGGAAGCGCAGGATGGGCTCGGTAAAGTTGTTTCGGCGCGCCGCTACGCCCTGCATGTAGTGTTCCTGATTCTGCACGGGCCCGAGGAGCACGGGATTGGTGAGATCGATCATCTGCGGCACCCGGCGGCGTGTCGGCCCGAAAAGGATTCGCTGGCTTTCGGTGGGACAGTCGATGATGTCGTCGGGCGCGCCGAGAAACTCGCGGATGAGTTCCGATTCGTGCTTGTAGAACGTCCGCTCCAGGTGAGAAGTGAGAAAACCGTCCTGAACGTTCATGCCGGGGGTCAGGCTCAGCTCGGTGACGCGCCGCAAAATGAGCGCCTGGTCGGCGGCTTGCTGCGCATCTTTGCCGAATAGGATAATCCATCCGGTGTCGAGCCCGCCGTAGACGTCATCGTGCCCGCAGTGAACGTTCAGCGCGTGCTTGGTCAGCGCCCGCGCGACAACTTCCAGCACCATGGTCGAGCACTTGCCGGGCGCGTGGTAGTACTGCTCCACCCCGTACACGAGTCCCTGGCCGGAAGTGAAATTGACAACCCGTTTCCCACACACCGAGTGTGCAATCGCCCCGCCCTGAGCGGCGTGCTCGCCTTCCGCTTCCACGGCCAGTGTGCTGCGGCCAAAGACATTCAGCCGCCCTTCGGCAAACGACTGCTGGTAGAGTTCGCCGCCTTCCGTCGAAGGCGTGATGGGATAAAAGACGCCGGCATCGGTAATGCGTGTTTCCGTATGGTACGAGACTAGCTGATTACCGTTTGCGGTGACTCGAATGCCAGGGTAGCGAGGTGCGGTGGTCATAATTTCCTCCACGAGCGTGGACTTTCCGGTGAGGTGCCATTAGAAGAAATGCTTCACGGCCGATATTCCAGTCGTGAGCGTCGAGCGTAAACATTTTCACCCTGGCGGCGCACGTTTGTCAGTGATCTATGTCGCATCGGCAAGTGACGGTCGCATTCGGGCGGATGATTACCCGCGGGATCTGACCGAGTTTCCGGTCCATTTCGCTGCCGAACCTGCCTTGGGCACGTTCCCTGCGGTTGCACTGGCCAGTGGGTGTTCAGCGTCCCCCTCCTTGGAAGAATAGAGAAATTCTTCGATTTCCTCGATTCGTTCGCTGGCGTCAAGGTAACCAATCGCAATGAGGTCTCGCGTGTAGCTGGGCGTGAATAGCAGGTAACTCATCAGATCCGCACAAGAAGCCGCGTCTCGCCCCAAACTGGATACAAAGTAATGGATCAGAGAGGGCATGTCTCTCTGGTGCTGCTCCGCCAGATCTGACAAATTGACCGAAGGCGTGATGATAAAGGTCCCCAATGGCCGTATCTTTTGACCTCCTTCAATCCCAAGCTGATTGATGTGGCCATCGTTGAGCAACTGATTCAACCGTTCAAGGTGCTCGATGTCAGTTGCGAGATGGTCCAGAAACATAACGTTGAAAAGAACTCCCATCACTTGCGCGATTGAAGGGTTTCTCTCATCTGTGGCTTCCTCTTGACTTTCTTTATTTCCGCAGCGGACACCGATCGCGAAAACCTTCTCCGCCCCCAGGCGGATCACCGGGCTGAGAGGCTGTTGCAGGCGCGCACAACCATCGCCGAAGAAGGCGGACCCACGCGGGGTTTTGAGTCTTACCGGCTGGAAAACCATAGGAATAGCCGAGGACGCGCAAACGTGGTCGACCGTGATCTTGGTCGCAACCGTCACCAGCCGGATCCGCTTCCACATCGGATGGCCCTTCCTGCCCTGAATGAAGAGATAGCTTTTTCCCGAGTTGTAGTTGGTCGCGGAAATCGCGAGAGCGTAGAGGTGCCCGCGCTTGATGTTTTCCTGGATCCGGTCGCAGTCAAGGTGCTTATTGAGAAAATGGTGTAAGGGAGTGGCATCTAATAACGATCGGGCATTGCCTCCCCCCAGAATCGCTCCAAAGGAGAGATCGAGTATCCAGGTCAGGGAATTCTGCGCCTGGGACAAGAGACCACAGCGAAAGATGTCGGAAGGCTGGAGAGTCGCCCAGACTTCAGCCAGAATCTGGGTTGCCGAAGCGAAATCGTCGCAACCTGTGGCCAGAGCAGCGCCATTAATCGCTCCCGCGGAAGCGCCTCCTATGATCGGAAAAGGATTACCGTGTGTTCGGGCGCGTTTCAGCTCGCCAATGCGCTTGAGAACACCGACTTGATAAGCGCCGCGAGCACCGCCGCCCGTCATGACTAGACCGACCGCGTTTTCCATTGTCCTTCCTCCCTGGGCCCGCTCTGGGAACATCCAGTTTAGTCACAGCTTCCCGTGCAGCCGCACTCAGTCACAGGGATTCCACTGCCTGGCTTCGTAGCAACGTCACGCAACCAGGTCCGTGGAGTGCTGCGATGACAGGCGTCTTCCCAACCTCCATGATTTGCATATAGACCTGCCCCCATCGGCGATTCAATTGCCCGCCAATGGTATTCAACCTCACTGGGCTCACCTTGGCTGTGACCAGACTCACAACGCTGCGTGAAAAGAATTCGGGGATTCTGGAGACCACGCTCGAATCGTCGATGGCCAAGCTGTACGCGAGCGAGGTAGCCGTGAAATGCGCCAACGAAGGCGTGCAGATCGACGGCGGCTATGGGTTCATCAAAGACTATCCAGCGGAAAGTTTTATCGCGACGTGAAGCTGTGCACCATTGGCGAAGGCACAAGCGAAATTCAGAGGCTCGTGATTGCGCGGCAGTTGCTGAAGGACTAGCCATCAGCCAAGCGCTAGTGATGGAGGGACGGGCGTCCTCGCCCGTCCAAGCCGAGCGCAGCCCCGCAGCTGCCTGTGGTCACAGCAACTCTGGATTCGCCATAAGCCCCACGGCCCCGCCAGATGCAAAGAACGTCAAAGATTCGGAATCACCGCTTCCTCCCCCTCACGAACACATCCATGCCAAAAACAATGCTACGCCCCGGCATGGCCACGCCTACGATCTCCTGGTATCCCGTGTTTGTCAGATTTGAGAGCGCCAGATGCGCGCTCACGTTTTTGACCTCGCGCCCGATGCTCGCATCCCAGAGCGCATAGGGATCGCGTCCATATCGCTTCACCACACCGATCCGGCTGCGGGCGACGAAATTCCCCGGCAGTTTTCCTTGCCATCTCACCACCGCATCGTTCGACGGATAGTTGGAGACATATTCGTATTGAAACCCGGAGGGCAAACTCTGCGCGCCATACAAGCCGGTGTAGGCCACATCGATCCGCTGGCCCTGCAGCCGCACTTCGAACGATGCTTCCACTCCAGTGAAGTTCAGGCGTCCTATGTTTTCCGCTTGGTAGGAAGCGTTTGGCGGAGACAGCGGCCGCACGTAGTCGATCTCGTTCCTCTCGCGCCGGTCGAAAACCGTGACTTCAGCTCTATAGCGTTCACCTTGGTCCCACAGCAGCCCACCCTCGAAGCTCCAGGCGGTTTCCGGAAGCAGGTTCGGGTTCGGAATGTGGTCAGGATCGGAATAATAGAGGTCGGTGTAGGTGGGCAGCCGGAAGGCGCGCCCGACGCTCGCTTTCAGCTTCCAACCCGGTTTCAGCCACACCCCGCCGGTCATCGATGGGATGAATTGCGCGCCGTTGGTATCGAAGACCTCTTCCCGCGCGCCCACGGAAAAAGAGAAGCGCCGCAACGCCCTGACATCGTAGTCGATGTACCCAGCGCTGTGGGTGCGCCAATGGTTGCCGAGGTTGTTGCTGTGGACAGAGTCGTAAAATCCCTCGCCGCCGTAGAACAAGCTCGAGTTCTGTCCCAGCTGTTTCGTGCGGCGAACCGCCCCTTGCCAGCTTTGATCGATATGGTTGTTTTCATAGACGGAAGGATCGTCTCGCAGAAGGATGAACTCGTCCGTATGGCGACGGTAGCCGAAGTCGAGTTCCGTCTTCTTGCCCAGATCCTGCTTCAACCCGCCGAACCATGACTTTGTCCTCTCCCAGGAATCGTAGGGACCATAAAACTGGTTTGCGCCAAAAGACTTGTCGCCCAATCCCAGCATGATCAGGCTGCGGCCCAAGGCGGTCTGCCCTCCGGTGTTCGAAAAGATAAGCAGACTGCGATAGTCGCGGTCCGGCATGAAGCCCGTGGAAAAATCCAGCGCCACATTCAGTTGTTCATCCATCCGGCTGGCCACGAAGCCCGTCGACGAAGTTTCCTGGTTGGTTCCGAAATTGCCAATCGCGGCGCCCACCTGGGCTTCCGAGTACTGCGGCGCCCCGGTGATGAAATTGACGGTTCCGCCCACAGCATCCGACCCATAGAAAATGGAACCCGCTCCCGGCAGAACTTCAATTCGCTCAAGCGCACTGGCGGGCAAGGGCAGGTCGAGATTATGGTGGCTGGCCTGCACGTCATTCATGCGCAAACCGTTCAACAGGACCAGCGTCTGCTCAAAGGTTGACCCGCGAATCGTAAGGTCGGCTTGCACGCCACCCGGGGCGCGCTCCTGCAAATCGATAGAGGGGTCAAGTTGCAGGTAATCGACCCCGTACGTGTATAGCAACGGGTATTCTCGCGCGTCGATCACTGAGATGGACCGGTCGATGTCTTGCACTGGCACCGGCGCAAACGTTCCCGTAACTACGATGGTTTCTTCTCGTATGGGAATTTTCTTGTTTTCGCAATTAGCGCTGGCAGCATTCGGCGCCTGGGCCGATTGTCCTACTGGGGATTATCCTGCTTGGGATTGTCCAACTTTGGATTGCGCTACTTGCGGGCAAGGAGCTTCTTGCGCATCCGCTTCGTCGCCGTTCGACAAGCCGTAAGTAAGAAAAACAGCAAGTAAGACAACCAGAATCGCTTTCAACTAGCCTCCGATTATGATTGAAGCGTTTCCTTGAGCTTAAGAAATTCGTCGGAATACTTTTGGCTCAGTTTCCAGTAGGCGACTACACGGGGGTTTGCACCCGGACTATGCAGAACGGGAGTATTCAGACGGGGAGACCTCGCGAAAGGTAGCGAGCGGCCAGTTCTGGCGGTACTGGATTGTAGAAGAATCCGGAAGCCCACTCGAATCCAGTAATACGAAACATCTGGGGCAGGATTTCTATATGCCAGTGGAAGTCATCCTCGATTGTGTTCCAGTAGCCCCCTCTTGGACGCAGGAAGGGCCGGTCGTGGAGTGACAGGTTGTAGGCTGGCCCACCTATGCTTTGATCCAACTTCTGCAGTAGATCACGCAGGATCCGAGCCA
>Ga0208563_1001263_pt1 | contig 17582 bp, 17 predicted proteins | sample June2015DPH_17_1_2_FD_184717 | JGI IMG/M metagenome (GOLD analysis project Ga0208563, IMG submission 184717) | Peatland microbial communities from SPRUCE experiment site at the Marcell Experimental Forest, Minnesota, USA - June2015DPH_17_150... | ecosystem: Environmental > Terrestrial > Soil >... | reverse complement strand
GGCCAAGCCCATCAACAGCAACCCCACCATCCTGAAATGGAAACGGCCAGGCGCCCTGCCGCCGGCGCGCCCCCGCCACATGCCGCTCGACCACGAACCCCTTACTCCCCTTGCCATGCTCATCACTCCTTAAGACAACTTCCCCTCCGGGTTTGCCTTGAAGACACCTGTTCTAACGACTGTCGTTATAACGTGTACTTGCCCCCTCCGCAAACCGCCACCCCTGCTTTCCAGCAGAACGACCTATTACGGAAATAGCCCAGACCTCGGCTTGCTCAGGGTGCCAGATAAGGACTCCAATCCTCGACCTCATTTCAGTGCTTCTGCGCGCCGCTGGGGCGGCATTGATTCCCGCTACCGGCTCACCCCCGCCGCGCCCCTGCTGCGCTCCCCCCATTGATTCCAGCTTCCCGCCCCCAGGGCGATGAATGAGGGCTGCCCCCCACTCGCTCCACCGCAGATACGTCGACTTCCACGGCGGCCGATCTCTCCAGTATTTCCACCGAAAGCACCAGCCGGTACAGGTTCTTCTTGCGAACTAGAATTCCCTCCAGCCCCTGCAAAGGTCCGGAGATGACGCGCACCCTGTCGCCACAGCGGAGAAAGGGGTGAGGCTCAACTCGATTTCCCCACTCGACCACCCTGCGCACAGACTCGATCTCGGATTCAGCAATGGTCGCCACTTCACCATTGATACTCAGAATAGAAACTATCCCCGGCGTCGTCACCACCTCGAGCCGCCGCTCCTTCATTCCGCGCAGAAATAGATAGCAGGGGAACAAGGGAAGCGAGAGGTGCATGGTCCGGTCCTTCCACCTGCGAGTTGAGTTGTAAAGCGGAAGAAAGACCTCCAGTCCCTTGGCGGAGAGAATCTGGGCAATGGCCTTCTCGTGCTGATGTCGTGTGTAAATTGCGCACCACGCCCCGCTGATATCCAACTCACCCCCTCCGGTTCCTGAATTCATTAGCCCCCTATTCTAGGCGAAACAAAAGTTTTCTGCTCGATGTTCCATCTTGTCGAATGACGAGGAAGCCGTCAGCTTTCGGCTTTCAGTTAAAGCATTGGGGTCTTCTTGCTGTTAAGTAAAGAGTGATGGCTGGAGGCCTCATTCGTGACTCCTCATTTCTCAGCGCCGGGATGTCAAGCGCGGCACCTCCAACTGATAGCGTACAGCTCCGCTCTCTGACTTACAGGAGAACACCTTGCAATCCCATAAGTGCCAACGATTGCCGCCCTTGTCATCCAACACAGGTCGCTTGCTCTTCACACTCTCCGAGCCGGTCAAGGCCGGATACTTTCGTCCACCGGAGAGGTATGCTTTCTGAGAGTTTACTTATATTTCCCCCTCGCCGCCAAGCGTACCAGCGTACCGGGTCTTTTGCGTACCAGTACCGGTACTTCTGTACGAGGTATTGCCTAAACGGCGGACCGCTGCTAACCTTGCGGGCTTCGGGGTGGATTGCCTGCTCAGTCCAGGTGGTTGTTCCCCCGGACGAGCTCTGAAGATGACACATCGCCTGTACATCCTATGGTCGAACAAACTGATAATAGGAATCTTTGGTCGCGACTACGGGGGCATCACCATTACTGCCGGGCCGATCCGATCGCGTAACCGCACCCCGACACAACACCTCGGCAGCCCTCTGTTTGATCATTTCATTAGCAGGCACATGCACCGCGAGAGGATCAGACCTTCCACCGCCCCGCCACACACTGACTGCACTTCGCGGGGGTAGGGGGGAATGGGCATCAAAAAAGTATCATGGCCGACCCGCGTTCAAGATTCTTCCGAAGCAAGGCACGCCACCTCGAGCCTCAAGTTCGGTGAATGGCTGCCGCCGGCAGGTAAGCGGGGTCCTTTTTCCGTCGCTTCGCCTACGGCACTCTGGCCGACCTCTGCAATCTACCGCCATAATAATGGCCTGTCAAGTTCATGAGAATACACCGTATTGTCAGCAAATCAGATTTCCGGGTCAATTAGGTCGCTGCGGCGACATCTATCCGCATAAGGCGAAATTCGAGTCGAGCAAATAACCAGGAGGCTGTGATGAGGGGCTACGCGGAAGACGCCTGGGAGCGGGCGATGAAGGTACAAGAAGCGATTTTGCGGGCTACGGCGAAGCAGATCATCCGCCTCGGTGGACCGGAGATCATCGGCATCTCGGATCGCAGTATGCGGCGCTGACGGGAGCGGTACGAGGAGTACGGCTACGACGGCCTGTTGGACCGGCGGCGAGGCAAGCCAACCCCAAAGGGGCATAGGTCCAAACGGGCATCTTGACTTGTCAAGAACAGTCGAGGGAGACGCCGGGCTTAGTGAACAACAAAAGCAACATGCTACTGCAACTTTACCCCACACTAAGTTTTTTCCTGATCCTATTACTGATGATGAAGTGTGGAATCCCGCGTGCTGGCACTCGCTCATGCCGTAACCGTCGCGGAATACTATGGCGCGATGTTGACTACCTCGCTGGCGCTAGCCGTCCGCTGCGGCCCTGATCCCGTCAAGCTTGGCTTCGTGCCAAAGAACGCCTATGGCTCCCTGGGCAGCTGCTTGCTGCCCGACAAGAGCTTTCGGCGAATCAGGCCGCGAGCTCAATACTCGCATTCTCATTGGTCCAAGAAACGGGAGGTCCGGTCAATCGGATTGGCACAGTAAAAAGATCTGTACCAGAATGATAATTGCAAATTTACCAAGTACCCGACAGGACGACGAGAAAGTACTTGACAGAACCTACCAAAGGGTATTATTTAGATTTCTGGAAATAGATGCGCGGATTATTCTGGCTCCTGATGCAAGCCCAGCTTAGTGAGCGGCTGCTCTGAGCTACGCTGGAACACAGTTGACCGGCCAAAAGAGCCTGACCGATCCTGTAAAGGATACCGTCACCGATTAGGTGAGCAGACTTGGTTGATTCGCAGGGGAGAGGCCGGTTGATTGGGTGTTGTTGCCGATGAACCAGTGCCGACAAACCAAGGTCTTAGCCCTTGAAATCCCCTTGAATCCCGAGGTTTCAGGGAACTTATCAACATGACGAAAGAGAGTTTTCGTTTTGTCACCCATTACGGTGTAATCGAAGGCGAGGGGCTGTTCTTCACATGATTACCATAATGCTCCTCTTGTTAATCCTGATCAGCCTTTGGATAGGCTTTTACCAGATCGTCAAGCAGCAAGGTCGCGTACTGCTGCGTCTGGACCAACTCGAGCAGCATGCGCAAGCCGCGGGAGTTGGGCTGGAGAAGCCTGGTGAGGAAGCTGAACCGGCAGGGCTTCCGCTTCAAAGCGATTTCCCCGCCTTTAAATTCCCCGACCTCGCGGGAAGGCCCGTCGCACTTGAGGCCTTTCGCGGCAAGCGCGTTTTGCTGGTGCATTGGAATTTCGAGTGCGGGTTTTGCGATTCGATCGCAGCAGAGTTAGGCCGTCTTGAAACCAGTTTCGAAAAGCAAAACGTTCAGTTGGTGCTCTTGGCCTATGGTGACTCCCGATCCAACCAGGAACAGGCGGCCGAACATGGCCTGAAGTGCCCCATGCTGCTGATGAAGGATGGAGAGAAAGCAGCGCCTTTCGAGCACGAGGGCACACCGGTAGCCTATCTGCTGGATGAGGAAGGGCGAGTGGCTGCGCCCTTGGCGCGGGGAGCAGATCGGGTCCTCGCGCTAGCCCTGGAGGTGGCCGGCCTTGAGCCTGGCGCTTCCGGGGCCGGCAAGAGCACGCCTCAGCGCAGCGGGCTGGGCAGCGAAGGGCCTCTCAGAGAAACCCTCGCGGCTCACCGAGTGAACCTCCCTGGATTTCTTGTCAAACAAGAGATCGGGCTTGGGGACGTGATCAAGCGTGTGACCTCCGCCATGGGAATCAAGCCCTGCGTGGGATGCGAGCGGCGGGCTGGCGTGCTTAACCGCTGGATGGTTTTTTCCAGTACCAAGGGAAGTGGACTCAAAGCCGGCACTCGCGCGCCTGTTTTTCTCTTGCCCGACCTTCAAGGTCGCATGGTTTCGCTCGAGGAGTACCGGGGCCGGCGCGTACTGCTGGTCTTCAGTGACCCTCAATGCGAACCTTGCGATGAACTCGCCCCCCATTTGGTCCGCCTGCATCGAGAATACGCGAATGACGGCTTGGGCGTGATACTCGTCGGACGGGGCAATGCGGAGGAGAACCACCGCAAGGCAGCGCAGCACGGTTTTGAGTTTCCGGTGCTGCTTCAGGATAGGAAATGGAAGGTTTCAAAAGAGTACGGGATTCTGGCAACGCCGGTAGCTTTTCTGATTGGGGAAGACGGTGTGATTGCCAGGGACGCGGCAGTCGGGAGAGACGCTATATTGGATCTCGTCCGTGACCGCCGGGGTGGTCAAAAGGAGGAGTGAAATGAGCGCGCTTCTGGACGATATATCGCGGATTATTGCCAGCCCGATCCCACGTCGCCAGGCTTTGAGGCTGCTCAGCGGAGTCGTGGGTGGCGGCGTATTAACTTACCTGGGACGGGCTTCCCGTGGCCTGGGGGTGCCTGCCGGGGGCGCACAGGCCCCAGAATTCATCAAGTGTCCGTCCGGTGAATTCCGCTGCGGCGGGACATGCTGCAAAAACGGCTTGACGTGCTGCAATGGGAAGTGCTGTACCTCAGGCCAGAGGTGCATCGATGGAACGTGCTGTCCCTCAGCCCAGGTCTGCGGTGCGTTCTGGGAGTTCTTTGGGCGCAGCTTCTGCTGTCCCTCAGGCCAGACGTGCTGCAATGGGAGATGCTGTCCCTCAGGCCAGACGTGCTGCAATCGGAGATGCTGTCCCTCAGGCCAGTGCTGTAATCATGGGCTGCGCTGCTGCCCGACTGGCTATGTTTGCTGCGGCGGGACCGAGTGCAAAAAGGCGACCCCGTCCGGAAGCAGTCCTTGTGTTGCTTAATCCGCGCCGCATGGCGAGGTTTGTCCTGGTTGCAGAAAGGAGAACCCGGATAGGCCGCAGGGTCACATGATTCGGCCGCAGTTGGGGGTCGCCCGAACCGAAATCTCGCTGCGCGCGCACTCTCGAGCACTCCTCTTCCTGCTCGCGCTCGGCTGCGTAAGCCTGTTTGTGGCAGCCGAGACTTCGCTGGTGGGGATCGTTTCCTCATTCGAGACGCCTGGCGTGGGTCGCCGGCTCCTGGCGTTGGACGCAGACGATCCCCAGCTTCAGAACCGGCTCGGGCAAGCCTACAGAGACATCGATCCCGCCGAAAGCCTCCGCCACCTGCGACGCGCCACCCAGTTAAGCCCCCATAGCCGACTCTACTGGTCAGACCTCGAGTCAGCCTGTGAATCCATGGCTGATACGGAGTGCATCGACCAGGCTGGGGAGCGCCTGCTGAAGCTTTGTCCCATGGCGCCTTCTTACCATTGGCTTGCTGCCCAATCCTCGCTGCGCACCAATCAACTTGACAGGGCCCTGGCGGAATTTCGCCGCTTGTTGGAACTTGACCCCACCTATGCGGCGGCCACTTGGTCTTCTCTTCAAACTGTGCAGAAGCCCGACCCTATCTTCCAAAAAGTGTTGGCTGATAGTGCGAATGTCCAGCTCAAAGTTGGCTACGTGGATTTCTTGAGCGACCAAGGGGATAACGACACCGCCTATCGAATTTGGAAGTTGGCTGTTGCAAACCCTCGTCCGTTTCCCTTCCCTTCCGCCGCGCCTTACCTCGAACGTCTGATCGCTCTGGGCAGAATCGAAGAGGCTGTGAATGTCTGGCAGGATCTTGAACGCCTGGGAATTGTCAAAAGGAATGAGGCGGATGAAAAAGACAATTTGATTTTCAATGGCGATTTCGAACAATCGCCTTTGAACGCGGGGTTCGACTGGCGGACCAGCCCCCGAACTTATCTTGCGGTCGATTTTTCCGCTCCTGGAGCTTACCATGGCGCCCATTGCCTTCGTGTAGACTTTACGGTCAGCCGCAACGATGAGTATGAGCCCGCCTATCAAATCGTGCCGGTCCTTCCCCATCATGCGTATAAGCTCGAGGCTTACGTCCGCTCAGAAGACATCACCTCCGACACCGGCCCCTGCTTGCGCGTGAGTGATACCCAACACGCAGGCTTTCCGGATGCGATCAGCGACACCACGGTGGGAACGACGCCCTGGCATCCCCTGCGTCTGTCTTTTTCGACCGGACCGCAAACCCGGGCGGTGCGGCTATCGTTCTGGCGACCTCGCAGTCGGGTTTTCCCTACGGAAATCTCCGGGACTTGCTGGTTGGACGCGGTCTCTCTAGAATGTCTGGACCCCGAGCAGTCAGATGCGAAAACCGTAAAGGGTAAGGGAAAAGGGTGAAGGGTGAAGGGTAAAGGAAGAAGGGCAAGTCATGATGAAGGCAGAAGCAAGAGTTGTACAGCGCGGCCCAAGGGTAAGGGTAAAGGGTAAAGGGTAAAGGAAGATGGGCAAGCATGACGAGGTCAGAAGCAAAAATTGTAAAGGGTAAAGGATAAAGGGTGAAGAAACAAGAGCAATTGACGAAGGCACAAACCCAGCAAGAGGCAAGAAGCGACGATCAACCTTCACCCTTTACACTTTACCCTTTACACTTTACCCCTTTCTCCTTACACCTCGCTCGCATCCTGCTCGTCGCTGTCTTGCTCGGCGCGCCCTTGGCCTTTGGCGCTGTCGTTCCCTGGGCCTGGGTGGCCCTGGGCCTTGTAGCCGCCCTGACGCTTTTCTTGTGGGCCCTGGGAAGCGTTCAGCAGGGAGCGCTGAAATTGGTCTGGTCGCCGCTCTACATCCCCCTGGCGCTGTTCTTTCTTTTGGGAGTGGCTCAGTATGCGGCCCGGCTCACACTCGATAGGTCGGAGACGCGCCAAGCTCTGGTCCTGCTGGTGGCGGATTTGGCGTTTTTTTTCCTCGCCGTGCAGCTTTTCGCCGGAGCCGGCAGCAGGACTTTGCGCGCCTTCGGCCTGGCGGTTTTGGTTTTTGCCGGTGCCATGGGACTGTTTGCCATTGTGCAGTTTGCTTCGGGGACGCATCGGATTTATGGCATCGTCGATACCCCTGGTGGCCTCTTTGGTCCCTACGTCAATCCCGACCACTTCGCCGGGCTCATGGAAATGCTCATCCCGGTTGCGGTCCTCTACATTGCCGGGCGGCGCGGAAGGTCATCGCTGGAGGCCTCGGTATGGCGTGTTATCGCGGTTACGCTCGCGCTCGCCTCTCTGTTGCTCTCCGGTTCGCGTGCCGGCTTGCTGGCATTGTCAGCGGAGATCCTGATCGCGACGATTGCCCTGCGCACGGCGGGTGCTCGGACAACGGAGAGACGGCGCCTGGCGATGGCCGCCGTCACCCTCTTTGCGGGCGTAATGCTGTTTGCCTATGTCGACCCGGGCTGGGTGGCGAAAAAGCTGGGGTCGGTAGCCCATGTCAATAGTGCTTGGGCGAATTGGGCCGGTGACCGGAAGAGCATGGCCCTCGATTCGCTCCGCATGTGCCGTGACCATCCCCTCCTGGGGGTTGGCTTGGGAGATTTTGAGACCGCTTACCCCCGCTATCAGAGTTTTCCCAGCGATTTGTGGATCGATCACGCGCATAACGATTATGCGGAGGCTGTAGCTGAGACCGGACTGGTCGGCGCGCTGCTCATTCTCTCAGCTCTGGCGCTTTTTCTTCGTCTGGCCTTTCGAGATTGGGGTGACCCCTTTCGATCTCAAGCTGGCTGGATTCGGTTGGGCGCCGCCCTTGGCTGCTGTGGCATGCTGGTGCACAGCTTCTTGGATTTCAACTTGCACATCCCAGCCAATGCGGCATGGTTTGCCGTCCTGGCAGGGATAGCGACGACAGAAAGGGGCGAGAAGTTAGAAGGCAGAAGTCAGAAGTGAAACCCTGAGCTTTTATACTACCTTCGGGTCTGTCCCGAAGAGGGGGATCCCGCCATGCTGTCATTCTGAGTCCCGACTTGTCGGGACGAAGAATCTCGCTCTGGACTTTTCCGCCGACCAACATTGGCGATTGGCCCGCCGTGGCGGGACGATTGGCGATTGAAAAAGTGGTATTCGAACTTCCTGCGCTGCCAATCGGGGCGCCAAGGCGGGTCAATCGGGAACCAGAAACCAGTGATGTGGAAGAGCAGTCTGAAATCTTGAATCTGCAATCTGAAATCTGCAATCTGAAATCTGGAATCTGCAATCGGAAGTCAGGAGTGAAATCCTGGGCCTCCAGCGTTCAGCAAGAACACCTCAGCGTTGTAACTGATAACTGACAACTGATGACTGATAGCTGAGAGCTGACCCGCCGCGGCAGGATAGCCTCGTAGTATACTTCGTTGGTTAATACCGTGGTCGGTACTTGACACGCTATAATTAGAGCGCTCTAATGTGTCTTGGTCAGGGATCTGAAGTCCGAAGTGGAACCCTCGGCCTCCAGCGATCAGCAAGAACACCTCAGCGTTGTAATTGATAGCTGAGAGCTGAGAGCTGACGGCTGGTACAGAAGTCCGAAGTGGAACCCTCGGCCTGCCGCGATCAGCAAGAACACCTCAGTGTTGTAATTGATAGCTGAGAGCTGAGAGCTGAGAGCTGATGCCTGACCCGCCGCGGCGGGGTACTGGTACCTTGGTAATGCTAGCACCACTACCTTCGTAATAGTGACAGGCTTTGATTAGAGCGCTTTAATGTGTGTTTGTGTCGACTCGTGTCATCTATTTGGATGCGGGGAAATGCCCTCAGCGGCTCTTTTTAGGTTCTTATCCTGCCGCTGTGGGCGCCGTGCCGGATCGGTCGGGAGTGCCCGGCACGAGCCCGTTACGATACGCAATTGACGTGGTCGCGGGCCGTCGGCCGGGGCCATGGGATTCGCAACTAGCCTACTCGAGGGGGAATCGCCGTTGCTCACTCCAATGGAGTATGGGGATCGTACCGCCGTATCCCTCGAAGGCTTCGCCATCGACGCTCAGCGTCTTGTCCCATCCGAGCGCACACATGGGAGCTGAAGCAAGCGCATCTTCCAGGAGGAACAGGTACAACGCTGCGGAATGAGTATTCGACAGTACCTGGAGCGCCGGAGTCTCTAAGTGCCTCTACGGAATCTACAGTAGAGACGAATGCAGTGGATTGGTTCAAGCTGATGTTTAATAGTTGCTTAGAGGTGCGTCAAGCTGGGCACCGCTGCGCGGTATTTGAGAATCCCTCACACCCGGCTTCTCACACTTTGGTTAGGTGAGCGGAGGCGGCGTAGCAAGGGCACAACACAGCCACGGCGGGTGGAATAGCTCGAGGCGCCCGAAACATTAGTGGGGAGGAACGAACTATGCATCGCACTTTTTCCAAGTTAGCCATCGGCGGCGCGGCTTTCGTCGTGCTCGTCGGTCTTTCTATTTTGACTACCGGGCGACCCGCCCCGCAGAATCCCGTCGGAGTGCCCGACGATTGGACTCACCACCACCTCATTTTCTCCAACCCCGGCACGGCCGTCGAAGCGCTGGCGGAGGGCCGGCTCGAGCAGTGGTATCGAACCCTCAACGACCCCCGCTACATGATGCAGCAGATGAAGCGGAACCCTGCGCAGCGAGCGCTGGGACCAGCACCGGATTTTGCCACGCTGGCGGCCCGATTGAGCGCGCCCCTCAGCGACCTATCGATCTTCCGCTTGCCCATCAGGGGGCGAAGCCCGCAACAGCCTCAGCCTCTCAAAAAGGACTGGAGCGTGAACATGGGAGGCGTGGCGGCGAGCCAAACGGGCACCTTCACCGCGTCCTCGGGCACCGGGAATGTGGTCGTGAATGGCACTACCCTAGCTGCCAGCGCCGGTACCGCCACGACCGGCAGCATTAGTATTGCATCGACCTTCTGCTTCACAACCGGGGAGGGTGTCGACGTCAATGGAACGACCTTCACGACCAATGCCACGCAGGGCACAGGAACCATGACCGTTACCACCAACCCTACTGCGACCAAAACCGTCCAGATCGGGAGCGGTGGCACTACGTATACATTTGAGACCAGCGTCTCTACTACCGCAAACCAGGTCCTGATAGGTACTAGCGCGCAGAACACTGCGGAGAACCTCGAAGCAGCGATCAATTTGGTCCCTGGCGAGTGTTCTAACTCGCCCACCGCTTGCTATGGAAGTTCGACCGTAAAGAACACTCTTGTTTCGGCGGGAGCGCCGTCCAGCGGCGCGATCACTTTGACCGCGCTCTGCGCGGACAACGCCGGAGTAACGCTCACCGGCTCAACCGGCTACGTGACCGTCGTTAACGTTGCGGCTGCTAGTACCGCAGGGACCAATTCCGCCTCGGGTTTGACATTTGCCCTCAATACTTCGGGTTCGACTACGACGCCCGCGTCGCGCGGGACGACCGCCACGAACCTCTACAATGTCATCACCGGCAACGCTACCACCTCAGCCCTTTTCGCGACGGTAACCAACCCCAGCAATGCAGTTGACCTTACCCCCCCGACGGGATCGGTTAGTAACGGCTACACGCTGACGCTGACTAACCCCGCGCCAAGCGGCGTCACTCTCGTCGGGTTTTCCGGCACGGCGGGGACAACCTCAGGCACGACCTTCTCGACGAGCACCGACAGCACCACCCAATCAACGAACTTGGATAACGAAGCGGCGGCCCTAGCTAGCGCGATCAACACCAATGTCTTAGCAGTCACGGCCTCGTCGGCTGGCGCGGTCGTCACAGTCACCGACAAGAGCCTCGGATCGGGTGGGGACAGCATTACCACGACTGATACATTAGCGGGGTTCAGTTGGAATGGCGCCACCCTCGCCAACGGCGCACAGGCCACGGTGGGGCAGGGCCAGTACCCCGCCAAGTACAACTTCCTCACCAGCGGCGCGAGTTGCAGCGATTACGTTGTATACAACACCGGCCTCGCTGGCAGCTCCACCCAGGCCTCCATCGTTGCCTACAATAACCTGTACAGCGGGACCTGCACCAGCGTGCCCTCGGTCTATTGGGCCTACAACACCGGCGGGACCGCCGCCCTGTCTCCCATCATTGGCCCGGAGGGCGACCAAGTCGCGTTTATCCAGACTAGTGGCAGCGTGGCGAGCTTGGTGCTCCTGAGAATGACGAATTCGGGGGGCACGGTCGGCAGCCCTGCGGCAATCACGTCCGTCGCTAACGGCAGCTACTACGGCTGTTCCGCGCCCTGCTACACCACGTTTGCTCTGAACGGCAACCCAGACGACAGCAACTCCCCGCCCTTCTATGACTACTGGCACGACACGATTTACGTAGGGGACGACAGCGGCAAACTGCACAAATTCAATCCCGTCTTCTCAGCGGCGCCGGCCGAGGTACTCACGTCGAGCGCTCCATGGGCTTCCGTGAGCGGCAATATACTGACGGGGCCGGTTTACGATGGCTCTACAAGCGTCTTCGTGGGAGACTCCGGCGGCTACCTGTACCGTGTGTCGTCAGCGGCGGCCGTGACACCATCCGCCCATCTCACCGCTACGGGGAGTACTGGCATCGTAGACGCCCCGCTCATTGACTCCACACCCGCGACGCCGCTGGTGTACGTTTTCGTGGGCGACCCCGACTCCGTTATCCAGTTTTCAGCCACTTTTGCGAGTGGCAACGGGGGCATCTCGGAGACCTTCGGAAGCTCGGCCACCACGACCACGCTGTACACCGGCGCGTTCGACAACATACACTACACCGGGACAGGGACTACCGGGAACCTCTACGTCTGCGGCTATCATAACACTGGCACGACCCCGCGTTTGTTCCAAATAGCGATGAACGCGACCTTTACCGGCACGGTCAGCACAATCTCTACGGACCCCGCCAGCAGCGGCACGGATACATGCTCCCCGATAAGCGAGTTTTTGGACACCAGTGCCGCGACCACGCTCTCGGCGGCAATCACCAGCACCACCGCGACTTCCATTAGCGTTGCCTCGGACACTGGTTTCGCTAGCGGCGCCTACATCCAAATTGACTCGGAGATCATGGGATGCACCACTTGCACCACGACCACGTTTACAGTGACAAGGGGACAACTCGGCACCACCCCAGCCACTCACTCCATCAACGCTGCGGTAAGCAACATCCACGACTGGATTTACTTGAGCGTGACGGCGAACGGCCAAGGAACGGGATGCACGGGCGCCTGCCTTTACAACTACGCCGTTTTCACCACTCCGAGCAACGCCACCGCCGGGCTGCCTGTGCAAGGCGGCGCGAGCGGGACCATCATTGACAACGGTTCCACGTCGGCTGGCGCGTCGCAGATTTATTTCTCTCCCATAGCTAACACGGCCGCAACCACGCTCTCTAGTGCGATGACCAGCACCGCGACTACTGCCTCCGTTGCCTCGGGCACGGGGTTCAACAATGGCGACTACATCCAGATCGACTCGGAGATGATGCTGGTCAGCTCTGGGGGCGGCACGGGCAGTCTGACGGTGACGCGGCATCAACTGAGCACCTCCGCAGCCGCTCACGCGAGCGGAGCGGCGGTAAACGACACTTGCGGAACCACTGAGGCCAGTGGCGGCTGCGCCGTGCAGGCGTCTCAGTCGGCGCCGTAATTTCGGGCCGCCGGGGCGGTCCGCGAGCCGGCCCAGGCACTTTCCGGCGCCGAGGATTGATTTGGGCAGTTTGACCGAAGTGTCAAGATGACTCAAGCGGGACTGCAATAAAACGTGCGTGTGAGCTTGGGAATTTGATAAAATGCCGCGTGACGAGGGAAGCGGAAATTCGGAAAAGGCTGGAGGATAAAGGCTAAGGGAACAACGGGTAGCAAGGAGCGCAGGTCTCGGTCGCGAGTCTGAGGTCTTGCGGGAAAGGCGAGTGGCACGAACGCCAGATCTTGGGAAGCAGGTTTATCCTGCCGGGTCAATGTGACGATCTGTTTCTCGTGGCAATACGTTTCTTAATCGGAGGTTATCACCATGAGGCAGCGAGAAGACACCGATCGGCGCGCCAGTCCTTTGGAGGCGCAGCAGGCGGTGCGAAAGCCCTACCGGAAACCGGCGGTGCGCCACGAGCAGGTCTTTGAAACCAGGGCGCTGACCTGTGGCAAGATCCAGACCACGCAATTTGGCTGCCACCAAAACAGAAGAGCATCATGACAAAAGAGGTCACAGCTTGTAGCACGGCCCGGGAAACGCTGGGATGTGAGTTGGCGGCGGAGGTGCTCCGCTCCTCGGGGAGACTGCGCCTGCGCGCCACAGGCGCCAGCATGCTGCCCGCCGTGTGGCCGGGTGACGTCCTTTCCGTGTGCAGCCGCAGTGCCACCCAAGCGCTTCCAGGCGATATCATATTGTTTGCCCGGCAAGGGCGCCTGTTCGCCCACCGCGTGGTGGAACGAACCCTCTGCCAGGACAGAATTCAATGGGTGACGCGCGGCGACACCGTGGAAGGCAACGACGCTCCCGTTTCAAGCCACCAGTTGTTGGGCCGGGTTACGGCCATCGAGCGCGGCTCTCGCCAGCTCACCCCGCATCAGTCGCTCGCCAGCCACCTTGCCTCCTGGATTCTCTCCCGATCAGACCTTGCCACCCGGCTGCTGCTGCGCTTCAGCCGATTTTTCACCACGACTTTTCACCACAGAGGCACAGAGGCACAGAGAAAAAGAAACTAGAAATAAGAAACTAGAAAACAACAGCCTTGTTTTGAAGTTTTGCTTTCTGTGCTCAGAACGGAGCGAACGAATATGCCAATCCGTTGTTGCCCTGTCTGTAAGAGTAAGAACGTCGCGCGTTCAATGCGGCGCGGCGCGCTGGAGTCTCTGGTACTCCCCTTGCTTTTGCTGAGGCCGTTTCGTTGCCAAAGTTGCGACAACCGCTACTATGGCTTGTTCTTGAGCAGAAGGAGGGTTTCACGGCAACTGGTGCGCACTTGAGACGGGGCGTACCGCCAAGCATCGCGCCCTGAAAGGGCGCGGGTAATGTAGCCGGGGGCAACGCCCCCGGACAGGGCGTATACCAACACATTGAATCGACCCCGGAGGGGTCGCACGAATGGCGCAAACCCTGGTTCGCGTTCTGGTCCACCTGATCTTTTCCACCAAAGGGCGCGCCAACCTTATATCCCCTGAGGTCGAAAGCGAGCTCCACGCGTATCTGGCCGGGATCGCAAACGACCTTGATTCGCATTGTCTCGCGGTCAACGGGACCGCCGACCACGTGCACATGCTGGTTTCTCAATCGAAAAACGTGGCGCTGGCGGAGCTAGTGGCCGAAGTGAAGAAAGGCTCGTCGAGGTGGATCAAGACCAAGAGCGCGCCTTTGGTGAACTTCCATTGGCAGGACGGCTACGCCGCTTTTTCCGTCAGCGAGTCGAACGCGGCGTCCGTCCAGCAGTACATCGCCGACCAGAAGGAACACCACCGGAAGAGGTCATTTCAGGAAGAACTCATTCAATTTCTACGCAAACATGGGGTAGAATACGATGAGCGCTATGTTTGGACGTAGCGGGGAATGCGACCCTTTCAGGGTCGGCGTGCTGTGCGGGTGGTTCGCCTTTCCGGGGGCGTTGCCCCCGGCTACGTTACCGGCGCCCTTTCAGGGCGCATGGCGGCGGGCAGGACGGATCAAAGGTGTCGACCGCGGCCACGTTTCACACGCCCTTTGAGGATGCACGGTGCTTCGCCTTTCCGGGGGCGTTGCCCCCGGCTACATTACCGGCGCCCTTTCAGGGCGCATGGCGGCGTGCGGGGGTTCGCCTTTCCGGGGGCGTTGCCCCCGGCTACGTTGCCCGCGCCCTTTCAGGGCGCATTCGGTCGGCTGGAACGTGGATAAGAGGCGTTCCGCCCGGGCATTCAAATTCATTCCCTTCCGGGATAGAGGAGGCGCTATCAGCGCGTTAAATACGGCAGTCCATGAGCTCGCTATCGAGATCGGCGCGATGCCGATCCTTGTCCGCACGGACAGCGCGGATTTCGCGCACATGCTCGAGGACCGCTACGGTAAGTTTGTAACTGCGGACGCGCCGGCTGCCGTAATGGAGCTCGAGATCGAGCTTATTCCGCCCGGCAGGGTGTGCGACGCCGAGGATGTGACCGTGCGCCGCGACGCCGGACGCTGGGTGATGGAGAGGGGCGACTTCCGCGCGGAATGGGATCCGCAATGCCGCCGGGGCTGGGTGCGGCAGAGCGCGAATCCTTATGCCATCGATGGTGTGCTGCGCATCCTGCACTCGCTCATCCTGGCCCGCGAGGGCGGATTCCTGGTGCACGCCGCCAGCGCGGTTCGAAACGGCCGCGCCTTCTTGTTCTCCGGAGTCTCGGGAGCGGGGAAGACTACGATCTCGCGCCTGGCGCCGCCGGATGTCGTGCTGCTCACGGATGAGATCTCGTACGTGCGCCGCAAGGACAGGGAACAGGGAACAGGGAACAGGGAACAGGGGATAGGGAATAGGGAAGAGAGAATAGGGAATAGGGAAGGAAGAAACCTTTGTCCCCCATCCCCTGAACCCTGTGCGCCGCTGTTCCCTGTAACCTCTTCCCGGTCCTCTGTTCCCTCTTCCCTGTCCCCTGTTCCCTCTTCCTTGTTCCCTGTTCCCTCTTCCTTGTTCCCTGTTCCCTCTTCCCTGTTCCCTGCCTTTGAGGCGTTTGGTACGCCGTTTGCGGGCGAGTTGGCGCGAGTGGGCGAAAACCTGCGCGCGCCCCTGGCCGCGCTTTACCTTCTTGCCCAAGGCCCGGAAAACCGGATCGAGCCCATGACCGAAGCCGAAGCGGCACGGGAGCTGCTCCAGAACATCCTCTTCTTCGCCCGGGACGAGGAGCTGGTGCGGATGATTTTCCAGACCGTTTGCGATTTTGTGAGGCGGGTTCCGGTCCGCCGGCTGGTGTTCACTCCGGATGCGCGGGTGTGGGAGTTGATTACGTAGCAAGAAGCAAGAAGTAAGAAGCAAGAAGGAAGAACTCCAAGGAGCAAGAGCCAGGGTTCGATGCTGGTGGCCAGTTTCCAGCTTCCAGTTTCGATTTTCGATTTTCCAGTTTCGCTTTTCGATTTTCCAGTTTGCGCGGCAAGGGAGTTGATCGTATGAGCTCACTTTACATCGCCCACAGCAAAGAGATCGCGGCGCGCGTGCTGGACGGCGAAATCATGATCATGTCCGCCCGCGATTCCACCCTTTTCAGCCTGAACGAGTTGGGCACGATGATCTGGCAGGCGGCGGATGGCGCAACCTCGCTGGAGGAGATCGTGGCGCAGAAGATTTGCCCTGAATATGAAGTGGAGCCGGCGGAGGCCCTTAAGGACGCGGAAACCTTTGTTCGGGAGCTGGCTGAGCACGGAATTCTGATACTTTCCGACAGACCGTTCGGCAAGGAGGAGTAGGAAGGAAGAAGCAGGAAGCAGGAAGCAGGAAGCAAGAAGCAAGAATCAAGAAGCAAGGAGCAAGAAGGAAGAAGCAGGGAGGAAGAACAAAAAACCAGAGAAGCAGGAAGGGAGAAGCAAGAAGTAAGAAGTAAGAAGCAAGAAGAAAGAAGCAAGAAGGAAAGAAGAAACACGAAGACAGAAGCAAGAAGCGAGACATAAGAAAAGAGAAGTAAGAAGAGAGACGCAAGAAGGAAGTCAGGTTATTTCGCGACCCATCGTGGCTTCCCTCTGATTCTTCCTTCTTGCTTCTTGATTCTTGATTGTTGCTTCTTGGTTCTTGGTTCTTGATTCTCGCTTCTTGATTCTTGCTTCTTGATTCTTGCTTCTTGATTCTTGCTTCTTGATTCTTGCTTCTTGATTCTTGCTTCTTGATTCTTGCTTCTTGATTCTTGCTTCTTGATTCTTGCTTCTTGATTCTTGCTTCTTGATTCTGGGAAGGAAGCGCGGAACAACAATGTTCGAACGGCAACCAGCTAAGACATTTCGAGATTTACTGGTCTGGCAGAGGGCCCATGCCTTCGTCCTGGCAGTCTACAAAGCGACCGCACGCTTCCCGGGCCGGGAGATTTACGGGTTGACGAGCCAAATGAGGAGGGCCGCTATCTCCATTGCCGCCAACATCGCAGAGGGGTTTGCGAAACGCGGCAAGGCGGACAAGGCACGGTTCATGAATATTGCGGAAGGCTCCCTTGAGGAGAGCCGTTACTACCTGATCTTGTCACAGGATCTCGGTTACGGAAGCACGGGAGAGCTGATGGAGCTGCTGAACGAGGTCGGACGCTTACTGAAAGGTTATTCGCGAGCCATCGCGGCTTCCGTCTGATTCTTTCTTCTTGCTTCTTGATTCTTGGTTCTTGATTCTTGCTTCTTGATTCTTGCTTCTTGATTCCTTTTTCGTGCAGCGCGGATTTTATGGCCACACTAATGGAGGAGATGAACGAACGAGCGCTGAAGGCGGGCGTGCCTCTGAGCGTCCAGCTCGATGTGACGTACCGCTGCAACGAGCGCTGCGTCCACTGCTACCTGGACCACGACGATCACGGTGAGATGACCGCGGCGGAGATCATGGACGTACTCGACCAACTTGCCGAGGCCGGCGTTTTCTTCCTCTGCTTGAGCGGCGGCGAAGTGCTGATGCGCATGGACTTCTTCCGCATCCTGGAATACGCCCGCTCCCTGCTCTTCTGCGTCAAGGTCAAAACCAACGCCTTCATGATCCGCGAGAAAGAGGCGGACCGCCTGCGCGAGCTGGGAGTGCAGGCGGTGCAAGTCAGCATCTACTCG
>Ga0208563_1001261_pt1 | contig 17591 bp, 13 predicted proteins | sample June2015DPH_17_1_2_FD_184717 | JGI IMG/M metagenome (GOLD analysis project Ga0208563, IMG submission 184717) | Peatland microbial communities from SPRUCE experiment site at the Marcell Experimental Forest, Minnesota, USA - June2015DPH_17_150... | ecosystem: Environmental > Terrestrial > Soil >... | reverse complement strand
TCCGTCATGCATGGTTACCAGGCCCATAACCGTCGTTAACCCGCCCGTACCGCGGATTTCGGAGTTGTCCTGCAAGATGAGCAGGTACGTCTTGTCACCGAAGAAGCCGGCAACGCTCAGGCCATCCGCTATCGGGAAGATGAGTGCTGCTACCACGAGAACAATGACAGCGAGCGCGACGTATCGGACGACACGGGATCTATCAGGATCAGCCATCGTGATTCACGCTATGCACACTCCCCTGTTATAACGTTAACTTGGCAACCCCGTCGCTCCGGACTCTCGACGTGCGTTTAACCGGTGCTCTGCGATACGTTCCGGCGTATCTAATCCACGAGTGAGCTACGTGACGACGTCACGTTTTCTTCGCGTTGGGTCAGTAATGGCTGCTGATCTGGTAACGTGTGCTCACCAGGGGACCGCGCACGCGCGCCTGCGTTGGCATCACGTATATTAAAAAGCGCCACGGGGCTAAAATCGAGGCACAGGCGTCAGCGGCCCCTCGACTGCACACGAACCATCAAAGCACTCGTTGCTTGAATAGGCGTTGCCTAACGCGTGCAGGAGTCCTGGTGGTGCTCGGTTACACGACCGTCGCGGTAGCTCACACGTTAAAGCTGCGCGAGGCTCACGTGGCCAGCAGCTTGACGTAACCGTGAGCTCGCTCGGCTAAGGCCTAGTAATATATCCGGCGGGCGGTAGCGTCGTCGACGCGCGAAACAATGGCGTGGCGACCTGAGCGTTTTAAATCGTTTATCTGCAAAAGCGCAGCACGACGAGGGTATTGAGATTCAGTGAGGTAGCGCTTTCGCGGCGAGTGCTTTTCATCTGATGAACTGCAGCGTCTTCGCTCGGTTATTGTCATTTTATAACAATATGTACATTTCTTAACAATATTGATATGAGCGGGCAAAATATATATAGCAGCTCTCAGAATTATAAGCAGCCAAAGTCAGGGAAGTTCAGTACATTTTCAGCGAAATTCACGTGAGACAGCTATGAGTAGTAAGAAAATGATTGAATGGGCTTGATCCTAAGGGGAATACATCAAGCGCATAATATAGGAGAAAAGAAGATGAGAAAAGTAATCGTTCCGGTATTGGCGCTATTCGCAGTACTTTCGCTGTTTGCGGCGATGAACGTGTCAGCGCAGTGCTCCGCGACAAACGCCGCTACAACCGCCGCTTCAAGCACGACCTGCGCAGCAACGACATGCGCCCAGTGCACGAGCTGCAAGACCTCAACGTGCTGTAGCTGTCCGTGCGCCGTCACGAGTGCGACTGCGAGTACGACCACACCGTGCGCGGCCGTCGCATGCTCCGTAGTTACCTCCGCTTGTCCGGTTCAATACAGTTCCGCTAGTTCGGTTCAACACACCTGGGATCCATACCTCCACCGATATATTTGAGCCGTCTTTCCGAGGACCGCGGTAGAGCGAACTAGGGTATTGTGGGGTTGGTCGCAAGTCGACTGGCAACACATCCTTAGTGAATTCTGGAGAGGTACGCTTGTGCACGGCCGATGGCTCATTGGTTGAGGCGCTGCGGCTTCAGCAGCACAGACGCGATTCGGTGTTAGATAAATTCCTAATTTTTTGTCCCCAGAGACTCTAGGATTGGGCAGACAACTGTCTGTTTGTTGTGCTCCGTTTGCAAATGCCTCTACAGGCCTTTTTTTGCTGTGTACGCCTTCTTTGAGCGCTCTATCTGCACGTGGATCAGCGATCGCCATTTTGGTTAGCCTAGCTTGGGCATAATTATGGTTGTTGCAATTGGGGTCGCTGTCTGACGGCACTATGAGGGTGAATCGTTTGTTTAGTTATCACCTATTACTGGTGGGTTAGGCGGCATTTCTGTGAGCGCACGGCATGTCGCACGACGCTGTGGGCCGATAGTTCGAAGGACCCACGCCCGGGACTACACGTAACGGCGACTCTGCACTATCAAAGACGTTCGGATAGATGATCGAAAGTCAGTCACGCACGTGGCTTTTGAGGGATTGAGCAGAAACTCATGAGTCCTAATGACAATCTAATACTCCAGTTGGAGATGAACGATCACACAAGTCTTAGCGAGAAGTACGAGTTGACGTTAAATTAACTCTTGATTCTAAGTTTATTTTTTAATATAAATTCTAACTATTGATAAATAATAACAACTTTTAAATACTTTGATAATAGTTAAGAATTAGCGTGGCAGCGCGGAGAGAAGTCTTCGCAGCTGTGGCGTAATTCAAGTGAATGACCATGCGGAGTTTGACGCTGCTGAACTTAGCAAGCGACGAACAAATCGCTTGATCAAACAGGGGGATCACCGATGCAACGGACGATATTCAACGATCCGCGAACAGACGAGGCAATGGAGACAGTAGCTGTCGTCATTCCGACGTTAAACGAGGAGCGTTCAATCGGCACAGTCATCGGCGACGTGCCTATCGGCGACCTTTTGAAGAACGGCCTCAAAACTGCCGTGTACGTGATCGACGGGCGATCGGTCGACCATACGCGCGACATCGCGGTTCAAAAAGGCGCTCAGATCATCACCGAAAAACGACGCGGGAAGGGCGTAGCTCTTCAGACAGCTTTTCGGGCTGTGGACGCCGATTACGTGATTGTCGTTGATGGGGATAACACGTATCCAATTGGCGTGGCTACCGAGATGCTGCGCCTGTTGCAGACAAACGACGTCGTCATCGGATCACGGCTGAAAGGATTCATTGAGCCCGGAGCTATGACGAGGCTTAATGTCCTCGGGAATACGCTACTCACGCTACTTGCGCGAGCTCTTTTTAGCATCAATGTGACTGATGTGTGCACAGGACTGTGGGGATTTCGAGACGATGCGATCAGACGTCTCGAGCTCGACGCAAAAGGCTTTGAGATTGAAGCTGATATGTACTCCGAGTGTGCGCTTAAAGGGCTTAGCATAGTTGAGATCCCGATCCATTACCGCGCTCGAGCGGATCACGCCAAGCTCGCTTCGTTAAGGGATGGTTTGAAAATAGGCGCGTTCTTATGTCGAAAGTGGCTTATGACTCGGACAACCAACCCCGCGGCAAACTCTCAGCCAACAAGAGCTGGAACGCCGTACGGCCAACGCGCGGCATTCGTGCAACGCCGGGACGTAATTAATCGTCAGCAGAAGCGGATTCACAGTTCTGAGTTTTCAGACGAACGGTGGTCCGATCAGAACCATTGGATTGAAGGTAATTCGAAGGTAAAATAGAGGAATAGGTCAAAATGGAGACACAGGAAATTTTGGTGACGGGCGGCGCCGGATTTATCGGCACGAATCTGGTAGCAGAGCTTCGGAAACGCGGCCACTCCGTTTTTGTGGCCGATCAGTACCATACAAACCACCCGGAGTATCGCAGGACTGACGTCCGGAGCCACCGACAGGTGGAAAAGCTCTTTGAAAACGCGACATTTGATTACGTTTATCACCTCGCAGCTGAGTACGGCCGCTGGAACGGCGAAGACTACTACGAGAACCTGTGGGCGACAAACGTTGTAGGAACAAAGCATATACTGAGAATGCAAGAGCAAAGAGGCTTTAGATTGATCTTCTTCTCGTCTGCGGAAGTGTACGGCGATTACGAAGGCATCATGACAGAAGACGTCATGGAAACGCACCCCATCCGCGAGACGTACCAGATGAACGATTACGCGATCACGAAGTGGGCAGGAGAGCTCATGTGCATGAACTCGTCGACAATGTTCGGCACTGAAACCGTGCGCGTGAGGCCGGTCAACTGTTACGGTCCCCACGAGCATTATACGCCGTACAGGGGGTTCATTCCGAAGTTCATTTATCACGCGCTCTTCGACAAGCCATATGAGGTATACATGGGACACCAGCGGATCATCGACTACGTCGAGGATTCGTGCAGGACGTTTGCCAACGTATGTGACAACTTCGTGCCAGGGGAGGCGTATAACGTCGGCGGCAGGGGTGACTGGGAAAGCGATATCAAGCACTACTCCGACCTCGTGCTCAACGCTGTCGGCAAAGACGATTCCCTCGTTACTTACCACGAGGCTGAGCCGTTTACGACGAAGGTCAAACACATCGATTTTTCAAAAGCGATCCACGACCTTAACCACGACCCCCAGGTGCCGCCCGAAGAGGGCATCAAAAGGACGGTAGACTGGATGCGCTCGTACTATCGGGTCGAGACTGCCGCCCGAAGAGGGCGTCAGAAGGGTCGTGGAACGGAGAAGACGGTGCCGCTGGTAGGTGATTGAATAATGGACGCTTATGACGATTACGAAGGCAAAACGGTGCTGGTCACGGGCGGGGCAGGGGCGATTGGAGGAAACTTGGTCCGCACACTGAACGATCTGAACACGGACAAGATCGTCATTCTCGACAATCGTTCCTCCTCGTGCGACTGGAACGTTCCAATCGGTCCCAAGATACACTTCGTGCACGGAGACATCCTCGACGACGAAAAGCTGAAATTCGTCTTTAAGGACCGCCCCGACATCGTCTTTCACTTGGCCGCGCACTTTGCCAATCAAAACTCGGTCGACAATCCTGAAACAGACCTTATGGTCAATGGCATGGGAATCCTCAAGGTGCTCGAATTTGCGCACCTTGCCGACGTTTCCCGATTCGTGTATGCTTCCTCGGGCTGTGGGGTCTATGGACTGGAATCTACCCTACCGTATCAGGAACGTGACGTATCAATAAGCCTTCACACGCCCTATCAAGTCACTAAGCTCCTTGGGGAGCTGTACACCAACTACTACCACAACCTGTATGGACTTCCCATCGTCAACACGCGGTTTTTTAACAGTTACGGTCCCGGCGAGGTGCCGGGAAAATACCGCAACGTCATCCCCAACTTCTTCTACTGGGCAATGAGCGGGAAAGTCCTGCCGATTACCGGCGATGGCACCGAGACGAGAGACTGGACGTACGTCGGTGACATCGTGAATGGCCTTTTGGCGGCGGGAGTGAAAGACGCAGCGATCGGTGAGGCCGTCAACCTCGGCTCAGGCGTGGAAACGCGCGTCATAGACATGGCACACGCGGTCAATCGGCTCACGGGTAACACGCTCGGGGTGATGCACATTCAGAGACGGGACTGGGATGCAAAAACGCGGATCATCTCGTCGATTGACAAGGCACACAGATTATTGGGGTACCAACCGCGAACGACGTTCAATGAAGGACTGAAGCACGTTCACGAGTGGTTTGTTGAAAACTGGGAGAATATTAAGGGGAGCGCCGAATTCTGATGGCATGTGAAGTGAGCTGCCTCGCAGGAACCCACTTACCACCGCATATGTCCCATCGACTGCATGGGCGGCTGAAAGGGAGGTTGTCGGGCGATGAAATCTCGCACGCAGCGGCGAGACAACGGCGTTACGGCTTGAAACGATGGGGATGCAGATAAAAGACGATTAACTGACGATTAGGAGGTTTTTCTGTGGACGACGAGGAAGAACGAGCTAAGGCTTTCTATAGGGAAAGGCTAGCTCACGTTGACGCTTTAGACGAGTGTATGGCTCACATTGACGCTTTAGACGAGTGTATGAAGGCGTATGCACGTGCGCGTGGCAAGGCACGTGCGCGTGGCACGGCATGGCAAGGCACGTGCGCGTGGCACGTTATCTGCCGTGCTGTCAGCGATTTGCAGCGACGCGTGAGCGCGCTGGAAAGAGAAATTGAGTAAATGTGGTGATTGAATTACCAGACATGGAGCACAATGTTTTTTGCAACTTTGAGGTCGCAGAAGCCCTCACCGAGCTTATGCAAAGCCTGTCAACGACGTGCGTCAGCATGCGACGGGAAATATCGTTTGCAGAGTTTCGGGCGTTTTTAGACTGGTGCCTCGAGGAGGTATAAAAATGGAAAAAACGCAACAGGACCTACTGATTGGAACAATAGACGAGTTCCTGAAAATCGATTGGACGTATGCACGCGGCTACCATACTAGTACAGAGCCATTGGCGCTATCCATCCGCTCGCTTGCAGGGACGATGAAGCATAAACAAGCCAACACCGAGCATCTAGAACAGAGCCCGATGTGTGATGACGACGCTCGATCGCAGAAGCGTTGGATAGTTGGTCGGTCAATATTGTCCTGCTTGAATAATATTGTCCTCATCGTGCAATATTGCCCCAAGCCTTTTATATCAGCGCGTAGGGGTACGGGTAGGTCATCGTTCTTTTTTGTGCATCTCACGTGTAATGCGGGCGGCGCTCCCCGGTAGGAGCAGAGGTTGAATATGAGAATCTTAATGGTTCACGACAATGGATGGACTAACAAGGGCCCGCACCAGCACCATCACTTACTGGAGAAACTGTCCGTTAAAGGCCATCAAGTGGTTGTCGTTGAATACGACCACCTGTGGCGCACGAGAGATGGATCAGCGAGATCTCCACACATATCTGGAGAAAGCGTGCGAACAGGTGTTCGGCGGTTCTATGACAATGCTGACGTCACATGTGTAAGCCCCCCTTTTATAAAAGTACCTCTTTTAGACTATCTCTCGCTGGCTGCAACGTTTCGGCGACAAATAAAGCAAGAAATACAACGCTTTCATCCTGATGTGATAGTTGGGTTTACAGGTGTCATTAGCCCCTTCTGGGGCGCCACTTTAGCGGAAGAGATGCACATACCCTACGTAGACTACTGGCTTGACGCAACAGATCAGCTTGTGCCTGAGGGGTTTTTGAGACCACTCGCACGAGTGATTCAACGCAGCACAGTTAAGAAAGCAACTTCGGTATTGACCCTTAGCGAAACCCTCAGAGAGTACGTCATTCAGCTAGGAGCTAACCCTTCAACCACGCAGGTTCTTCCAGGAGGCGTCGATCTAAGAACGTTTGACCCAAGCGCAATAGACTCTCAACGGATGCGTGACAAGTACGGTCTCGGAAAAGATGCTCTCGTGCTGTTTTTTATGGGTTGGATTTACGACTTCGCGGGCTTGCAGGAAGCCGTGCTCGAACTCGCCCGCTATCGAGAAGTGCGCCCCGACCTTAAACTGCTGATAGTGGGTGAAGGAGATTTCTATCCAAGGCTACAGGAAATCGTGCGGGAGAACCACGTAGAAGAGAGCGTAGTTTTCACCGGAAAGGTTCCGTATACGGAGATACCGGAGTTGATAGCAGCAGCCGACATCGCTCTGCTTCCCGCTCACGACAATGAAATTATGCGAAATGCCGTTCCGATAAAGATCTATGAGTACCTCGCTATGCACAAGCCTACGATATGCACCAAGCTTTCCGGAATCATGAGGGAATTTGGGCAAAATTGCGGTATTCTGTACATCGAAGAACCAAATGATGCTGTCGGAGTGGCGGCGAACTTAACTCGTGAAGACGTGCAAACCCTTAAAATGCAAGCCAAGCAGTTCATTGAGAATTATGATTGGGACAAAATCACTGCTCGATTCGAAGAAATGCTGACCTCCTTAGTTGAACCAAGCCATCGAGCAGCTCGGCTGGATGGGAAACCTATGTCCGAGCCTGATGAAACGAATCACGTCGATAACAAACAGCTTCCGGTTCACTTGGGTGCGCTGATCAGGAAGTTGGAGGCTTTTCGACGGCGTGAGATCTCCCGCTGATTCCCGCTTAGTAGTCTTGTGGCGGGCTCATTCGCCTCTGTGTGCCCGTAAGCGAACGGAGCGAGCCGACGAGAATTTGATGCTCTAATACTTTTTTTGTGGCGCACGAGCGCCATCGCCATTTACGCATTGTTCGTTCTGTGAGCGTTGCCAAAAGTTTAAGAACAGCAAAAACGCGTGCACTTGTAGAGAACGTCTCTAACTCCATAGTAACGAAAGAATTTCGAGGGGGGACAAGCTTATCAGCTGTCAGCTGCGCGTGTCGGCGTAAGAACATCGCCGGCGTAAGAGTGGCGGTCGCAGACCTCGGGCGGGTATCCAGCATTTCGTAGCGATGTTGTCGAAGCGTGTTTCCGTTGAAGCAGTTTCTTCAGACGTGTAGCGAAACCCGTCATTTTGGAGTTGGAGCGAAGCAAGAGCGCGGCGCGCGGGTGTCTTGGCAATGTTCTCCAATGGGTCGCTTTCTTGCAAGGAAGAGTGGAACGGAACCGTCCAGCTAAACAGCGTTGTTTATAGCGATGCGAAGATGCTTTATACGACCCTGCCTCTTTTGAGATTGACACGATTAATGAACTTATATCCTGAGAATTACGTGATATAAGGGCATCTAAGTGCCACTGTGCGAGGCGATTAAGCGCCTTTATTCACACGTATGCGTATCTTGCAAGTGGTTCCGTATTTCTCGTGGGAGTCTGGTGGCCCCGTTCGCGTCGTGTATGACTTAGCCCGCGAGCTTGCTAAGAGAAACCACGAAGTGGTCATTTATACGACAGATGTGGGTCCGCTGCATCGATTGAATGAAAGTGAGAAGATACGATTGGACAGCCGCGTCAAAATCCACTATTTTAGATGCGTGAACAACTGGATAGCGCAAAAATGGAGATTACAACTCTCAGGGCAGATGGTGTCGGCTTTCAACACGAGTGTCAAGGATTTTGACATCGTCCATACCCACGAAACGCGCGGGTTTCATAACGTCTGTGTGTGGCACTATGCGCGAAAGTACGGCATTCCTTATGTGCTACAAGCGCACGGAGCGCTTCCGAAACGACTCGAACAACAGGGGATGAGTTTCGTGCTTTCGAAATACGTGTTTGATGCGGCGTTCGGATACCGAACGATACAAGGAGCTTCTAAGGTCATCGCGCTAACTGATTCCGAGGTGCAGCAATACAAGCAGATCGGCGTCAAACCCGGTAACATCGAGGTGGTGCCCAACGGAATTGATCTGTCGGATTTTGAAGACCTCCCTGCAAGGGGGAAATGGAGAAAGAGATACGGAATAGACGACGATCAAAGAATCATACTCTTTGTTGGAAGGCTACACAGGACAAAGGGAATCGACCTCCTTCTCAAGGCGTTCAAAGAAGCCTCAGGTGTGATCGACGATCTCAAACTGGTCATAATGGGGCCAGACGACGGCTTCCGCGCCAATCTGGAAAACCTTGTTCAAGAACTTCAGCTAAGCGGGCGGATCCTGTTTACCGGGTTTGTCGCTCAAGACGAGAAGATTGAGGCGCTTGTCGATGCGGATCTCTTTGTTACCCCTCAGTTCTATGGTTTTCCGGTCACGTTTCTTGAAGCCTGCGCGTGCGGTACGCCTATTCTTACAACAAACCACGGGGGCGAGCTTGATTGGATTGACAACAAGCTGGGACTCGTGGTTGACTACGACAAAGACTCTATATCGGAAGCAATTGTCAGCATCTTGGAGCGAGACAGCTTGCGGCAGGCTTTCGGGAGGGAGGCACAGCGACTGGTCAGAGACCGATTTAGCCTGGAAAAGGTCACAGACCGCATCGAAATGCTCTACAAAGAATGCGTCGCGTAGCGCTTTTTGTATGAATGCGATTTTGGGGTAGCGTGCGCGTTGAACGTTTGTTCACGCGCGGGAGGACGAGGGAGCTCTCCGACAAAGAATAGCGCAATGGTAGGTGAAAATCTTCGTTGCGACGCCCGGCACGAGCTGCCCAGCCAACTTAAACGGCGGATATAAAAAGAACATCTTTGCCCCCATTTTCCGATGATACACCTCGAAACTGGGAATAGTAACCGTTTGCCTGACTATCTCAAATCCGCAAGTCTGTACAAGCCATCGTACGGTTTTGAGAGAATAGGGGTTAATGTGCCCCTCGACATCATCAGTAGAAAAGTAGTCCCGCTTTTGCCTTAGGTGGTCTTCGAGCGGGACTTCTAAGAATACGTGTGTTGCGACTCGTCTAGCTTCACGCAGAAGCATCCGTGGGTGCTCTAAGTGCTCGACCACGTGCGACAGAACGGCGAGATCAAACTGATCGTCGCCGTATGGAATTTGGTATCCGTCGTAAAGCTTGCATTCGACTAAATTCTTGATGGCTCTTTTTTTGGTAAGCGCGAGGCCGGTGGGTGATATTTCCAACCCATAGAACTGTCGGCCGAATTCTTCGTCCGATAATCGCTTCAAAACAGCGCCATCACCGCACCCAATATCCAAAATACGTGCGTGCTGCACCGTGTCGCATAGTGACGTAATGTTGCGTGCTTTATCAAAAGAATCTAGCCATCGCAAATCTAAGCGCCCGTCGGTCGTGTAGTCGGCACCGTAATACTCATCATAAAACGTTTTCAGGGGTTTGCTAACGGACGCTGATTTCATGTGATCGTGCAATGCTGCCAAGCGCCTATGCTGAAAGAAAGCCGAAGCTCCCTGCTACGGAGCAAGATCGTGCGACATTCTATATAAAACTGTTCAGTTTCGAGAACGATGCAAGACGCCGACGCCGATACCCCTTAACGCGACTACACACGTACGATGATGCCTTAGGAGGTCTGAAGAGTGAAATATATGACGAAAAAAAGTGGCGGTCCTTATCGTGCTTGCTTTGGTAGCGTCGCTCTCCGTAGCAGGCTGCGCCATAACTCCTACCTCATCTTCACCATCACCGACACCTTCGCCAGCGCCGGCGGCTACCCCCGCCACGTCGATGCCACTCGCTTATTTTAGCAGCCATTGTAACTCGCAATCAGAATCCGGCAAGGCAATTGTAGAACGACTATTCTCCAAATCGACCGACGAGCGCGGGAACGTCGCTTACGAAGGAATCACGAGAAGTACTTACGCTCCAGAGAGCTACAGATACACAACTATGATCGAACTGACGAAGTCAGAGTCTGAGGCGGAGCAGTTGTGTGACACAACCGTGGCACAAAAGCAGGGCGAAGGGTTTGCGCTCAAGCCTGACGGCGGTACTTTATAAGGGCGAGTTTCTACATTATAACGACGTACGGCTGGCGACTACGGCGCACGATCGTCTCGTCATGTACGCTTATGATGGCTCTGCTGTTGATTCGTGGGAGTTCATCACGCTATCGAAATGAAAGGGTTGATACGTCGAGGCGAGAAGTATGAGCAAGAAAGTGGCTGCGATCGTCGCCCTTGTTATGATTGTTTCACTCTCCGTAGCAGGCTGCATCATAAATCCTCCTTGGCCTACACCGACTAAAACAAAAACGGCGGGTTCAAGTAGATTTACGCCGAACAAGTGGGCGGGATTCAATCTAGCGTATCCCGAAGTGTTAAACGCCGACATGCTGGCGTATCTCGAGGCTAATCAATGGGGAATATGGCTCTATACCGACCAGTGGGGTTCCGTTACGAGTTATAGGGCCGCCACCGACGCGCTTTTTACAAACATACAAAATAACTACCATATCCCGATAATGCTGAATCTAAACCCGATAAGCGAACATTGGACGTGGGGGCGGGATCACCCCCCTGCATTTTATGAATCTACCTACGGCCCGATAATGAATTATACAGAAACGTGGGCCAATGGTACACGCGGCGACTGTCTCTATGGCTACTGGTATGAGAACGGCTGGCCAGCGTTCGCGTCGTGGTTACGCAACCGGACAGACTTGAAAATAGAGATGGGGATATACGACTATTGGAGCAGCAATGTGGGTTCAACGTGTGGCCATGACGTTGTGGGGCCGCAAGGCGACTGGCTAACCGGCGTGCCCGGAACGACGAGAACGTCCCTCGCAACGCGGTTCGCCGAAGTAGACGCCGTAGATATAGAGATATGGTGGACGAGCGACGTTCCGATTATGACCGACTGTATCAATTACATTAAAACGTGCCACCCCAGCATGCCGATAGGTATTGACTCGCAGGATCAGGGCGGCTTCAACATCAATCTATGGGGTAGCGCCGCCAATTTAACCGACCATCCCACCACTTATGCCGAGCAGCGCGCAGACTACCGGACATATATCGGACAATTAAAGACCGCACTCGGCAGGCCGTTTGATACGCTTATAGCCGAATTTAGCGGCGACTACCCAAACCACGTGGGGTGGACTGAGAACCAGATAGTACAGGACCAGCTACAGTATGAATTAAATTCGGGATGGATAACAGCAAAGACCTAAACCCATGCTTACGCCAACGCCTACGCCAACAGCTACTCGCACCCATACTCCGACGCCCACACCTAAGCCTATCTAGAAAGGCACTTACTCCTCTTTTCTTCACCCAACGCCGAATAATCGTGCCTAGAAGCTGGTCTTTTTTGTCTCAGAATACTTCAGCAAACACACGTGCGGACCTATTTGACCCATGATGAAGAGTAAACCACACCATTTTGGGTCTTGCGCTAATTCTTCGAATTTGACTCCCGCAGACATGCGCCAGAAAGTCCCCCAGTCAGTTCCAAATACGTTCCATTTCCGTCTTAGTCGGCATAAGGCAGGCAGATGTGCATCAGTTTTGTGATTTGCTTCTTAGTCACTAGGCCCGCTGACTTTTCTTGTCCAGTCTTGCAAAGGAAAGTTCTTCTTACAGTTCTAGAAAGGCTTGGCCGATCTCACATTCCATGCTTTTCTTTCGCGCCAGTCCGCCCTTTTTTAGCACAATGTCGACGATATTTGGACATAAGGCCAAATTATGATATTATCATTGTTTACAATGCTCAACTGATGGATCAGTTGAAACGATTCGCGCATATTATGCAAATTCGTCACACATCTCGGTCACTGCCGCCCGAGAGCGCAGCCCTCACGTTTTTTGCGGCACTTTTCGTTGACGGGGCCTCGCGCGCTCAGGCGGGATGAATGGGCTGAACTGGTCAGGAAGTGCGTTCTAGAGTCATTTTCCCCCCAGTTTTTCGACCATCTCCATTCGCGTCGATACATGCGAACCTGTGGGCACTACTTTGCCCAAATAAAGCAATTTTGATAATCTAAGGCAATTTAGACGCCATTTTGCAAAGGAAGGCTTAAGAACGAATAAAACACAATTGCAACGCAGGTACGGCCTTGTCGCGCGAGTATGAGCTCAGCGTTCAAGGTGAAGGGGAATGTTTGGAGAAAAGAAAGTTGTAATTGTTGTCGCGGTAGTGCTTGTCACATGTGCATTGTTATTTTGTAACGCTAACGCTGTAGTTGACGCAAAAGCCCCCGTTGTCAAGGCCGCTCCTACACAGACCTCCACCGTCACTTCCGCCCAGATCACCACCGCCCTCACCATCTCAGCACCCTCCTCAGCCCAGGTCAGACAGTCCTTCTCGATCACTGGCCAGCTCACCGCTAACGGCGCCCCGTTGACCAAACGCGTTGTCTACCTCCAGCGCCTCAACGGCAACACCTGGACCATCATCACCTCGCAGTACGTCACTACTGGAACCTACTCCTTCAGCCGGCGCGAGCCCATCGCCAACACCTACCAGTACCGCACCACCTACACGGGCACCGCCCCATACGTGAGCGCAACAAGCCCGACTGCCACCGTCACCGTCGCTGCCGTTGATCCCACCCCAACCCCAACCCCAACTCCAACCCCAACCCCGACGGCAACCCCAACCGCAACCCCCACCCCCACACCAACCCCGACACCCACCAAACTCTCCCTCTCTGTCACCAACCCCGCCCCCGCCGTCAACCAGTCCGTCACCTTCACCGCCACCCTCACAAGCGGCACAACGCTCCTCTCAGGAGAGAACGTCACCATCTACCACTACCTCAACGGCATTCGCTACAACGACACCACCGCCGCCACCAACGCCAACGGCCAGATCACCCTCACCACGAGCTGGGCCTCCGCCGGCACACGCACCTACTACGCCGCCACCTTCGCCGGTGACAGCTCCTACCAAGCATCGACAAGCAGCGTCGTCACCATCACCGTCGTTGCCGTTGATCCCACCCCAACCCCAACTCCAACCCCAACCCCGACGGCAACCCCAACCGCAACCCCCACGCCAACCCCAACCCCGAACGCAACTTTAACTTCTACCCAGCTCTCCCTCACCACCTCCAACACGAACCCCGCCGTTAATCAGAGCTTCACCCTGTCCGGCAACTTAACGGTCCCTTCAACAGGCACCCCTGTCTCCGGCAGACAGATCATCCTCGTCAGAATAGGTCCCAACGGACAATCGACGACGGTGTATACCACCACCACCGCCAAAGGCTCCTACTCATTCAGCTTCAGCATCCCCACCCAAGGTACCTACACCCTCCAGGCGAGCTTCAGTGGTGACAGTTCCTATACCTCCTCTTATGCCTCGCTTCCCATTCCGGTCGGCAGCCTCCAAGGCACCACGTCCTCCCTCACCGTCACCAACATCACCCCCGCCGAGGGCGCTACCAACGTGCCCCTGAACGCCACCGTCACCCTAACCTTTAGTGAGAAAATTCAGCCGGGCCCTGGCTTCGGCGATATTCGCCTCTTTAATTACTTTGGGGGGCTGAACACAACTATCAGCGGTAACGTACTGACGATCACACCTGAGGGTGACTTTCAGGCCACAGCAGAGGGAACCTCGGCGTATGGCGCACACATTGGTATTTATGTCCCCGCCGATGCAGTCAAAGATGCAAATACTAACACGATGACAAGCTACTTTGACTCCGATTTTACACTTACTACGCCGATCAGTGCGATAAGTATCAATCCAGCAGATGGCTCCAGTCAAGTCCCGGTTAATCAAAGCATTGTCATAACGTTTAACACAGCGATCAAGCCCGGGCCAGGATTCAACGAAATTTTCAACGGCAACACCTGGACACCGATCAACAAAAGCATCAATGGAAACACGCTCACGCTCACCCCAGTAGGAAATTGGCTTTACGGCGCTCTGCAGTGGGTGATCATCCCGAAAAATGGCGTGACAGATTCGAATGGCACCTCGCTGACGGGGGACTGGGACACATCCTTCACTACAGTAAGTTCCCCTGCGGCCCCGTCAGGTGCACTCTACGTGACGTCTGTCGATCCGCGAAGCACAGCCACGAACGTTCCCACGAACACCCAAATCACCGTAACGTTTAACACCAACGTCCAGGCGGGACCCACATTCAACGGTATCAGCATCTCTGGCTATAACGGTACGTTAACAGGCTACAGCGGTTCGCTAGTCAAGACAATCAGCGGGAAACAGCTCGTAATAAACCCGGTCGCGGGTTTGACCGCGGGCAGCGTCTATACAATTACTATTCCTGCGGGAGCGGTAACTGACGGTGCGGGTCACAACCTTGCCATGGAATATGACGGCTTCTTTGCGACCGCGGGACAAAAGCTAAATGTCACTGCAGTCGACCCTCCTGAGGACGCCACCAACGTCTCCCTGAACAAAACTATCAGCGTCACGTTCAACGAAGCCATACAGCCTGGGCCAGGATTTGATTACATCAGGGTGTACAACTATTTTGGGCAGTTAAACATGACGATCAGCGGCAACACTCTGTATATCCAGCCCTCGGGCGAATGGTTGTTTAATCAGCCACACGATCTTGTGATACCAAACAATGCGGTCATTGGCGCATCAGGAGATTCGCTAACTCTGCTCTTCTATGACTCATTTTGGACGACTGGCCAGGTGAGCGTGAGTTCCATTAATCCATCAGACGGCGCTACCAACGTGCCCGTGAATCAGATTATCACCCTTACTTTTAACACTGCTATACAGCCCGGGCCGGGATTTAATGAGATCCAAGTAGAGGGGTATAGCGGATCGCTCTATATGACCATTAGTGGAAACACACTCACGTTGACGCCGCTTGGAAAATTTTCAGGTACCTACATGTATCACGTGTTCGTCCCGGCGGGTTCTATTCAATCTACTTCAGGCGTTTCTTTGGGGGGAGACTTTGAAAGCTATTTTACTCCGGTCGGGTCCAGTTGAGCATAACGTCGATCGACCCCCCCGTGGTCTAACCAGCGTTTCCGTGAATAACCCTCACTGTCAGCGGCGCCTTACAGCCCGGACCACATTTTGATGATATACAGTGAATGATAAGGGGTATAAAGAAGATCATTGCGGGTAATACGCTCATACAGACACCCGTTTTTCATCTCGCATTTAGCAAAAGTTATGCTTTAAACGTTCCAACTGATGCCCTCAGAGAGATCCCGGCACTACGTTTCTAGCAGACTTTTCTTCTTCGTTCACGAAAGCAGGGGTCAGTGTGCTGCACAACTGCCACCCCCGACAACGGCGTCACCAACGTTCTTATCAACACCACTATCCCCCTCACATTCAATGACAGCATCACAAGAGCTATGGCAACCTCATGCTCGACGGCCTCTCAAGCGGCTTGACCACCCGTCATCAACGGCAATAACTTCACCTTCACGCCCCCCAACCCCCCCCACAACAGCTTGCCCCCACCTCAAAGTCCCCGCTGACGCCGTCCTCAGCACCGCAGGCACCTCCGCGTCCCGAACCTACATCACCACCTTCACGACGAGCATCGCATCGATCGACGGCGTGCATTTGCCAATGCTCAAGTGACACGCTTCAACGTGCGCAAGTCGCGTTGTCACTCGAATGCCAACTCTGCGACTTCAAAAAAGTGGTTTTGTGGTTTTCGACAAAGAACGACGAAGCGCCGAGCCGCGCAATGCTTCTACAGTCAGCACCATGCGGCGCGGCAAGGGAGAATCCGTCGACATCATGGTTTTCGATATCTTCCATAGACAAAATGTGGCGCAAGTTGCTCAGCACGAAAAAAACTGCTGGCAAGGAGCATTGAGCAGAAAGGCACAGACGTTCGGAAAAAGGCCTAGGCGCCATTCCTGCGACCGTCATTCAAGGGTGGCCACGTGAGATTCCTTATTCGCTGCACAGAGGCCAGGGCCACAAGCAGAGGCCCCCACCATCGAGAACCGCAAAATATTGAAGTGGGAAAAGCGTTATAGTACTTGGCTGCCGCAAAAAGGATAACACTCTGATAGAAGACGGCGGAAGGGAAGAAGAACGCTATATATCTACTAGATACCAAAAATCTAAATTTGTTTCAAGCAAGCGCATCGCGAGTCACTCCGCTTTAGGCATTCAAGGCGCGTGCTCGGCAATACGCACTGCAACTCGTTAAGCGGTTGATTCCATGAATATCCTGATGATATGGGAAACGCGTCCATCACCGTATACAGGATTGGGATTGGTGGGCCTCAATGTGCTAAAGCACCTTAGCACGCGCCATGCTATTCGCTTGGTCTGCCTCGATGGAGATCCTGACGTGACGCGACAGTATCCCGGGCTCGAATCTTACTGCACTAAGGTCAATGCTATCGCCATGCCCGAGTACATGTCACACCGCAATCAACTCATCACAACCGCAAGGAGCAGCATAAGCCCACGCAAGCTCCTGTCGGAATATCGGAGCTTCTTGACCCCTTTATACTCTCCCGTAATGGCGGCTGCAATCAAGGCGGCCTACCGTGATGAGAAGTATGACGTGGTCTATGCGAGCAGCCATTTCGCGTTCTATGCGTGGAAGTTCAGCTCCCGCAAAGTCGTGCACGCTTTCGAATGCGTTTCTGCGGCGTGTCAGAAGGAATTTGCGCTCGCGCGCAATGTGCGAACAAGAGCCTATTGGATGCTCGCCTACCTCAAGAACAGATGGATGGAACGCCAGGTTTTTCCAAAGTTCGACAACTGTATAGTCGTCAGCAATGAGGAATATAAAGCATTTAGCGCGCTGCTGCCCGACGTGCGGTATTCGGTGATCCCGATCGGCGTAGATA
>Ga0208563_1001258_pt1 | contig 17639 bp, 15 predicted proteins | sample June2015DPH_17_1_2_FD_184717 | JGI IMG/M metagenome (GOLD analysis project Ga0208563, IMG submission 184717) | Peatland microbial communities from SPRUCE experiment site at the Marcell Experimental Forest, Minnesota, USA - June2015DPH_17_150... | ecosystem: Environmental > Terrestrial > Soil >... | reverse complement strand
GCGGTGTTGCCACAGGTTTTGCAGCGCTGCCTTGGCTCGAGTGTGCCTAATCTGCCATCCATTAAGCCAGCAGTGATGGGTGCGCCGTCTTCGTCATAGGTGTCGGGGGCTTGGATTTCAACGACTGATTGTTTACGGAGGTCTTTGGGTGAAATTAAACCGAATGAAATTTCATCAACTATTTTGTGGATTAATTCTTCCGTTGACATGTTATGCCTTCTCCTTTAGTCTTAATTTAGGTGTAATACACAGGCTTTGAAGCTCCTGCAACAGAAGCTTGAAAGCGTACGAGACGATTACTGGTGAAATCTTTGCTTTTTCATCACATATCCTGCAAACATAGCGTCTTTGTTTCATGTCGAAGTAAGCGATTTGGCCACAGCTCTCGCATATGTAGAGCGTGTACTTGTCTGACTCTTCCAGCAACCTATCTCTAAGCAGCATGGCAGCGCCGTGGCCGATGAGGCAGTCTCGCTCCATTTCTCCGAATCTGAGACCGCCACCTCTGGCTCTGCCCTCAGTGGGTTGCCTTGTTAACATCTGAACTTGACCGCGAGCTCTTGCGTGTATTTTGTCAGCAACCATGTGGTGAAGTTTCTGATAGTAAACTATGCCGACGAAGATGTCTGCGACGAACTTCTCCCCTGTGGTACCGTTGTAGAAGACTTCGCTTCCAGTATGGCTGAAGCCGAGTTTTACGAGGTTCTTGCGTATTTCATTGGGACCTTCGTTGGCGAAGGGTGTGCCGTCTGCTGGTTTTCCTCTTGCCGCTGCAGCTTTTCCAGCGAGAGATTCGATGAATTGACCGATGGTCATTCTTGAAGGTATAGCATGAGGGTTGATTATTATGTCTGGTACGATGCCTTCTTCAGTGAAGGGCATGTCCTCTTGCGGCACGATTAAGCCTATTACTCCTTTTTGTCCGTGGCGTGAAGCGAATTTGTCGCCAAGTTCTGGAACTCGCTGGTCGCGGACTCTTACTTTTACAAGTTGGCTACCTTCGCCTGATGCGGTTATGAATATTCCATCTACGATGCCTGTTTCTGAAGGACGCATGTCAACTGAAGTATCACGCATTGATGGACCTTTCACTTCAAATTCTTTGTATTCTTCCAGGAATCTGGGTGGACTAATTCTTCCGATTAAAACGTCTCCGCCGACAACTTGGGATTCTAAACTGATAATTCCGTCAGGTTCCAAAAGCCTGTAATATTGTTCGCCGCGGTAACCACGGGTTCCTGGTTCTGGAACTGTGAACTTGTCTTTTAATCCGCCTAGGTACTGTCGGCATTCAGCTTCATAAATTCGGTAGAATGTGGATCTGGCTAAGCCACGTTCTATGGATGCTTTGTTGAAGATTAAGGCGTCTTCCATGTTGTAGCCTTCGAAGCTGAGCACGGCGACGACGCAGTTTTGTCCTGTGGGGCGTTGCTTGTAACCCATGACTTCCATTAGTTCCGTTTCAACCATTGGCACTTGCGGGTAGTGCAGTATGTGTGAGCGTGAGTCGACTCGGTGATGGAAGTTGATGCTGTATACGCCTAGAGCTTGTTTAGCCATAGCCGCTTGGTATGAGTTACGAGGCGACTGGTTGTGTTCTGGATACGGGATTGTTGAAGCGCAAATTCCAAGAATCGTGTAAGTGGCTATTTCGACATGAGTGTTTTGAGGGTTAATGGCGTCAAATGATAAGGCGATGTATGCGTTTTCTTCTTCTTCAGCGTCCAAATACTCAACTAAACCGTTTTTGACTATGTCTTCCCAAGTCCACTCGCCTAAACCGATCTTTTCAAAATGTTTAGGCTGAAGTTTTGGAGCCCCATTCTCAACAATTATGAGTGGGCGCCTGACTCTGCCTTCGTCGCAGTTAGCATGCACTTCTTCGGTTTCAGTTTGCTGCTTTGAGAAGTATGTTATGTTCACTTCGGTTGAGATTTCTCCAGCTCTTCTTTTCTCTCGGAAAGACTTCACCATTTCCAGCGGGTTATTGCCGTAGCCTATGATGTTTCCGTCAACGAAAACTTTGGCTCCTGAAATACGTAAATCGCGGCTGGCTTCTGATGCTGGAACAGTGCCCATTTCAAAAAGTAATTGCTTAACTCTATCAGGATTTACGCCAACTGCGATGGAAGCTGATAGTGCTAAGTTTTTTACTAAGCCACAGTTAGAGCCTTCCGGAGTCTCGTTAGGACACAAGCGTCCCCAATGGGTTGGGTGTAAGTCTCTGGCTTCGAAGTTAGGTTGGCTTCTGCTTAAAGGCGACTGAAGCCTACGCAAGTGGCTTAGGGTAGAGATATAGTTTGTTCGGTCTAAAAGCTGAGTTATGCCGACTCTGCCTCTTCCCCAGTTGCCAGTTGCCAACGCATGCTGGAAACGTTCAGTGATTATGCCCGGGCGAACTGCTGCTGATACGGTTATGATTGGTCCTTTAACGCCTATGCGTTCAAGCTGGTATTTTATGTCTCTTGTTAAGTTTCTAAATGAGACGCGGAAGAGGTCTGCGAGAAGTGGACCACCAAGACGCAAGCGTTTGTTCTTGAAATGATCTTTGTCGTCGGGTTGCCTTTTGCCCGTTTTCAACTGTATGGCTCTGTAGGCCATTTCGCCTAGGAAAATTGCTTTTTCTTTTCGGTTTTTTTCGCTTCTGCCTAAGTGTGGCAAGAAGTTCTTATCAAGGGCTGTCTCGGCTTTTAGTATGCGGTACTCTTCAACTTGCCCGTGGGCTACACGGTTGCCAATGAATAGTATCGCGTCAGCAGGTTTGTCTACACCTATGGCTTTTTCAAATGAAGCAGCTAATTGGCTTTGCATTTCGCTGTCAAGTGAGACGGCTTCTGCAATGTCTTTGTCTTTTTCTAAGCTTAGCGCGCGCATTATGACGACAAATGGGATTTCTGTTGGCACTCCGGGCATGGTGACGTAGATGGCGTCGTCTGATTTGAGTTTAAGTTCAATTCTTGCTCTGAAGCCGACGGTGGTTGAGAAAATTTTTGCTTGATAAACTGGCGAGGTTCCTTTCTCGTCAATGTCTACTATTACACGGTTAGGTGCCAAGTCTTCCATGGCAACGATGACTCGTTCAGAACCGTTAACAACAAAGTATCCACCTTGGTCATCAGGGTCTTCTCCAGCAACAATAAGTTCTTCCTTTGAAAGCTGGGATAGGAAGCATAGTTTTGATTTAAGCATAACAGGAATGTTTCCAATAAAAACAAGTTCAGTGTCCTGCTCCCTTCCATCGATGACAGGCGTCATTTCCAAAGCTATAGGCGCCGAGTACGCTAAATTACGCAGTCGGCCTTCCATTGGGTAAATTTCATGCTTTGTTCCGTCCACTTCAGTTACATATGGCCCGGTTATTCTTGATTGGGGGTCAATTACCCAGATTTGTCCAAGTTTCACTTTGTATGGGTTTTCTGGAACTTCAATGGGGATTTCGGCAACTTCATCAACTACTTCTTGTAGGCCATGATCAATGAATTCATTGTAACTGTCAAGGTGTTGTTGCACTAGGCCTTTTTCATTGAAAAAAGTTTTCAATAAATTATGGATATCTTCTTTTTGTATAACGGTCAATTTATCAGTTCTCCTTCTCCATAAATTTTAGGTGCCGATATTTGTGATTTGTTAAGCTTGTTCCTTTCAAACTTTCGACTCCTTTTATACTGGATCATCATCCAAATTGAAAAAGGGTTCTCCTAACTTTTCTAAGAGCACAAACACATGCTACATAGCTTGCTAATAAACTTTGTTATCCATATTGCGCCTAAATTGAGGTCTACTAAACTTTCATAGAGTCACTGCTTAGAAAAATCTTTTCATGGATGCGTTGCATGAAGCAAAACCTAAAACATGGCAAAGAATAAACTGTAACCTGCAAAACATTTACCGCTCGGCTATTCTTAGCATAAAAACCGAGAAATACGCTTTTTCACTAAAACAATATGTCCATAACAAACTTACATAGCAGAAGGCTCTGTTTTTTAGGCTAGATTATAGTCACAACTATTGCTGCGTGTTTAGTTGTGCAGAAATGTTAAATGGCACCGAAACAACATTCACCATGCGACTATGAGGTGCCGAAGCAACATTCACCTTTAGTCAAAAAGTATGCTTGCTTTTACTGAAGAGGGAGGTCGGGTGAGATGTCGCCGCTCCATTTACAATCTTGGCAATACGCGTCATACAGTTCCGACAAATCGCTGGTAGATTCTATTTCTTGAATATGTATGTTTGTTGAGCCACAGTTCGGACACCGTTTTGGCACAACTTTTCCCATCACATTAACGCCTCTCCAGAGTCCAAGAACGCTTCTTTGCCCCATTTTCGATGGCTACCGTGGCGCAGAATTCCAAAGAAACCGAACAGACATCTAAAAACAAACCGAATACTGGAGAGATCCGTAAGATAGAGTCGAAAGCGAAATCTATCAAGAAGTTGTTTGACTTTATAATATTCTAAAACTTTTTACTGTAACTCGTGAATTTTCCTATATCAAGAATAATGCAAAAACTAATAAGCGCTCAGCGATGCTTTGTTTTTTTGTAACTTGATGGGTAAAATATGAGCTTAGAAGAACAAAGGCTAGATGCAATTAGAAAAATCATTTTAGAGCATAAAGGAAAGGCAAAGGCAATTAGAGCAAGTAAAATTAGCAAGATACTACAAATCCCCGAAAATGATACATTTGCCACTACTAGAGGCTTAATTACAAAACTAATCTTAGAAGAAGGAATGCCTATTGCAGCAAGCAGTAGAGGTTACTTTTACATTGAAAACCAACAAGAACTTGGTGACTATATGGAATACTTGCAAGAACGAATACACCAAACGACAAATAGGATGGTTACAGTATTTAGCAATTTTCAAGGAAAATACGGAAAAGCGAAGTTAGTCAAACTTGAAGACTTTTAAAATAATTTACTGGAAAAGGCAATTTGCTACCAATGTCAAGCCTGTAAAACATTCACGGTAAATAGAGGGCAATCTGCTAACCCCCAATTTTCTTGTATTGGAATGCCCCACCTTGGTCAAGCAGTATTATATCCTAAGACAATGTTGGAAAGATTTTGCTCCTCATGCCAATGGGTATGTCATCAAAATGAACCTTAGCTTTAATGATTTTTTTAGTATCCTCAATATTTGAACCAAAACCAATTTCATAACCGATACTATTGCGTTCTTGTTCCAAAGCTACGCGGGTGGTTGTGCCACTTCCAAGGAATGGGTCAAGCACAGTATCACCTTTGTATGTGAACATTCGAATTAGTCTTTTTGGTAATTCATCCGGAAATATTGCTATATGCCCTATTTGTCTTGCACCTTTAAAATTCCATATTCCATTGAACAGTTCTCGCCATTCATACAGCTCCATGTGCGCTTGCTGTTTTATCTCAGGTGAGGGCTTTGGAGCGACACCCTTTTTCTTAAAAATTGCGATGTATTCATAATTGTAGCTTACATAACCGTTTCTTGGGTAGCCATATGAACCCATTACGCTTGCACCTCCACTTGTTTTAGTGGTAGGTATTTTTTTCCAGATTATGCTTCCAAGGTACAAGATTTCATTTTTATGTTTGTTCATTATGCTATTGACTAAGTATGCGTGAAGTGGTATAATTTGGTAGAGTGTTTTTTCATCTGCTCTAAGATACTGGTCGCCTATGTTTATGCATAGCCTACAGCCAGGTGCAAGGACTCTTATACACTCAGACCATACTCTGCCAAGTTTGCGCATATATTCCGTTAGACTATCGTGGTAGCCTATTTGTTTTGGATTTCCGTAATCCTTGATGTTCCAGTACGGTGGTGAGGTTATGACAGCATGAACTTCGTCATCTTTAACTTCCCTCATTTTCTGTGAATTTTTAAAGTAAATCCTATGCATAGTATCTATGTGTGCCTGTTCGGTTTCTTTTGTAAGCACTTCAAGCATGTTTGCTATAATATCTAATTCTAGTTATAAGCGTTTTGGCATGTGTATTGCCTAGATGGAAAAGTCCAAGAGTAAAAGATTGACTAGTTAGTGTCAACAAGTTAGGCTCTTGTTTTATCTCAGATTACTTGACCATTATCTTGAATTAGATTGTGTCAGTTTTTCGCCTCGAATTGAAAGCATACGCTAAAACCTGCAAACGAAAATAACCAATCAAATGACTCACATAGTAAAAAAAGCATTAAAATTTTATATTCTCAACCGCTTGTTAATTGAGGATTAAGAGTGTTTCATATGTTTGCATCTATCAACGAACAAGATAAAGTTCAATTGGAACCATTACATTTTACCGTTGAAGCGGGCATTGTTCATCGATTGGGCGAAGAATCCGTATCTGACGAGGTTTTGGCTGTAGTAGAGTTAGTGAAAAATTCTTACGATGATGATGCCGAGAATGTTAAGCTTAGTTTAAAGAACATTAGAACCGGTGCCTCCACGATCACGATTGCTGATGATGGAAATGGTATGAGTGAAGAGGATCTTAAAAGCCGATGGATGCGTATTGCAACAAGTATCAAAACAAGAGAGCCTATTAGCCCCAAGTTTAAGCGGCATCGACTTGGACAAAAAGGTGTGGGAAGATTTGCGGTTGAAAATCTGTCAAAAAAAACAGTATTAACTTCATATCCTTTGGGCTCTTCGGATGGCTACGAAATAATGTTCAATTGGGACGAATATAAGATAGGGATGGATATACAAGAGGTTAAAAATTCTTTTTATAAATTCAAAAAAGACCCGGCTTTACATGGGCTCCAAATACGTCTAACTGACCTCAGAAAGCGATGGAGTGAGCAACAGGTTAAATCCTTACAATCATTTCTCAAAGCGTTAGCTCCGCCTGCAGTAAGTACGCCTAATTTTAAGATAAACGTAGAAACCGATGAGTTCGCGGAGCTAAGCGGAACTATTGACAGCGAGTTTCTTAATAAAGCCATTCTTCATTTTCAAGCATCTTTAGCCAAGACGGGCGAAGTTAAATATTCTCTAACAAGCATAAAAGGTGCCAAGAAAGAAAAGTCAGAGAAGATAACCGATTTTTGTTGTGGGCCTATTGACTTTAAACTATGGTTCTATTATCGAGAAAAGAAAAGAATGCAATCTTTGGGTGCTACATTCAATGACTTCCAAGATATGCTAAATATTATCGATGATTATGGCGGAATCAAACTTTATCGGGATGGCATCAGACTTAGCGGTTTTGGCAATCCTGACGATGATTGGACGGGGCTAGATTCGCTAAGGACAGACCCAACCGTTAATCCCGCTAAAAACCAGATCATAGCTTCTGTAGAAATAAGTAGCAAAGATAATCCAGAAATTACTGAAACGACAACGAGAGAAAATCTAATTAAAAACAAACCGTTTCAAGATATGCTTGAGTTTATACACACATCAATCGCTGTTTTTTCAGAATTAAGAGGCGAAATAGAAGGCAAGAGACAACCAGGCCCCAAAAAGGACTCAGCTTACATAAAAAAGGCACAAGAAAGGTTAAAGGCGAATAAGGATAGAAAGGAATTACTAGATTTTAGTGGTCATTATCCAACTGGATTAACTTTCTACGGTAAACTGGAAGAGGAAATAAACATCTGTTATCTTAATTCACTCCCAAACGCAACAATGGTACTTTCAAGAAAATTAATTGAAAATTTGGTTTATGAAGCTTTATACACGAAATATCCCAAAGATATTGAACTACGTTACTATATAAAGAAAGGTCGTGCACTCGATTTCAGTATTTTGTTAGAAAATCTGGAGTCCAAAATGCCTGATTTTAAAAATGAACAGCGTGATTTATTATCAAAGCTCCTTGAATTAATTAAACCATTCAGGACAGCCGCAAATGGAAAGGCACATAATATCATGGATTACTTGGGTACTATAGAAGACCTTGATAAGCAAAAGATCCCTGAAATCATTGACGTGGCACTAAAATTAATTCAAAACATTAAAGCTACATCATAACTATAGCAAATAACCTTTTAGGAGAAATGATACAAAGTGGGCTTTCAATAATGAAGTGGTTGCACAAAATAGAAAAGCAGTTTTGGGTTTTGGGCGTTTAAGGGTGGTGTATATTAGGGTATATTTATCGATTTTGTTGTTTGTTTGAGTGTGTGTTATGGGCTTAGAAACAGAGACAGGGGACTGACAGATATTAGGCATGGTGGGTGCGTGGGTGAGTGAGAGAACGTTCGTAGTCGTATGAATACAAGAGAAAGATAGACTGGCTATTTTTGGGTCTGCCTAGGCGAAAAGAGCGTCCCACATTTTTATCATGGGGTAAGGCGGCGAAGTCACCATTAATTGGACGCAGCCGTCGGCGAGTTCGGGCATTTGTTGGCTGTTGCCAAGGATTATTTTGTGCTGGGTTAACATGCGTGTTCCTTTATGTATCGTTGAAGCAGCGTTTTTACTTTTGCGGTATCCATCGCAGTCAGGGAGTGGGAAATGATTAATAAGACAGAATCCAAACAATTTTAGCTGCACTGTGCTGCGGTAACCAAGCCAGGTCAAAGGTGAAGGACTCAAGATCGACGCTTTGACTTGAGCGCCCAGATGGGATATCCTTTCCCGTAGGGGTTCGCAGGTTCGAATCCTGCCCGCAGCACCAGAACCTTTCTTGTCGCGTGAATCTGGATGTGCTCTGGGTCAGCTGTTGTGCACAATCTGTAAACAAAAATGTTTTTAAGTTCAAAAATATATTGTTGACAAATTAGTGAAACAATATGTCCACAACGTTTACGATACGCATATCTCGTGAGCTTAAAGAAAAAATGGGAAAAAACCCAGCGGAATGGAGCCAAGAGGTCAGAGGTTTCATTGAAGAAAGAGTTAGGCAAATCGAGCTGATGAAAACGCTCCAAGAAATAGAGTTGAGGGCAGAAAAGCGAAAAACAAAAACAGACTCAACCATACTCATCAGGGAGGACCGCGAACGCCGAGCTTAATACTGGACTCTAACATACTCGTGAAACTCGTCATGAATGAACCAGGCTCCAAAGAAGCCAGAGTCTCAGTTGCCAACTTCTTGAAAAAAGGGTACACTCTCCACACGGTAGACTTAGCTTTGGCTGAAGGTCTAAACGTTATATGGAAACACACAAACATTCTAAAAGACTTGAAACCGGAAGAAGCAAACCCAGCGTTAGAAGACCTCACAAGAATATATGATAGCCTGAATGCTATTCCAACGCGTGAACTCACATCAGAAGCACTCCACGTCGCTTTGACTCAAAACATAACTATCTACGACTCGCTCTACATTGCCGCGGCACAAAAAATGAACGGCACACTGTATACTGCAGACCAAAAACTCTGCAGTGCAGCAAACGGAGTCACCAACTCAAAACTCCTAAAACCTAAAGCATAAAACGGCACGCAAAAACCAAATTAACCGCAAAATGAGTTGCATGCAATTAATCTTATGGCATACAAAATTAGCTTTCAAGTTTTGCCCTTCTGCACTCTGCCCTACTCCTGCCTGATATCCGTTCTCGTAGGGGTTCGCAGGTTCCAGCTCCTGCCCGCTACACCAGATAAATATTCAAAAAAGCGGAACTAAAATTATTTTCTTTAAATTATTTTTTTATAAATATGACTTCTTCTAGGTCTCTGAAATGCTCATCGCCAGTCACTACTTTTCCTTTAACACTTCTCGCTGTGCAAAGAACTATTGAGTCTGCTAATCCCCAGCCTTTCGCTTTCTTTTTCATTTCACAATCCGTTTTTCCTGCTGTAACTGCAAGTTCAAAATCTAACTCTGCCACGTGACTAGTTGCGCTTATGAATTCTAGGCGCTTTAGTCTTCCGTCAGGGGTCTCGTTTCCAAGCTCTATTTCTTTTTGCAATTTCCTGCTTATTTCAGAAATAACAATTGTTGGAGTTATTGAATCAGGGTTCTCTATGTATTTTTTTGCAAGTTCCCCGTATTCTGAGGCTCTAAAGTACTCTATCCAAGCATAAGCATCAATAACGTACTTAGAGTTCATGGAATTCAGCCTCATCTTCCCGTGTGAAAGGCTTTAGCTTGCGGTTTGACCCAAACATTGAGCAGGGAATCTTTTTCCGTTCCAGAATTAATGACTTTATTACCTGGTCATGGCTGTTTGCGTTCATTTCTTTCTTGATTTTGTTTAGCATCTGCAGGGTTTTTTCGTCTACTTGAACAGTTGTTGGCAAACAAATTCCTCACTATAACTATAGTTATAGAAATATAAGAGATTTACTCTTATCTAATGAAAATCCTTTCCCGCAGGGGTTCGCAGGTTCGAATCCTGCCCGCAGCACTTTAAGCTTGTATTAAACTTATTTTGCTGAATTCGACATAGAATCGCCCTATTATGTTAGTTAGTTTTTTGAAGTAACTATAATCTTAAGTTCCCTAATCAACTAATAATATTAAGAACTCAGATGAAGATACAACACCCTGAAATCGGCATCTGCGGTCTATCATGTAGACTCTGCCCAATGTACAACGCGCAGACTAGTAGCAGATGTGCCGGATGCAAGTCTCATGCAAGAATCGCTGTTGGTTGCCCCTTCATAACCTGTGCAGTTAAAAAGCAAGGGATTGAGTTCTGTTGGGAATGTAAAGAAAATAGCACCTGCGAAAGATGGAGGAAACACCGCGAAGCAGGCAAACAATGTGATTCATTCAAATGCTACCAAAAGCTTGAAGACGACATTTCGTTTATTCGCCAAATCGGTATAGAGGAGTTTGAAGAACAGCAAAAAATCAGGGAACATCTTCTAAAGGAAATGCTGAGAGATTTCAACGATGGGCGGTCAAAGAGTTACTATTGTATTGCAGCTACAGTTCTAAGAATTGACGAGTTGCAAGACGTTTTGCACAAAGCAAGAGAACAATCAAAAAACCTGCAGCTACAGGAAAAGGCTAAAGTCATGCATTCAATATTGGACTTAATTTCCAAAGAAAAAGGTTATTTGTTAAAACTGAGAAAATAAGCTGATTCCAGAGTAAGGTTAACTTAGGTTCTTGTGGCTCATTCTAACCAACAGATTAATTGAATGAAGCACAAAGCAAACCAGAAAAATCGCCTGCAACAATGCAATCCAATTTGATCTCAGTGTCAGATGCGAATTGACGGTTTAAACGACGACGTGAAGCTAGCCCGCAGCACCAAACAAAACCCATCTAGAGATTGTTTTTGAGAATAGTGATAATTTGAGACTATCTGCAGATATTATTGGAAGAATAATCATTTTTTAAGCTAATCAGAACAGTTTCTTCAGCTTTTTGAGAACTTCTTCCTTTGTCTTTTCAGTGAATTCTGTTGTGACAAAAGTTCCCTTCCAAGAATCCAAGAATCGCTTATCAGAAATATCGTTCGCGATGGTAATCGTGTTATTCTCTATTATCTCCGGATTAGCTAGTGTTTTCTTTGCCCTCCCCTTCAGATCGGCTGGAACGCCATTTTTCCATACAAGCGTGGCTATGTCTCTTATGTCGCTTGGCCTTGCGGACATGAGCTTTAGAATCAAATAATCGGTGTAGTCTGGAACGTACATTTCGATGGTTTTGTCGGCAATAGTAATGTTCACTTTCTTGGCTTTCTGCAAGAACTTGTCTGTAACACAAAATATCTGCTCGTCTGATCTTCCTCTTACTTCGCCTTCCATAAAATCAATAGATATCTTGACGTTTGGCTTGAACAGCTTTATACATCTGAGGAATCCGTAGGTATCTCGCTTCTCAAAGGCCTCAACGCTCATTTCCTTGGCTAACATCTTCTGTATTTGGTCTATAGTCCAGCCTTCCGATTTCTGAAGGGCAAAATCACAATCTCTTGTGTATCGGGATAAAGAAGTGAACGCTCTGAGCGCATAGCCGCCGATGAGAACCATTTTCGGTTTCTCAAAGCCATCAGTCTGTTCGGATAGGTGTTCGATTATTCTGCCGATTTCTAGCTCTCGTAGGTTCATTATTTCGGTATGTTTAACCAAGTTCCACAACCTTCTCAATTGCTTCATCAATCTCTCTTTTCATAAAACTGTCTTCCAATTTGGTTTCCCTGTGCGGAAATTCGACTCCGCCCATTTCCTCTAATTGATGGAAGCCATACTCTAAAGCCTGCTTGACCCTGACGTTTGTCTTTGAAATCCGCCTCCAGTAAGAGTCTTTGTACAACCTGTCCAAATTTATCTTGTCCTTGTTCTCGTACAAAGTGGCGAAAGCGTCTGCAAAAGCCCATTTCTGCAAGCATTCGATTACGTTCTCTTCAATGTCTTCGACAAGTAAATTTCCGATTTTACGATACTTAATCTTGGATGCATCTTTCGAGTATTCGACCTCTAAATTCCAGCCCCTTTTTCGCCCAAACTCTTTCAAGGCTTTCCCGTAGGATTTGTCTTTGACTTTCAACACGTAGACATCTCGATGAACAAAGTCGTTATTCCAGAAGGAAGCAGCGGTTTGAGCTGAGACTACTTTGAAGTTCTGATCCTTTTCCAAAAAATCCCAGACATTTTCGACTTCGGTTGGAACCCAGTACCAACCCCACTTGATCCTCTCTATCGACCCTTCTTTGGATAACTTGTTCAAGTATTCCTTAGCGTTTGGCTCAATGCCTTTTACAGAGTTAACTCTAACCAAACTTCCTTTGAAGGGCTTTAATTTCTTGTTAAACTCAGTCAAGTATTCGGGCATTGCTGTTCACCTTTTATTATAGTTTGGCAAACTACTTAAAACTAGCTGTTCACCTTTTAACATATTTTGGCAAACGCCAATTAGAATGTATTATACGCCATTTTTGGTTTATTATGATATAAAAAGTCAACAAGCTCTTGAGAAAAATTCCGATTGCTTTTAAATTATAGAACAACTGAAAGTATAACTTAAATTCGCTAGAAACCCAAGAGCGCCAAAGTTATCAGGGCAATTCCAAGGACAAAGGTGTACAGAGCGAAGTAATGGAATTTCTTGCTTAACACAAGCTTTTTCACCAGCACGATAGCCAAGTAGCCTGCAACCATCGCGAGCACCACAGCCACTAGAAGATTCAGTGAGCTGACGCCGACGCCTTGAGAAACCAAGTTTCCTCGCTCTATGTAGGCTTCGACGCCTAAATCCCCGATCATGGCGGGAATCGAGAGTAAGAATGAGAACTTGAAAACCATTTCCCGCTTGACGCCTTGCAACAGACCACTCGATATTGTTGAACCGCTTCTTGAAAGTCCTGGAAAACTCGCGGCTCCTTGAGCAGCGCCCATCACAAGCGCCTTGCGGTATGAAACTTGAGCTTGGTTTTCCTTGCCAAATTTGGAGAAAAACAGCAGGCTGGCACCGACTAGAAAAGTGATTCCCATAATTAGGAATGTTTGATAATTTTCCGCCAGGAACTTGTCGTAGAGTATGCCTATTATGCCAGTGGGGATAGAGGCAACCACGATTAAGGGGATAAACCGACCGTACTCTGAATGAAAATCCAGATGCACCAGTGCAGTGAGAATGACTTTGATGTCATGCCTAAAATAGAATATTACAACCGCAAGCGTGCCAATGTGCAAAAACACGTTAAAGAGCGGTGTTGCTTGAAAACCCAAGAAATACTCAGCAATTTTCAGATGAGCAGTGCTAGAGATAGGTAACCACTCTGCTAAGCCTTGAATCAAACCAAGGATTATTGTTGTGAGTAATTGGTCAAACAAACGCTGGGGCACCTGCAAATGTTAATTATGGTTGCTAAGTTAACGTATTCTTATTAATAGCTTTTCCAAAAATGTTACTTTCCGTGCCGAGATTGGCGACATACAGGTTTTAGGGTTTTATTGTTGGGTTGTTACAGTCACATAGCTTTAAAAATCATGCATCAACTAGAAACTTGTTTTTCCATGAACTAAGTGGAGGTGGTATTTTGGAATCTAAAAAATCCAAAATTCCTGAGCCGAAAATGACACCTAAAGGCAAATTCCGATGCACCGCTGATAATAAAGAATATGATTCAAGAGAAGACTATGATGAACATTGCCGGGAAGAACATGCAGGCGGCTGGTAAAATAAACAATAAGAAAATGGAATAAAAATCGAGTGGAAGGGCTTTGCCCTTTTTTGCTACTTGCTTTCTTTTTATTTTGATTCTTGGAAGAGCTTCTTGATTGCGCTGATTCTTGCTTTCTGCGCCAGCACGTCGCTTGTTACTAGTGTTAATGCTTCTTCAGGGCACCATTTGATGCATTGCGGTTCGCCTTTTTCTTTGCAGAGGTCGCAGACGTAGACTACTTTGGTTTCTGGATGCAGCATTATTGCGCCATAATCGCATGCTTCAATGCACCAGCCACAACCGTTGCATTTGTCTTTGTCTAGAATTATTGTTCCTGTTTCTTCTGACTGCGTAAGCGCGTCCCGTGGGCAAGCAGCTACGCAGGCTGGGTCTTCGCAGAGTCTGCATGTAACCGCCATGTTGGCTAACTGGTTAATGCGCACAACACGGATGCGTGACTTTAGCGGGTTGAAGGCTTTCTCCTTCGTGAATGAGCAAGCGTACTCGCAGACTTGGCAGCCGACGCATTTTTCTGGGTCAACTGAAACAAACTTTCTCTCGTGAATCTTAACCACACTTTTACGCCTCTTTGCCTTCCACAATGCTTGATAAATCTTCCAAGCCGAGTTTGTTAAGCTGAGACTTTGTAGGAACACCGTCCAGTGTCCAACCGCGTGATTGATAATAATCATCCAATAGCAAGTCAAGCTCATCTTGAGTTACCACGGCGCCTTTTACTGGTCCATCGTCAGGGATTGGCTGGTTCATCACTTTCCATGGTAACGTGTCATCTTTGCGGCTTAATCCTTCTCTGAGGTTAATTAGCCGTGCAAGGGTGTTTATTCGTTCGCCTGCAGCGCTGAGTTCTTCAGGCGTCATCTCGTAGCCAGTCACTAACGCGTAGAGTTTTGCCATGTCAGCTAGTTCCTTGTACAGGGTGCCCTTAGCATTCTTGCAGACAATAAGTGAATCAATCAATGCGTAAACGTTTTCTGAATCTTTAACTAGTTTACCTCGGCCTTTTTCAGCCTTCAAACGGTCAACTTTACCCGTCATGTCTAATGCATAAGCGCCGCTTCGGTTATGGTCTGCTCCTCGGAAGGAAACAGCAAAGCCTAACGCTGCTGTTTTGAGGCATCGTAAATCGTAGCCTGTGACTTCCAAGCCCTTAATGTTTTGAGCAAGTTTATCGGAGCCTTTGCCGATTTTTTCTGCGGCTACTTTTACGCCGTCAGCGAGAACATCGCCGATTCCTTCTCGTTTGCCTATTTTCTCTATGAGTTGTATGAGTGCTTCTGCATTGCCAAAGTGAGCATCAATTCCCCCAAGGTCCTCGTGTGACAGGATGCCGTTTTCATGGCAGTCCATTACGAAACCTACGGTTACGCCTGTGCTTGTTGCGTCAAGTCCGTAATAGTTGCAGAGTTCAGCGGCTTTTATTATTGCGTCAAGTTTATCTATGCCACAGTTCGGCCCAAACGCCCACAAATTATCATATTCCATTCGTGCCATAGTTCCCTTGTAAGGTCCTTCGCGAACTACTGCTTCGTGTTCGCATCGCATGGCGCATGAGTTGCAAGCGATTATTTTTGTGATGTACCGTTCGTTTAATGCTTCTCCGCTTACTTTTTCAGCATTCTCAAAATGAGCGTTATTGTAGTTGCGTGTGGGCATGCAGTACAAAGCGTTTTGAATCATGACGTTTTCTGCTGTCCCTAAAGTTCGGTATTTCTGGGCTGCTGGTCCCTTCATTCTTTCATGGAATTCTTTCACCATATCCATAAATTCGTCAGGCTTAGCGACGACAATGTCGTGGGTGCCTCGGACAGCGATGGCTTTGAGGTTCTTAGAGCCCATAACCGCTCCTAAACCTGTTCTTCCAGCAGCACGAGTTTTCTCGTTAATTATGTTGGCTATTTTCGATAGTTTTTCACCAGCTAAACCGATAGATGCTACACGAACGTAGTAATCGCCAACCTCATCCTTAATCGCATCTTCAGTTTCAGATGGCGATTTGCCCCAAATGCTTGCAGCATCAAGCAATTGCACCGAATCATCATCAATCCATAAGTAAACAGGCCTTTCCGCTTTCCCAGTTAAAACAACAGCATCATATCCAGCTCTTTTTAATTCTGCTCCAAAAGTGCCGTGGCTTACTGCTTCTCCGACACCGTTGGTGGCTGGTGATTTTGAAATGAACGCGTGTCCGTTCCCGCCTGTGGGAAACATTGTTCCTGAAACTGGACCGAGAGCAAGAACAAGCGGGTTTTCAGGATCAAATGCGTCAACACCTGCTTTTGAGTTGGCAAGCCATAGTTTCATGCCTAAGCCTATGCCGCCAATGTATTTTCTGGCAGTTTCCTCGTCTAGTTTTTCTGCACGGGTTTTGCCTGTGGTTAAGTCAACGCGTAGAACTCTTCCTGCGTAACCGAGCAAATCTTTTCCTCCATGTGAATTTAAAGTTATTAGTCAGTTGAAAAGTATATTAACTTAATGGGTTCTAACTTGGAAAATTCACGCTTAAATGGCGCTTTTGCTTGCCGTCATATATAATGAATCATAACGGTTTTTTGGCCTGTCGCATGCTAAAACTACAGTTTAGTAAAGAAAAAAGATATGAGACGCTTCAATTAATTTCATACACAAGCGCGATAGTAAGGTTTGAAAAATGAGAATTAAAGTTCATTACATAAGTTTGGTCAAAAGCTTTACAAAAACGAGCCAAGATGAATTCGACCTGAAAGAGGATGCCCTGCTATCAGATGTGCTGTACAAAGTCGCCGATAAATATGGAAAACCGTTCACCCAAGAAGTTTACGACCCGAATCATAAAGAGATGAAATCAACCTTCGTAGCCATGGTGAACGGCGTTTTAATGGACCAATTAAAAGGCGTTAACACGCCATTAAAAGATGGCGACAGCATAATCCTCATGTCTCTCATGACAGGCGGATAAAAACTGTCTAAAAATGAAAAACCCAAAGCCGTCTACTGGATGGATAACAAGCTTTACCTAAACATAACCAATCAATGCTCGAACTGCTGCTTTTTCTGCCTCAAACGTTATAGGCGTGGCGTCGGCGGCTTCAACCTTAAACTGGCTGAGGAGCCGAGCGTTGCCCAGGTTACGGGTGAGCTTAGTGAGGTTTTGAACATGAGATTTTGGGATGAATTGGTTTTCTGCGGTTTCGGCGAGCCAACGGAGAGGCTGGATGTTTTGTTGGAGGTTGCGCGGTGGACAAGGCAACATTATGGCAGGCCGCTGCAAATACGCGTGAACACAAACGGACATGGCTACGTGCTTAATCGGGGCAGGGATGTGGCGGCAGAGTTGAAGGCGGCTGGAGTTGACAAGGTAAGCGTCAGCTTAAACGCTGGTGATAGGGAAACCTACATGGAGATTTGCAAGCCAACTTTCGCTGGTGCCTATGAAGCAGTGATTGATTTCATACAAAAAGCCAAGCCCGTGCTCCAAGTTGAGGTTACGGCGGTAAGAATGCCAGAAGTAGACATTGCGAAGGTGCAGGCTGTTGCCGACGGGTTAGGTGTTGAGTTTAGGGTTAGAGAGTACATTCCATGCTTCTACTAACTACGATGCCACAGGTAAATTGTGGTTTAACGCTTAATTTATGATGGAAAGA
>Ga0208563_1001255_pt1 | contig 17660 bp, 9 predicted proteins | sample June2015DPH_17_1_2_FD_184717 | JGI IMG/M metagenome (GOLD analysis project Ga0208563, IMG submission 184717) | Peatland microbial communities from SPRUCE experiment site at the Marcell Experimental Forest, Minnesota, USA - June2015DPH_17_150... | ecosystem: Environmental > Terrestrial > Soil >... | reverse complement strand
TTCTTTCCGATTTCGACAACAAGACGGGCGATGCGGTATTCGACGACACGCTGAAGCAGGGACTCTCGGTGCAGCTTGAGCAATCGCCCTTTCTCGCCCTGGTTTCCGACCGCAGGGTAAACGAGACATTGAAGCTGATGGGCCGCCCCGCCGGTGACCGGCTGAAGCCGGAGGTCGCACACGAGGTCTGCCAGCGCACGGGCAGCAAGGCCATGCTGACCGGCTCGATTGCGGGGCTGGGCAGCCAATACGTGATTGGCCTGAAGGCCGTGAACTGCAACACGGGTGATGTGCTGGCGGAAGCGCAGGAGCAAGCGGCAGGCAAGGAAGCGGTGCTCAAGGCTCTGGAGGCTGCGGCAGTCAGCTTGCGCGGCAAGCTGGGCGAGTCGCTCAGCTCGGTGCAGAAATACGCCACGCCGGTGGAGGAAGCGACCACGCCATCGCTCGAGGCGCTGAAAGCCTACAGCCTGGGAGTAAAGGCGGCCTATGCCAAAGGGGGCACAGCCGCGCTGTCCTTCTTCAAGCGGGCGGTGGACCTTGACCCGAATTTTGCTATGGCCTACGCCGGGATGTCGGTTAATTACAGGACCCTAAACGAAGTGGGGCGGGCGGCGGAGAATGCACGCAAGGCTTACGAGCTGCGGGAGAAGGTGAGCGAACGGGAGCGGGTCTCCATTGAGGGGAACTACTACTTTGTTGCGACGGGTGAGCTGGAGAAGGCGGCGCAGACCTTCGAGCTGTGGCAGCAGACCTACCCAAGAGACGACTTCCCCTACAGAAGGCTGGGACTAATTTCCGCTTTGATGGGAAACTGGGAAAAGGCATTGGAGGAATGGAGAGAGGCGCTGCGCCTGGAGCCAAATGGTGCAGCCAACTATCTCAACCTCGGCATCGCCTACACGAGCCTCAACCGGCTGGATGAAGCGGAGGCGGTGTACAAGCAGGCGGAGGAGCGCAAGCTGGAGAACGAGTTCCTGCTCGCCAACCGCTACTCTTTGGCGTTTTTGAAGGGCAATGCGGCCCAGATGGCGCAATTGGTCTCAGCCGCCATGGGCAAGCCGGGCTATGAAGATGAGCTGCTGACCAGGCAAGCGGACACGGAAGGTTGGTACGGCAAGCTGAAGAACGCGCGCGAGCTGACCGGGCGGGCGATGGATTCAGCCGAGCACAACGACGCCAAAGAGAGTGCGGCAGCCTATCAAGCAGCGGCAGCGCTGTGCGAGGTGGAATCGGGAAACCGGGAGCAGGCGCGTGCCGAGGCCAATGCGGCGCTGGAGCTGGCCCCGAACCGCGATGTGCGGGAAATGGCGGCGCTGGCCCTGGGGCGGGCAGGCGATAGGGCAGGGGCGGAGAAGCTGGCGGCTGAACTCGACAAGACCTTCCCGCTGGACACGCTGGTCCAGAGGTATTGGCTGCCCACCATACGAGCAGCCGTCGCCTTGGAGCGCAAAGACCCGGACCGCGCAATCGAATTATTAAAGGTGGCGAGCACCGTCGAACTTAGCGTACCAACGAACCTCGTGATATTCCTGTGCCCAGTTTATTTGCGTGGGGAAGCCTATCTGATGCTGCACGACGGCAACCGAGCGGCAGCGGAATTTCAGAAATTCATCGACCATCGAGGATTGGTGGAGAACTTTCCCTGGGGCGCGCTGGCCCGGCTGGGACTGGCGCGTGCCTACGCCCTCGAAGCCGGTGTAGGGGCGGGCCTCGTGCCCGCCCAGGGACACCCACAAGGGGCGCCCCTACAGCAGGACGCCCTCGCCAAAGCCCACGCCGCCTATCAGGATTTCCTCACGCTCTGGAAAGACGCCGACCCCGACATCCCCATCCTGAAGGAAGCCAAGGCGGAGTACGCAAAGCTGAAATAATCCCTGCGCTGCAGTTGCGGAACCGGCTGGCATGCATGGCCACAAGGGAGAACGGCCCTTCCGGCCGCCCAGGCCGGATTGCTCCTGGGAAAACAACCTTCCCGCCTCTGGCCGCTTTCCGAGAAGCCCACTCACCGCCCAGTTAGTTGGCTGAACCAAAGGGCTGTTGCGGTTCAGCCGAAATGCGGTAGTGGAATGAGGTTCGTTTGGCAAAGGCATCTGCCCTAGCCCAATCCCCAGCCCGCATTAGCCTTGCAGTGGGACAGGATATGCCTCTGGATTTCCTTGTCTCGTTTTCCTATTGACAATCAATATGATAAGCAAGCACAATTTGCTCAATTAGCCAAGCATTTGAGCGAGGCCAAAAGGGAGAGTGCAATGCAGCAGCGCGTTTACTCCCGTCTTGCGTTGCGCACGCTGCTCAAGCTCCGAAGATGCGCTGAGGGGTGGTTTGCCCGCGAATGGACCTGCTGGAAGCCCCGTAGTAAAACCAACGACAGAACTGCCTCAGGTGGACCTCCAACGATCCAACGGACACTGTACAACACGACATGTAGGAGAACCGTCGCACTGCGTGACTTGATGCCCTTCCTCACAAGTGCCTGGTGGGCGCCGTTAGTTCACGATGATGCCCTGTGCAGGGAAGAAGAGCGCGGAATCCGCGGCCCGTGTCAGTGTAGGTCAAGCAGAAGGATTCCATGATCACACTCAAGCCAGTGCGACCGGGTAGTGGGTTCTGTCAAGAGTTATATGAAAGAGTCATCAGGGCTTGGGGGTGATGGGCGGCACAGAAAGGATCAGAGGAGCCGGGGGCTTTGCCCCCAGACCCGGAGTTCCGGATTGCGTGCGGGGGCGGCAGGTCTGGGCACAGTGTTTTGGAGAATTGGAATTTGAGGAGGGACGGATAATGCCAGCAGAATTGCACAGAGGGCGACGGCTCTTGGTCCTTTGGGTTACGCCTTTCCTTTCACTTTTCCTCGGGGCCTCGATGGCATTTGCGCAGACGACCATCTCGACCGGTAGCATCGTGGGGACGGTAACCGACCCCACGGGGGCCGTCGTGCCGGGCGCCACCATCACCATCACCAACCGGGCAACGGGGCAGCCCATTCACGCAAGAACCACGGGCACGGGCGCTTACAATTCCGGACCGCTGCTGCCCGGTGATTACACCGTACGAGTGGAAGCGGCAGGCTTCAAGACGGTGGTAGTGCCCCTGACCGTTCAACTGGGTGCCACTAGTTCGGCGAACGTAACGCTTGAAGTCGGGCAGACGACCACCACCATCGAAGTCGCGGCGACTGGGGCTCTAGTCAACACCGAGCAAGCGACTGTGCAGGGTGTTGTGACGCCGCAGGAGATGGATCAGTTCCCGGTGAACGGTCGAAACTTCCTTGCCTTGGCGTCGCTCGAGCCGGGGGTCCAAATCCAGGATGGCGGGGACATCGACCCTACCAAAAATGGTTTTTCCTCGGTCTCTTTCGACAGTCGTTTCGGCCGCACGGCGCGCATTGAAATGGACGGCTTGGACATGAGTGACGAAACCGTCGGCACAACGACAATGAACATTCCAGAAAGCGGCATCCAGGAGTTTTCGGTGGAGCAGTCATCCCTCGACATGTCCACCGAGTTGACTTCCTCGGGAGCGATCAACCTCAGCAGCAAATCGGGGTCAAATCAGTATCACGGCGAAGGATTCTTCTACGGCCGCTGGCACAACACGGCGGCGCGCATCGCGCCCACGGACCTGCCTTGGCGGCGCGACCAGTGGGGAGCTGATGTCGGCGGGCCGATTGTCAAAGATAAACTCTTTTTCTTCACTGACTGGGAGCGGAACCGGCAGGATCTCCTCGTGCCAGTGGAGCTTGCGGCGCCCTTCTCCGCCCTTAGCGGAGGCTACAATGGCCCCTTTCGTGAACATATGTTGCAGGGCCGGCTCGACTGGACGATAAGCACCAACTGGCGCAGCTTCTTCCGTTACCTTTATAACCGGAACACAAACGTATCGGCGTACACCGCAAACAGCTACAGCCCCTTTGCCAACGAGGACAACACTCCGGATTACGCCGCGGGGCTGGATGGCACAACCGGGAAGTTCACGCACAGTTTCCGGTTTGGCTTTCTCCACTTTGCCAACGCTATCGCGGACGCAGTGTCTGGATCGAATATCACGAACCCGGCGCCCGGCGTTGAAATCGCCATAGGCAATAGCATATACGGCGTCAATTTCTCTTCCGGCCCGAACTTGCTGGCGCCCCAAGCCACGCTCCAGCACAACACGCAAATCAAGTATGACGGAAGCGCGATTTTTGGTTCCCACATCTTGCGGTACGGGGTGGGTTATAACGACATCCAGGGCGGCGGGTTTGCCAAATTCTTCGGCATTGCCCCGGATGTCTGGGTCCCGAGCCTGAACGCCTCCACTCTGGCGTTTGCCGCCGCGGGACCTTTCCCGGGGGGCGAGTCCAATCCTCTGAACTACCCTGTCCAATATGCCTTCTTCGGGAACGGCCAGGGTTACGCCACTGAGATTAAGAACCTCGGCTACCCGGCTGGCGGGCAATACGACCATCGCTTTAACGCGTACTTTGGCGACACGTGGAAGGTCAAGCCCAATCTCACTCTGACTTACGGGCTCCACTATGTGCGAGACACCGGCCGTTCGGACTCTGACCTGCCGGCCATCCCAGCTTTGAACCAATTCGGCCCGGGGTTGGGGAACCGGGTTAATCAGCCCAATCACAACTTCTCTCCTATTGTGGGCGTCGCGTGGGATCCGTGGAAGACCGGGAAGACGGTCATCCGCGCCGGAGCCGGCCTTTATTACGAGAACGCCATCTTTAACAACATTTTCTTCGACCGGCCAGGGCGGTTGCAAAATGGTCTGTTCTTCGGCGACACTCTTGCCTGCCCGTCGGGCTCAGTTCCCTTGCCGGGGGGCGGCAGTATTGACACCTCAAGCCTCTGCGGGCAGCCCATCGGCAGTGTGGCCAACCAGCTTGCGGCCGACGAGAAGGCCTGGCAAGCCGCTACAATAGCGGCGGGCCCGGCGGCCAATGGGCTCTACGTCGGATCGACCTTGGCAGACGGTGGCGATTCAACGGGCGACAACTTTATTGGGCCCAACTACCGCAGCCCTCGCTCCTATCAAATGAACGTCGGACTCCAGCACCAGATTAAATCCGGAACAGTTTTGACCGCGGACTACGTGCGGAACGTCGGCGTGGGCTTTTTGCTCGCTTACGACACGAATCACGTCGGCGACGCGCGTTTCCTGAATACCACTGCGGCGATGAATGCCATCAACGCCACCAACGAAGGGTTTGGCTGCCCGGACGGAACCGGAGGCATTAGCTGTGCAATCGCTGCCGGAGCGAGCATCGTGGACTACGGCGGCAATGGGCTCGATTCCGGAAGGTCCTACCTGTCTGGATTCCCAGCTTCATACGTGGGCCTAACGCCCGACACCGGCGCGGCGTTCCCCGGCATCAACCCGAATTTGGGTGAAAACCAAATGCTCTTCCCCATCGGTCGCTCAGTCTATAACGGGCTGCAAGTGAAGCTCCGGCAGACCCTCGACCATCCCTTTCGTGGCGTAAGGACAATGATCCTCACTGCCAGCTACTCGCTCTCGCGAGCAGTCAGTCCGGCCACGGACCAGGACTTCATCAACCTTGTCACCGACCAAGACAACATCAACCACTACATCGGACCGAACGGACTGGACCGCACGCACCAGATCGGCCTCGGGGGGGTGTTTAGTTTCGCGCACAATTTCCGCGCCTCCTACGCGGCGCACTATGCGACGGCGCGTCCTACAACCCTCACCGTGCCCTCCACCGGCGAACCCGGGGATATCTTCGTTTCAGACCTTACAGGCGATGGGACAGTCGGCGATGTCCTTCCGGGAACGAACATCGGATCGTTTGGCCGCGACGTCAAAGTGAGTAACCTGAATCAGGCCATTTCAAATTACAACAGCTCCTATGCCGGGAAGTTAACGCCCGCGGGTAACGCATTGGTCTCGGCGGGTCTGTTCACGCAAGCGCAACTGGTCCAGTTGGGCGCCACAGCGCCGACGATTTCGACAGCTCCTAGCGGACAGATGGCGAACAACAGATTTACCGCCACTGACATTCAGCTCAGCTACCTTTACAAGCCCATCCACCGCGCTGAGCGGTTCACCATTGAGCCCCGGATTGGCATCTACAACGTATTTAACCAGGCCAACTACGGTCTGCTAACCGGTACGCTTGATGGGTCGGCGGGTTCGGTGAATGGAACCACTCGCGACCTCCGGGTCAATCGAATTACGCTCGGCACGGGACTGTTCGGCTTCGGCGCGCCGCGAATGATGGAATGGGGATTGAAGATTAGCTTCTGAGGCCGCCGTATGGATGCCCAGAGGCTCACGTCGGGGGACGATTGCCTCCCAGGAGCGTGCTTACCGGTACGGCCGGGTTCGTCAGCTTGTCAGCTTCCCTAATGCCCGGCCGAACGGGGTGGCCCGCTTGGCCTCCCATCACCAACGTACATGAGAGTAGGAAAGCAACCACCAGGAAGCGGAATTTCATGGGGCCTCCTGCAGAGAATCGGCGTACTGTCAAGAACTTTCCTTCTTTAAACAGCTAATTTGTTGAATTCCCTATGGGAAGCAAGTATTTCTGCTTTCTCGCCCTTCAGGCCCTCCCCCAGGCCGCCGTGAACTCGCATTGATTTGCCAGAGAAGACGGCCTGCCGGCCTCAAGCCCGGCTGGAGCTTCAGCGGCCAGGGCCGTCAACTCGGTTTGTGCGCCCGCCAAGTCCCCACTCAGCACCCGGGTGACAGCGATCAGCAGGTGCCCGCTGGAGCGCGAGCCCGAGCCCCTGGGCGAAAGCGGCACACCCACATTTGCGCGTTGCGCACAGGTTAGCTGCGCCGACCTGAAGCTCCAAGCGAAGTCCGTGGGCCAGGGCGGAAGCATCGCAAACGCGCCCTCAATCCGGTGAAGCCTTGTGTCTGCTGGAGGAGAGGGAGGACGCGCGCTGGCATCACCGGTCTCAGTTGTCAGAACCGCGCTGGGAGCGGTATAAGAGCCCAGAAATTCGAGCCCTCAGGCAGGCTCAGTCTGCGGGTTTGAAGGCCTCTGGCGCGGGGTCGCGCTTTGAGCCATCGCTTGTGGCGTTGCACCTAAGAAAAGCAGACCGACCGGGATACCTTCGTGCGCCTCCGATACGATTCCGTTCCGCACATACGCAGTTGCGGAATCGACTGGCATACATTACCACAAGGGAGAACAGCCCTTCCGACCACCTCTGCCAGATTGTGCCTGTGAAACGCCCTTCCCACGCCGGAACCCAGCCAAACGCCAGGATTGTCAATGGGAAGCCGACTTTTCATTCCCAATCCATTTTGTGTGCCCAGCACCCATTAGGTTCACTGCGACTTTTAGGGAAGTTCTGATCTGCTGCTGGGACCACTTCACTTTCGATCCAGCACGGAAAGGTGTTGCTGCAGACAGCACACCTGCGAACTGTTCCGCTAGATGAGTTGTCTTGAGACCGCGTTCCCTTCACGTTGATGAAAATGGCTCCCTCTTATCCAGGTGCTGACATTCTGACTCAAGAAATCGGCTACAATTCAGCTTGGAGGGAACATGTCGAAATCGCGCAGGCAGTTCTTGACCCAAACCTCGCTTGGACTAATCGGTGCAACCTCGGCTTTCTGCAGCAAGCCACAGCAGTCGAACCAGGTTGCGCCCGGGATGCCCCCGGTGTTCGGCACGGGAGCGCCTGTGGGACCGGAAGTGTCGCCTGTTACCTTCGCCGAGGCAGAAAAACTTGTGCAGGTGGAGCTAACCGCCGTAGATCGCGCCATGGCGACGCATAGCTGGCGCGTGAACATGGCATCGCTTTACGAACGGCGCACCGGTCCGCGCAAGGTGGCGCTCGGGACTGCTCTTGCACCCTGGTCCGGGTATCGTTGCCTGCTACCCGACCAGAAGTCGGGCCCGCAGCGGGATCGATTTGTCCGCAGCCACACCGATCCTGGCCCATTGTCGGCACGCGATGAAGACCTCGCCTTCTCCTCCCTTACACAACTCTCACGCTGGATCGAGCAAAGACAACTCACCTCGGAACGCCTCACACAGCTCTATCTGCAGAGACTCGAACGATTCGATCCCAAGCTGCGCTGCGTCATCACCCTCACCCGCGAGCTCGCGTTAGCACAGGCTAAAAAGGCCGATGAGGAAATTGCTGCTGGCAAGTACCGGGGGCCGCTTCACGGCATCCCATGGGGTGCCAAGGACCTCCTCGATACCGCCGGAATACCAACCACCTACGGTGCCGAACCCTTCAGGGACCGCGTACCCAGAGAGGATGCGGTGGTTGTCAAACGCCTCCACGCTGCGGGCGCTGTCCTCGTCGCCAAGCTTAGCCTCGGGGCTCTTGCCCTCAACGATATTTGGTTCGGGGGACAGACCATGAATCCCTGGCTATTGGAGGAGGGTTCATCCGGTTCCAGCGCTGGCCCCGCTGCCGCCACCGCCGCTGGGTTGGTCGGCTTTGCGATTGGCAGTGAGACGGGCGGTAGCATTGTCAGTCCCAGCATGCGCTGCGGGATTGTGGGACTCCGGCCCACCTTTGGCCGAGTCCCGCGCACCGGCGCCATGACCCTCTGCTGGTCTCTCGACAAGCTCGGCCCCATGACCCGCAGTGTCGAAGATGCTTTGCTCGTGCTCGAGGCCATCTCGGGACCTGACCCAGGCGACGTTTCCAGCGCGCCCAGCCATCTCGACTTCGACTCGAATGCGCCCGCGAAGGGCCTTCGCGTCGGCTACTTTCCTGCTTGGATGAATGAAAGTCCTGCCACGGATGTGGACCGCGCCGCTCTCCGGACACTTCCAGAACTCGGCATGGTGCCGGTGGAAGTTACTCTTCCGAACTGGCCTTATAGCACGCTCGACCTCATCCTCTTCGCCGAAGGCGCGGCGGCCTTCGAGGAACTCACGCTCAGTCATGCCGATCGGCAGCTTAAAATTCAGACGCCCGACGCTTGGCCCAACCTTTTCCGTCAGGCCCGCTTCCTTTCCGCCGTCGATCTCGTTCAGGCCGACCGCTTGCGCCGCAGAGTCGCAGAGGAAATGGCCCGTATCTTCTTGGAAGTTGATCTGCTCCTGGTCCCTTCTTTGCGCGACGAAATGCTCACCATTTCCAATTACACTGGCCATCCGTCGCTCACTTTCCGCGCCGGCTTCGTCGAAGTGTCGCAGGCGCGGAGCGATTGGGCCCCCGACCCACGACATCCGCTCCCAAGGTTTTCCCCGCCACGCCGCGTCCCTCACGGTGTTACCCTGATCGGGAGACTCTTCGATGAAGGCACGCTAGGGCAGGTTGGTCTCGCGCTCGAGCGCGCCTTCGCCGTAGCTCGACAGCGTCCGCCTGGCTTCTGAGGCGGAGCGAAACAGTGGACAGTCAGGATCCTATCGCGTTGACTTAGCTGCAAGCGCAGCCTAAGATGGCTACCAAAGGCGGAACCCCCGCATGATTGGCCAGACCGTTTCCCACTACCGCATCCTCTCGAAGCTGGGCGGCGGGGGCATGGGTGTGGTCTATAAGGCCGAGGACACCCAACTCGGCCGCAGCGTGGCGCTCAAGTTTTTGCCCGAAGAACTGGCCCAGGACCGCAAGTTCCTGGAACGCTTCCGCCGCGAGGCGCGCGCTGCCTCAGCGCTGAATCATCCCAGCGTATGCACGATCTACGAAATCGGGGAGCAGGAAGGTCGGTCCTTCATCGCCATGGAGTGCCTGGAAGGCGAGACGCTGCAGCAACATCTCGGCGCCCAGGCGCTGAAGACCGAGGAAGTGCTGGACCTCGGGATTCAGATTGCCGACGGGCTGGAAGCGGCGCACAGGAAGGGAATCATTCATCGCGATATCAAGCCAGCCAACATCTTCATCACGACGGGTGGCCAGGCGAAGATCCTTGACTTCGGATTGGCCAAAGTAGCAGCTCCCCTCACCCCCGGCCCCTCTCCCTCAGGCAGAGGGCGGACCGCTGAAGGCGGGACGGGCGAGGCCATGACGGCGGGCGACGAATCGCTGACCAGCACGGGCGTGGCGGTGGGTACGGTCGAGTACATGTCGCCCCAGCAGGTGCGGGCCGAAGAGCTGGACGCGCGCACCGACCTGTTCAGCTTCGGCGCGGTGCTCTACGAGATGGCCACCGGGCGGCACGCCTTTGCGGGCGACTCGGTCGGGGTAATCTTCGATGCGATTCTAAACCGCGCCCCGATCTCGTCCCTGCGGATTAATCCCGAACTGCCGCCGGAGCTGGAGCGCATCATCCACAAGGCTTTGGAGAAACAGCTCTCAATGCGCTACCAGAGCGCCACCGACCTTCTGGCCGACCTCAAGCGTCTCCGGCAACGGATCATTTCGCGTCCGTCAGCCGCCGGGGCCGTCGCTCAGTGGCTCCGAAAGCCGCAAGTGGCGATTCCGGCGCTTCTTGTTCTTCTCGCCCTGGCCGTCGGAGCAGGATGGTGGATTCATCGAAGTGCCCGGGTCCGCTGGGCCAGGGAAGAAGCTCTTCCGGAGATCGAGCGGCGTATTGGAAACAACGATGCTTGGCGGAACTTGACTGATGCGTACAGCCTTGCGGGGAAAGCGGAAGAATACATTCCGCATGATCCCAAGCTGGCCGAACTCTTCTCAAAGTGTTCCTTGAACATCAACATCACGACTGAACCTTCCGGGGCAAAGATCTATATGAAGGAATACAAGGCTCCGGATAGCGAATGGAAGTGTCTGGGTGTCTCGCCGATCGAAAAGATCAGAGTGCCTGTCGGAATCTTCAGATGGAAACTGGAAAAGGATGGCTATGAGACAGTGATGGCAGCATCCTCGACCTGGGACATTGACAGAGAGGCGAAATTAAGTCCGGGTGATCTCCTGAGAGTGCTGGACAAGAAAGGCAGCATTCCGCCGGGCATGGTGCGGGTACCAGGAGCGGAAACCGAGGTGGGGAAATTGAGTGATTTCTTCATAGACAAGTATGAGGTAACCAACAAACAATACAAGGAATTCCTCAACAGCGGTGGATACAGAAACAGGAAGTACTGGAAACAGAAATTCATGAAAGAAGGCAGAGAACTGCCTTGGGGACAGGCGGTCAAGGAATTCATAGACCAAACGGGTCAACCCGGCCCTGCGACCTGGCAGGCGGGAGATTATCCGGAGGGGCAGGGTGATTATCCGGTTTCAGGAATTAGCTGGTACGAGGCGGCAGCGTATGCGGAATTTGCCGGGAAGAACCTGCCAACTGCGTACCATTGGAATATGGCGAGGGGTGGATATACCACACTGATTCAGGTACCTCAACTCGGAGGTTACGCCATATTCGCGCCCTTTAGTAACTTTAGAGGCAAAGGTCCCGTCCCGGTGGGGAGCCTTCCGGGGATAACGTCTTACGGGGCCTATGATATGGCGGGTAACGTGAGAGAATGGTGCTGGAACGAAACCCCGAAAGGACGATCGATCAGGGGAGGCGCCTGGGACGATAATACCTATATGTTCGATAGTTTGAGTCAAGCTCCTCCCATGGATCGTTCTGCCAAAAATGGATTCCGATGCGCTCTCTATCCTGATCCTGAGAAAATACCCGGATCAGCGTTTCAAATGGCGAAGTATGGTGAAACCAGAGATTTTTACAAAGAAAAGCCGGTCCCGGATTCAATTTTTCAGATTTACAAGGAGCAATTTTCCTACGATAAGACTGATTTGAAGGCACGCGTGGAATCGAGGCAAGAAAGCTCCGGAGGCTGGATTCAAGAGAAGATAACCTTTGATGCCGCCTACGGCGGGGAGCGGGTAATTGCCTATCTTTTTCTTCCCAAGAATACAGTGCCTCCCTATCAAACGGTCATCTATTTTCCCGGCTCTGCTTCCTGTTATCAAAAATCCAGCGAACACCTCGAAAGTTATTTTGAATTCCCGATGTTCCTTTCTTTTATCGTGAAGAGCGGTCGAGCCGTTCTCTATCCTGTCTATCAGGGGACCTTCGAGCGCGGTAATGATAGGCTGGCTGCCCTCCTCGAGGGTGACGGGAGTTCTCATCAATACACGGAGTTGCTCATTCAAGAAGTCAAAGATTTCAAAAGATGCGTCGACTATCTGGAGACCCGTCAGGATATTGACAGTAAAAAGCTCGCCTATTACGGAATGAGTTGGGGAGGGGAGCTAGGAGCGATCATCCCGACCGTGGAGGAACGTCTCAAAGCCAGCGTTTTATTGGCAGGAAGCCTGGGCGGACTTGGGCGTCCTGAAGCAAATCAAATCAATTATGTTACCCGAGTGAAAACGCCAACCTTGATGTTAAACGGTAAGTACGACACGCTCGGCCCGCTCGAGACATCAATAAAGCCTATGTTTGACCTTTTAGGAACTCCGGCTCCGGACAAACAGCTCAAATTGTACGAAACTGACCATATCCCTCCCAGAAACGAATTCATCAAGGAAACCCTCGCTTGGCTCGACCGCTACCTCGGCCCAGTTAAATAAGCGGGACAGACACTCTTCACTTCCTGTATTCGCGGCGCCATCACCTCCGACAATCCCAGCAGACGGGCCGAATTTTCGACCCAGGCAAGTTGGCTGGAATAAACACCAAGCTGAGCATCTTGGAAACGCTCGCGTTGGCACAATCGGCCCCCGGAGGCTTCTACCGCCCCTTCAAAGCCCGCTGCCACGCTTTTTGTTCGGACGCCTCTGAAGCTCTGCATCACGGTGGCGTTTGCCGCGGCAGGCGATTGTGAAGCCGCAGGAGGCCAGGCGCGCGGCTACGCCGAGGCTGGCTAGTTGGGGGCGCTGCGCCTGACGGCGGAGAAGCTGGCGGCGCGTTCAAATCGAACCTGTGTTCCGGCCGTGCGTACGGCGCGACTGTATGCGCCCAAGCCGGAGAGAACGACCGAGCCCTGGAATGGCTGGAGGAGGCCTGCCAGGAGCGCAACCCCCCTTGGTTCATCTCAGTGCAGGGTGGGATTGGAACCCCCGGGGCTCCGACCCGCGCTTCCAGGACCTCCTGCGCCGCATGAACTTCCCGCCGTAAGGTCGCACGCGGCTTTTGGCTCCCCCTTTTCTTACGTGCGCCTCCGATGCGATTCCGTTCCGCACATAGGCAGTTGCGGAATCGACTGGCATACATGACAACAAGGGAGACCACCCTTCCCCTCCGCGGTAAGAGATTCGGGCTAAAGGCACTTGAACGTATCGTCGGCCTGCCGGAGAAATGACCGAAGGGGTCGAGACGGGGTCGTGGAGATAAATCCCTGGATTACCCGGGAAACCGTCCTTGCAGTTTCCAATGGCAAGCGTCCCCCTTTCGTGCTGAGCGTTCATAGCCGAAAACGGCTATCCGTGATGTCAGGAGGTCGGCGCCAGGCTGGCCCAATCGAACCGTTGAAAGCAAAGGGCCTACGCTACGACGTTCGCGAGAACGCCCGCTCACTGTCATGCTGAGTCCCGACTTGTCGGGACGAAGCATCTCCGCAGTTGTCTTTTGCGCCAGACTGGGCTACTAATGTAGCGTACTATTAAGCGGGCGAACCGCAAAGTGTGTCAAAATGCCACACTCGCGAGCTCGCCTGCATATCCTTGGCATTCTTCTAACCTGTTGAAAACACACGAGAACATGAGGTCGCCGGCGCAGAATACTTCAAAAAAACCGAGACGCGCGGGGCAAATGGAAATCCCCCCGCGTCAGATCAGAAAGAGTTGGATTCCCACACCTTTGGGAACGCGAAAACTATTTTGGCAACTGCGCCTTCCCTTCCCTGCGCGCCGTGGTGGACTGCCTCTGCCAAGGTTTGAGCAACTTGGACACCCAGCCGGAAGCAGTTATATCACTCACTGGTTTCGACTGGATCAAAGCTCTACAGTTGACGTAAAAATGGTATGAGCTGCTTCAATGAGTTCTTCCTCGGAAGCAGTCCCAACCTGCCGGCTCGAGCGTGTGGACATTGCCTTCGGGCATAGCCAGCTTTATGGCTTTTGAGGCTTCAATTTCTCCAACGTGATAAAGAGGCCGTCCCTGGAACTTCAAGGGAAGACGCGAAGCCTTCCGCGGCGGGACGGTGAAGAGCAGTTGATAATCTTCGCCCCCGTGGAGCGCCAATTGAAGGGAATCCGCAGCCTCAGGCAGGTTGGGGCCGGGGATCTTCGCAGCCCACAACCGTGCCCCCACGCCGCTGGCAGCGCAGAGTCGGGAGAGGTCTGTGGAAAGTCCGTCACTCAAATCCATCAGCGCCGAAGCCATGCGGCGCTCGGAAAGGAATCTCCCCAGCGCACATTGTGGTTCTGGATAGAGGTGAGCATGCACGGCCTCCCTGGCTGCCGCGTTTGCGGGAAGACGGGAGCCGCCCCGCTTGCTCTGGAGCAGGCGAAGGCCGAGCGCTGAAAGCCCCAACCGGCCACTCACAAAGATCCGGTCTCCGGTGCGGGCGCCTGACCGCCGCAATGCTTTGTCTCTGGGGACCTCCCCTGCTACCAGCACGTCAATGAAAGTCCTTCCGGGAACCAAGGCAATATCTCCTCCGACCAGTCGAACGCCGAAACGATGCCCTAGCGCCAGCATTCCACGATAGAACCCGGAAACCCAGTCGCGCGTTACCTCTTTCGAAATGGCCAACGATACCAACACGTAGCGCGGGACGCCACCCATCGCTGCCACGTCGCTCAGAGAGCGGGCAAGCGCCCGGTGACCCACGGCCTCCGGCGGGTGCAACCGGCGGGTGAAATGGACATCCTCGATCGACATGTCGGTGGTCAGGATAAGTTCATGCCTACTCTGGACCGCCAGCAGCGCGGCATCGTCGCCAATACCGAGTTTCACCCCTTTTTCAACCCTTAGAGGCCGCACCCTTTCATGCCCGTGTGCAGGGGCCGCCAGTGCCTGGAGCCACTGTACGAATTCGTTTTCAGTCCGAAACAAGTCTTCACCCATAAGACAATTGCGAGCCAAGCGCACCGGCCTTGATATCCGGGCGGTGAGAAGTCAGGAGATAGAATATCGCTTTTCGGGCACAGTCGGAATCTGGTTCTTGCACAAAAGTCCCGCGAACTTCAAGGGCGCCTCACACATGTTACAGGATTGCGCGAAGGAAGCAGATGGGGATAATGTTAGTCCAGTCAGACTTAAGTGAAGTCATTTTACTCCCCTTCGAAAAACTGGACATATTGACCTCATGCATTTGTTGTAGGGGTGCCTACTCGTTTTGCTGTATTTGACGCTTGACATACGCTCTCATCTTCAATAGGATTCTTGGCGATAAGCCTAAGTAAGACTTTTTTAAGGTCCGTTCCCGACGCCCCTAGTGGCTAACCAATAGGGAATTCTTAGCAAGAAATAATCTCTCGACGGGAGAACTCATAAATGGAAAAGAAGTTTTATGCCTTTCTTTTTTTTCCTGGCGCCCATGGTAGGCTGCACAAGATTCAACTGCCATTTTACATCATCCATCTCGTTTTGGCTCTCAGCGTGGTTGGAATCATGACCGTAGCAGCATTGGCCAACAGTTATGCCAGAATGCTTCTGAAGGTTTCAAATTACAACAGTCTTCGAAGTGAGCGCGAAGCGCTAAAGACGCAATACCGGACGTTGGAAAGCACTGTAACCAGTACCAATGCCAAGCTGGACTCATTGCAGTCGCTGGCTGCGGAAGTAGCGCTGACCTACGGGTTTGGAGACGCACGGCGGCCACGCTTTCCCGAGGCTGTGCTGGCCCTCGCGACCCAGACTAATGCAACTGTGGACTCCAGTTTCCGCGCCTCATTATATGCGTTTAACCTGATCCGCAGGGCTTCCCTGGAACCGGACGGGAGTGCCTCGGGGCGCGGTATGTTTTCGAATCCCCAAATAGATCGAACCACCGTGCCGTCACTCTGGCCTGTGCGTGGGCAAATTACCGCAGGCTTCGGGCAACGAATGGATCCTTTCAGTGGCGAGGGCGCATTTCACTCTGGCGTGGACATCTCTGTTCCCTTCGGCACCAAGGTCGAGGCCGCTGCCGACGGAATTGTCCTGGAAGCCGGTCCGGAATCCGGTTATGGTAACGAAATCCTGATCGACCACGGCTACGGGTTGACTACCAAGTATGGGCACCTGAGCAGGATTTTCGTAGTGGTCGGCCAGGAGCTAAAACGCGGGCAAGTCATTGGCGCCGTGGGCATGACCGGGAAGACTACAGGACCACACCTCCACTACGAAGTGCTCATTCACGATACGCCCGTGAACCCAACGAAGTACCTGCACGGCTAACCGAGCTCAGGAAGCCGCATCATTTTCCAGTCGCCCAAGATGTCGCTTTGGTTCCAGCTTTTGCTGGCTCTCGTCGCCACGGTTACCATTCCGGGCCTACGCGCAGGACAGCACCCAGCTGTCCAGCCTCAGGAGCGAGCTAGCGAGGATGGTGTGGTCATCGCCGTGGGGGGTGATGTCCTGCCGGAATCCTCCTGGGAAGGCTCCCAGGACATCTCCCACTTCCTCGACGGTATGCGGGCGCAGTTTGTCCAGACTGACTTGGTCTTCGTTAATCTCGAAGAGCCGATCACGAGTTCCACCCAAGTGACGCCCTTCAAAAGTCAGTCGGAGGTGGCGGCGAAACGCGATTACATCCTCAAGGCGCGAAGCCCCGAGATTCCGATGGCGTTGAAGCAGGCAGGGGTCGGCCTGGTGGGGCTGGCCAACAATCATATGATGGATTACGCCCTCGCCGGCCTGCGCGACACCTTGCAGGCCTTTCGCCAAGCCGAACTCCCCGTGGTGGGCGCGGGGTTCAAGCTCGATGCCGAGCGGCCCTTCATTCTTCAAAAGCACGGCCGCCGCGTGGCGCTCCTGGCCTTCTCGGATGTGGTCCCGCGCAACTCCGGCGCCACGGAAACTCACATGGGGATCGCTTCTGCCAAAGACGAGTCGGACTTGCTCGACGCCCTCCGGAGGGCACGCCGCCGGGCGGACTTCGTCGTTCTGATGATGCACTGGGGTGGCCAGGGCAACCACCTCATCATTCCCCGCCAGCGCCAACTGGCCCGTGCAGCCGTGGAAGCGGGGAGTGACGTCATCGTGGGAATGCACCCTCACATCCTCCAGGGCATCGAATTCATCGGGCACGTTCCGGTCCTCTATTCCGTCGGGAACTTTGCCTTTGCATCCAAACGTCCCGCCTCCCAGGAAAGTGTGCTGGTGAAGCTAAAGTTCAGTCCGGAGCGCCTCGTGGAAGTGGGTCTGGTTCCCGTGGTAATTTCCCCGTCGGGGGTACCTACCCTGGCAGGACAGCAACAAAGTAAGGAAATCCTCGGCCACTTGGACGGTTTTTGCCGGATGTTTAATACGCAGGTGCAGGAGGGACGACTCATGGCCTCCTCGCCGCGCGAGCGGCTGGTTTACGAGCGGACAGAGCAAAAGGGCATCCATCCTGCTGCCCGGAGGTCTCCGACGCGACGGCCATCAAGCAACAAGGCCAGGGAGAAAAAGTCCTGAGCGGCCTGGACTGCAAGGGGTTAGGGGGCGGTGAAAAAATGTATTGTATGCCTTGCAATTCGGAGTCCGATTGGCTATAATAATATGGTTTCGGCGGCTGGCGTAGCTCAGCCGGTAGAGCATCTGATTTGTAATCAGAGGGTCGGGGGTTCGAATCCCTTCGCCAGCTCCAGCTCGAGCGCACACAGCCGCGAGAATGGCCGGCGGCGCTGGTCGAAGTTTCGGGAGCGGGTTTTATCAAATCTGAAAAGTGCTCAGCCTTGCGCGGGAATGGC
>Ga0208563_1001250_pt1 | contig 17709 bp, 18 predicted proteins | sample June2015DPH_17_1_2_FD_184717 | JGI IMG/M metagenome (GOLD analysis project Ga0208563, IMG submission 184717) | Peatland microbial communities from SPRUCE experiment site at the Marcell Experimental Forest, Minnesota, USA - June2015DPH_17_150... | ecosystem: Environmental > Terrestrial > Soil >... | reverse complement strand
TGCATAGCGGCGTTGCACTCTTAATCATTATGATTCGGCTTCCTCGACTAGCATACATTCCAGACCTCGAGCGGAGAAAAACCTGCCATGAACGAGGAGGCCCGCTTAAGCGGCTGGCTCCGCGACGACCACCGTATGCGCTGCAAGATCGCCAAGGCGCTGTTTTTTGTCCGATCGCCAGATGAGAACGCAGCCAATCAAACCGGGTATAATTATCGGTAACCCATCCAGCACACCGACGAGAGCACGTATCGCCGCCTCCCTGTAGGTGATCGGGGATCTGTCCTCCTTCACCACCTTGATGCGAGTTGCCTTCTTACCGATGGTTTGGCCGTACGTGCCCTCGAGCGCGACGAAATACAGTAGGTACAAGCACGGTAGCAACACGAAGACCAGGAAGTCAAGATTACTGTTAAAAAAAGAAGATGAAACGACGTCGACTATAACCAACAAGAAGAACCAGATAACTAAGATGATGATCCAGTCTATGACTGCTGCCCCATATCGTATACGGACGCCTTTGTACCGGCTTGCCGCGCGTGGCTGCTGCAACGGTGGAGCGTTATATTCGGCGTAGGTGTCTCTCGATTCCGTTGACGCACGCTGAGCCGATGGCTCCGGAGGCTGCGGTGGAATCCCTTGCGTCGGAGGTGGTATTGGCTTGCCAAGAAGAAGTGAAACCGTGTCAGCGAGTTTGAGAATATGCTGCTCAAGCGGTGGAGTAAGGGCGTCAAGCCAATGTTGGGAACTGATGTAGAACTGAAGCGATGGGTTTGGTTCGACGTCCTCGATTCTGAACGGAATGATAGGGAAACCGTCGTGGACGGCGCGCTCAGCCTCACGCATGACGAATCTCGAGGCGTTGGCGTGAGAAGAGAGGATGAGAACCATTATCTTAGCGCTGTCTATGCCGCTAATGATAGAAGCAGCATAGTCTGAACCTGGAAGTATATCGCGCGGCGCAATCCAGCACCGGATGCCACGCTCCTCAAGCTTGGCGCAGACGGCGTCAGCCGTGGATTTGTCGATTGTGGCGTAACTGATAATGACGTCGTGCGACACGGGGATCATCCATCTGGCCCGCTTTTTTAAGCGGGCTTGCTAGTTACTCTTTAAATATGGGTCGTTTCGTGTTTTAAACCTAATGATGACAGCTTTAAGTCTTATATTTTTGGTTTTGCGCGTTTAAACAGATTCAAGCCAAGATTTGGCTGTGTGACAGCACTTTTAGAGAGCGAGGACGCCCGTCAAATGAGGTTGGACATTGATAATAGCTCGTCACAGACCGGCAGAAAAAACTCGGGCAGATGGAGCGCCTCCAAGAGCCGTGTTCTTCACAGACTTGATAGGAGCGTAGGCAGACATGCTCCTGCAGCGCGTTGCGCACTTCTATGAAGTCGGTGAAGTGACGTCACGAAGACGCAGAAGGTGCGAGAAGAGCGGGTCAGTTTCACCTAACCGCCGGATTTGACGATGGTAAATCCGGCCCGGGCCAGAACCTCGGGGATGCCGCGCACCAGATCGCGATCCTTCTCTTTTTCCTCCTCGGGCTCTTGGTCCCACGGGATCAGGCTTTTGTGCCGCCTTTTTGCGCGGTCTGTCTCAGGGGTATACAACCAGCCGCCGTCTAACATGGATCGCACCCAGCGCTCATGCTCCGCCTCAGCCAGCTGTTCGAACGCCTCTTCGGAGAAACTGAAGGGCGGCTCATTGCTGCGGGCTGGGATCATGATATAGCCGGCCGCCGCCAGCTTGACCGGGATATCGCGCACGTTCAGCCGGTTCTGCTCCTTCAGCTCTTCAGGGAGCTCGGCATACGGCACGAGGGCGGCGTGGGTCCTGCGCTTCTCATCGGTCTTTGGGCCGAACGTATAGCCGCGGGATCTCAGCCCCTCACAGAAGATGTCGTGGGTCGCCTCGGCCAGCTCCTCGAGCATCTTCCCCTCCAGTTCGACCTGTCGCACCAAGGACAGGAAGCGTTTCCCATCACAGTGCAGGTCGAGCTGGGATTCGGCCGGCAGATTGGAGCGTTCGAAGGTGGTCTTGCCCGTCAGTTGGCTCATGGCGATAATCGACTCAATCGAACGCGCCCCGTGCTTGTAGTCACTCGTTGTCAGCAGCGCGCGCAGCACGCCACGGTCGATGTTGAGCAGTTCCTTGCCGCCGCGTTTCTCGAATAAATGCGGTGAACTATTCTTCAGGCTGACGCGCAACAAGATTGCCCGGCGGATGATGAAATACGGGTCTGTCGCCGCGCTCGGGTCGCTTCCCTTGACCGGGTTGGGGCCGAGGACGTTGATATAGCCCTCGAGCCGGCTGACGAAATCGTCCCCCTTGGCCTCTCTGAACTTCTCCGGTGTCAGTTCCTGACCAAATGCGGCCATGCTGGGGCTGATCCCGCCGGCGAAGACGAAGATCGATCGTCCGATCGGGTGGCTAATCTGACCTTCCTGGAACATGCAGTCCTGCATGGGCGCCAAGAAGTGGCGCAGCCACCCGAGTGGCACCCCCTCCAAGGGGGTGTCGAACTCGTCCCAGAACACCAGCGGGATCATGCCGCGGAGGCCAACGTCGCGGACCTGATTGAAGGCCGAGAGCAGATCCTCCACCGAATCGAACTGCGAGAGGTTGAACGCACGCACTTCGATCTCGCCGGGGAGAAGCGACTTGGCGATCTGCTTGATCCCGAAAGATTTGCCCGAGCCGGGAGTGCCGAAGACCGCCACCGATAGCGGACGTTTCTGCGGTCCCTGCTTGCAATACTCAAAGACCAGGTTGCGGATGCTGCGGAAGCTTTCGATCTCTTGGCGATCTACTGTGAGGAGTTTGCCAAACTGGCCCCAGGGTACCCCCTCCAGCGCGGCTTCGGGGCCTTCAAGAACGATCTGGGTGGCGACCTTGTCAAGGGTGTTTCTGTAGCGGTCCTGCAGGATGGTCCAATATCCTCCGGCGAGAGATTTCTCTGCGCCTTTCTGGTGGATGAAACGCATCGGATCCTGCACCGAGGCGACCGAAAACTGCGTGGTCGGCTTGGCGAGGGTTGCCGCGACCTTATCTATCGGAAACACGAGTTTGGCCTCGGAGGGCGGTGCGCCCCGTTCACCGTAGCCTTCCATGTGGAGGGTCCGGATGGCGGCCAGCCCAGCCTGAATTCCCGCGTCGATGTCCGGCTCCTGTGGGTTGCGCATCAACTGGCGGACAAGGCCGGCGGTGAGGCAGGTGGTATAGCCGATCATCCCTCCCGGGTGCTGTTTCTCCCACATCCTCTCCATGACCTTTGGATCGAAGAATAGAGAACATTGGAAATTGGCCGATCCCCGGGATATGCGGATCGCCCCGGCTGTCCCGAACGAGATAACCACGTGCGCGCAATGCGAAAGCGAGTTGACGCACGGGTTGTGGACCAGCTCCCAGAAGACGTCCTGGGCGGTGCGTTCCCAAGAGAGTTCCCGGCTGACCTGCACCTCGCTCAAGCGCAAGTCCTCCACCGTGGCGACCACGATCAATCGGTCGGAGCAGTCGCGGTGGAGGTGTTCCCAGAGCGCCCCCTGGGCCAGAGGGCTTGCCATCTTGAGTAAAATCCAGGGATGGTGCTTTCCTTCGGCTCTGAGTGCCGACGGCCAGAGCTCCGGGTGGCTTCTTAACCCCAGATCGGCGTCGTCGAGGACCACTAGGTCGACATCGGGCGTATCGTCGACCACCTTTTGCCATTCCTGGAAGGCGTCGCTCCGTGCCCGGTCCATGCCAAGGAACTCTTCCACCCGCCAGGCGGTTTTTTCTTGGTCGAGCGGGGCCGTGTCCCCATACTTGAATGGCGACCAGATGGCATACGAGTGGTGGTACTGGTCGTCGTCCGTGTGCACTTTGCGGGGCTTACGTGGCGCCGCGGTCTGGCGGAGGGAAAACTGCTCAGATCCATTCCGTCGCAGCTCCACAATGGTCGCCTCGACCAGGTCCGCTAGCAGGGCGCTGCCGCCACGCTGCCAATAGGTGCTCGTCGTTTCCCAGGAGAACCGATCGCGTTCACGCCGGCCTGCGCGTGCCAGATTCCAATCCATGGCAACGTCCCCCGTCACGATGACTATTTTATCCGCATTGAGCGCGCTCATTTTGTTCTCCTCATACGTGTCCAAGGACACGTGCTGTGTTCAATCAAATCGGGCGGTGCGTTTCGCGATAACCTTACAGTATTTGGTGGCGGGTTTTATAAAAGCGTTGCATATGGGCGATCTCTTTGGCGTGCGGATTGGATCAAGGTTCTGGGTTGGTAGAACCGGGCAGTTGGCTTGCTACAGTAATGGTTGTTATAATTTCTATGTGTTCACGTGCTATGTACGCACTAAGGTAGTTTAGGTGACTCCCTTGCTTTTCGGGTCATCTCACGATAGCGTCTATTTTAGGTAACGTGTCGCTATTGTTTTAAGCTGTACACTGTACTTTCTGGATGATTTAAAGGTGCTAAACAGACTTGGAAATCATACTTGAACAAACAGTCCTTTGCACGGGCGTCTTGGTCGCTAACGCCATCGACTATGTGTATAACTATTAAACGCGCAACTAGAAAGATTTATTCCGTTTTCTTGTTATTATTTAAGCAATTCATTCCTTGCTATTGCAGGTGTGCGTTATGCCCAAAAGTCGATCCGGTAAGATAGTTGGACTAGTGATAATACTGGCTAGCGTCGTTTTATTCTTGAACGTCAACGCAGTGGTGAGGCCGGGGTTGGTAGAGCCGGGGAGTTTGGGTGCCATACTAATAGGGGTTGCATTGATATGTTTGTTTTGTGTGGGTTGGATCAAGGTTCTGGGTTGGTAGAGTCGGCAGTTGGCTTGCTATAGTGGCAGATTCACAGCCTTGATAATCACGAATATTCTAGCGTTTAGTTTATCTGTTTAGATGCACTGATAATGCGTTTTGACTTGACGTGCAAATGCGTTCTGTGGATCTATCGCCGCCTTCTGCTTAAAGATCGCACGGAACGCATCTCGTGCCTGTTCATCGAAGTGCCCCCTCTACGCCTTTTTTCGTCTCCTCTCGGCCGCGGCTCTGTATGCCTGTCTGTGGTGTCGTGCAGCTTTGTGCTTCGGGTCGATCGCGAGCGCCTTGTTGTAGCATAAATCGCCTCTTCATAGCGCCCTGACTTCCCAAGCGCAAGTCTTTTGTTCACCTACGCCGCCATGCGTGCCGCGTCGTCTTCGACGTGTGAAGACGGAGTTTTAGAGCATTCTACGTCGTTTTCACACTCTTCAATTGTGTAGTCGGAGGCGCTTGTTGGAGCGATTACGACCAAAAATGCAAGCGCTCCTTGATGCACAGTCTGGTAGATGCATGTGGGCAATCCAGCGAGAACGGAGAACTGGTGGGGCAGTCTCAGTGTTGGATAGTCGTAGCCCTTCTTTGCGCGATGCAATGAAATTCTACTGCGACGGATTTCTGTTATCATAGCATCACCCATGCTCAGACTGTTTCCAGATTGTTCAGCAGCTAGCATAAAGGGCCGTAGCCTGCGCTCGGGCTTAATCCTTGCGATTTCTGTGCTAGGGTTTTAACTTTTACGAAGGCCCACAGGGCTTGGGAGAAGTAGAAGTGACTACGTTTAGCGCTGGCATTCTTTTATTCAGGTTGAGTGATGAGAGACTTGAAGTGATGCTTGTTCACCCAGGCGGGCCATTTTGGGCACACAAGGACGATGGCGTGTGGTCGATACCGAAAGGACTGCCCGAAAATGATGAGAACCCCCTCGACACGGCAAAAAGAGAATTCAAAGAAGAAACAGGATTCGACGTTGACGGGGCATTTATTGATTTGGGAGAGCTACACCAATCCAGCGTAAAGATAGTGCATGTGTGGGCTCTCGAAAAGGATCTCGATATAACGAATACTGTGAGCAATACGATTTCTTATGAGTGGCCAAGAAACTCCGGGAAAGTACTAGAGATTCCTGAGATCGACAAAGCAGGCTGGTTCGATATTGAACTGGCTAAGAAAAAAATAATAAAAGGACAAATCGGCTTTCTTAATAAACTTATGGAGACTATTAATCACTGTCAGAAAGCAAAGCACATAGATAAAGGATAGGTCACTCAGCCGGTTTCGGCAGCGATTTGGTTGTGGCAGTAACGTTAGTAATTCCTGATAAGAGTACCTTATATGAAAGCCTCGGAACTTTTTTCCCAGATCCGTCGTGACCTGATGGAGGTATCGGGATACATTGCACAGATCGAGGAGGCCCGCCGGACTCGCGCCAGGGACCCCCCTGGTACGCTCACATATCTCGGGGATTACAATTACGCTGCCTGCTCCGAGATACTCAGCCGTGACATGATCACTCCGGATTTTAGGATTGATCGTGGATCTGTGGAAAAATTCGAGCTCGCTTTGGACCGGTATCTTAACACGTACGCTCCTGGGAACAAGGAGCTGAAACGATATACCTCAAGTGTCTCTCTCTACCTCACCTTTATCGCAAAGAAACCGCTTCATCCCCCGGAAGTGCCGTTTTCCGAGGAAATACGTATTGTAAAGAACGGGGAATTCTACTACTGCAGCGGGAAGGGACGGTTCCTGCAGGATCCGTCATCCCTCTGTCGCTACTGTGTCTGCAGACCGTTTATAGACGGGGCGGCAGAACAGTAACTCTTTTACAGGAAACCTGGATGTTCAACTGATGATTGTCTTCTGTCGCACAGCCCAGGTGCGGGCCCAGAACCGCCGCGCTTACGACACAAGACCAATGAGTTTTAGAAACAGCGTGTTAAAGCTTAAACTCTCTTATTCAGCTATCCTCTTACGGACGCTGCTTTTCGCTTTCTGGTAGCATCTCTCCACAATGTCCGTATTTCCTCTCAGTTGAATGACGTTTATTTGTCGCTGCCGTGCATAGTCACGAGTATTTTCGTCAAAATTAGGCTCATACCGAAGACCTGTATCTACTTTAGCAACTTTCAGTTTCAATTTGAAACGTGCATGTTTCAACAGTTTCTCTACGCTTTGGGTTAGTTTTTGGTCCATCTTTGAATGCTCGCTCAGGCTCTGCCAGTTCGACGCCCACATCGGAGTGGAGAAGAATACGATATTACTATGGATACTTGACGTCTGCCAAAAGGACTGGTTCCCTCCAAGCGCTAGTGCGATGCAGTCTTCTACCCTTGTTCCACACTCATCAGCCAAGAAGTAAAGCGGGGGCTTGCATCCAGCAAAATCACGTTCGAGGTCTCTGAGGGACTCGCACAACCCATATAGCACGAGAATCCCATTCGAGAAGCTGGACATGCTTTCGATGTTTCTATATACTTCTCTTTTTAGCAGTTCAGGACTTCCGTGCAGATCCATTTTGAGAACGTTCGCGACGACAGCATCGCTCATGCTTCTTCCGTGCCGGAGTCGACGCACGGCGTCTACAATACGTGTCCTCATCGTGGGAACGCGCGAAAATGGAGTAGCGTGCTGTTTCTTCAACAGATTCGGGATCTTAGTTAGATCTGCTGTAAGAAACGGCCGATTTTGGGCTCTTAGCTTCCGTGCGAGCCCATAAATTTCCGCTGCATCAACTAAAATGAGATGATTCAGCTCTTTGTCTTCAGAAAGTACATGCGTTAGCTCGTCCTCTAGCATTCCACAAGAAATTATGCTCAATACCGGCATAGGTCACAGATCTCTTCAAAAAGCGTATGAGCGTTACCACTACATAACCGAGCCGAAAGTATGTCAAAATTTCCAACCTGTAAGGCAGATGGTTGTCATTTTCCGCGTTTATTCGTGCACATCTACAAGATCAAATCGTCGTACAACCCGACAATTGTTCGGCCGCATGCGGATAAAAGGAGCCGAAGCCATAGTCGCGACCCCGGCAGTTTGCAGCACTGCCCGTAAGGAGAAGCCGCCACGGTGTTCTCGGTTCACGGCCGCGGGATAACGACAGTCCTTCTTAACTTAAGCAAGCGGGGTACTTAGCCCTCGGTTCGAGATCCTCGCGATGGGAATCTTCTACGGAGGTCTCGCTCAGGTCATTGCAGGGATCATAGAGTAGAAGAAGAACAACACGTTCGGGATGACCGCATTCCTATCTTTCGGGTTTTTCTGGCTGAGCCCGTCGCCCTTCTGGGGCTCTCGAAACGTGGCAAATGCGAAAAAATTTTTAAGCCATAGCATCCAGTGTGCTTGAAAAGCGTGACGGAGGTGATTCCTACATGAAAGTTCCTTTGAACGCAGAGACAAAAGCAAAGTGCATTTGCAAGAGCTGTCTCACGTTTATCAAGAACAGCCTCGTGGGTGGCGTGTTTTGCTCCATGAGCTCGAGTGAATTAAACCCCGAGATGCAAGGGTGTAATTGCCCGGGCTGCCCGCTGTACACTGACTACGAGCTCAACGGAGGTCGGCGAACGTGCGGGTGCTGCTGGTGCCGCTGAACTTCTTTCGTCTCGCTTAAGCCATCATGCCACTGTCGTACGTTTTTGATCGCTTGCAGCAAAAGAATCGGCCACACTATGACGCTAGTTCTCGCAATAAAAGTGAAAGAAGGTCTTGTTCTAGCTGCAGACAGCAGAATGAACTTTAAAGGACACCCACCTAGAGACAATGCAATTAAGCTTCTCCCTTTCAAAAACCACAAACATGTTGCAGCGCTTGTTGCTGGAGACGCGATCATATCCGGATGGGACAAGCGCGAGCCTAGTGAACTGCTTCCGGACCTAGAGGCAGAACTGCCTTCAAGAAGATTGTCAATTTCTAACTTCTCAGAACGCTTACTTACATTTTTCAAAGACCATTACGAAAATCAATGGAAATATCTCGTAGAGAAGCGGGAACTGCCTGAGGCATTACAACAAAACATAACATTTCAGGTAGCTGGCTTCGATGAAAATGAAGACGACGGACGGGTGTATAAAAAAGAGCTTTTCGGCCGAGCAAAGCTTATTAGTCGCAGTCCATACCAATTGAAACCAGAATTCTATTTTGACCGTGGTGGAGAGATACTGAAGGGAAATACCTACGGCATCGCTTGCGGTGGAAATTGTAATATCTTTGAAAAAGTTTACGGAGAGTATTTTTCCGGTAATAAGGATCTGATACAAAAACCACGTAATCCAGATGGGACGTGCAGAATACCCGACAAGACGTCGCTGCAAGAGGCCAAAACCCTCATATGTTCTTTAATTGGCCGCGCGATCTACTCTCAAAGAGACGTAAAGAATGGAGAAATCGGAGGCAAAATTTGTGCTTGCACCATCACGCAAGATGATGGATTAGAAATGTTCGATTGTGACGACTTCCAATAACTATTTCGGGCAATGAATACAGCCGTTTCGCACTCCGTTAAAAATAGAGTAAACAAAAGTGCTGTTTTGGATTGTAGATAACGGCTTGACGGGCTCCGCTCTAAAGACTGACACATTATGAGAATCCCAGGGCTCGAGCTTGCACTCTACGGCTAGTAATTACTACAAAAGTAGAAAGAATACGGCCCTGGGGCGCTCGGATCGGGACCGGCCAGCCGTCGCGATTCTACAAGTAGGACACTTAAGCTGGCTAATATGAACGCTACGAAAGAACGTGCTGCTAAGGGAAGCCGTGTAGTAATTTTTGGGTAGGCCCTTTTAGCTGTCGGTTAAAAACACGCGTTTAAGTTCCGTTGCTTAGCCTTGTAAGCGTTTTGAAGGACACAAACGCATCATTTACAGCAACGCTTAAGGTAATAGAGCGTAACCTAATCTGTTCTTAAGAACGGCTCCGAAAGGCGCCAAAAAACCGAGGTAATACATAATGAAGCTAAAACTTATTAGCGTCTGTATAATAGCGCTGCTCGTTCTTACCGTTGTCCCTATGGCCGTTGCAGCGCAACCTGCACCAACGCCGGTGTCGAGAACGGTCCTCGTCGAACCGGTATACCTATGGAGCTATGCCCCAACATTGACGAGGGGACCGACAGCAGGCGTAATCCCATTGACGAGGGGACCGACAGCAGGCATAATAACCTTCAACACGGTTAGCGGTGCCTACGCCTGCATCGGCATCCTTCACCTTGCGCCGAATACAGAATACTGGCTAGGTGTCTATGCGCATGATTCCCACAAGACCATATGGGTTCGTTGGACTCATGTGAAGACTAACGTTCTCGGCCAGTTCTTTGCAGGTGGGAAGCTTGACACGGAGCAATTAAGTGTGACTAACGAGGCAATTCAGATGGGCGGTGTTTTCGGAGTCTTCGCCACCCCGCCGCCGCCTTAAAGCGTGCCTCGCTTAGTGAACCGGTAAGCGTGCTCCGGACGCCCCTAGGGAGTTGAACTCCCTTTCTTTTTTTACAGTTTCAGAAAATGTCTGTGCGCCCTCCAACGGCAAGCAGATTAGGGCTTTTGATGTTTTCCTGCCCGCCTAGACAGTGAATTTAGAAACTACCTTTACGCACCCACCCGAGTGACTGCCTTAAACGTCGCGCACGAGGGCCTTTGAATTTTACCATACTTTCGCCCTACTTTCAGCTAACAATTACACAGATAGACCAGCAATTTTACTCCATGAACAACGACTCCGCAGATGTCGATGAACTCATACTTGAAATCGCAGATACAAGAACGACTATGCCGATATGGCTGCCGAAAAGCTTTTTCGGAAGTGCTCTTCCCTGATTTGGCCCGTCGTCAGACGGTTTCCCACACGCTCTTGAAATTCTCACCTTGGTCAAAGATGAAATCCGTTGAACGAAACGCTTTTCCTCCTTTAATCTCGTATACGCTTACGCCACTATTTTTGAACGCTCGTCCGTAGCGATTGGTCACTTGAATATCCCAATGTACAGCAACTGTGTTGGTTCTGAAACCAAAGATGCTCTTGACATAGATGTCTTTAATATCGAAGTGAGTACTCGGGAATTGGTCGAACCACTGTCTGAACCAGCCTTCAATAGCGGCCTTTCCCTTGAAAGTACCGCTTCCCGCCACTTCGCCAGGGAAGATTAGCGTCGCATCATCCCGGTAGGATGATACCAGCTTGGCGAAGTTATTTTGGGTTAGTGCTTCGTAATTTTCTCTTACCATTTTTTTGATTATCAATCCTGCAATCATTATCTCTCCTTTCAAACTAACGGATGACGTTAGTTTTTTTAAACTGAAGAATATCGGCTCTTTTCTAATAAATCTTGCTGTAACAGAGCGGTGTACGTCAACGCAGCGCACTCATCATTTTCTTGCTACTTTTAGCGAACCATTATTGGACCTCTTCGCTATCTGGACCTATGTGAACAGCGACTGCACAGAAATCGATGAGCTGTTGCTGCAAATGGCGGACTACAAAAACGACCTTGCCGACATGGCCGCCGGGCACTGCTTAAAAGTCTCACGTGAGCGGCGGTACTAGCGACCGCCGTTTTTAACAGTTAAAAAAAAAGAGATGCAAGGGTGTAATTGCCCGGGCTGCCCGCTGTACACTGACTACGAGCTCAACGGAGGTCGGCGAACGTGCGGGTGCTGCTGGTGCCGCTGAACTTCTTTCGTCTACGCGCTCAGCACCGATTTTCGTTCCGATTCGTTCTATCTTCCATCGATGATGTCAGCGTGGAGCTGACCAAAATTGGCGTTACGCCTGTCCATCGACCACTTTTGAACTTTCTGTGTGCTTTTTGGGTGCGGATTAATAACGCACGGGCGTGGTAAAGAGGCGTTCAATCGCCTACTTCACTACAGTCCTGAACTGATATAACGTCGCTCCTACCGTTACCGCCGCGAACACCGCTATAACTGTATACGCGGCCAGAATCGTGCTCCAAACGAATTATCCAGAGCCTTTCAAAATAGTTAAATAATTAGCGTGATCTAACAATGCAGGCAGGGGGAAAATAGAATTGGCTTCTTTCAGTAATGCAGAGAAGGTATTGGCTGTTTTGCTTGCGGTTGGCTTTATCGTGGGATTTCTATTGACGCCGTTGGGATTCGAAACGCGTATGAATGAACTACGAACCACAGCGTTTTCGGGGTTCTTTATAATCGTGGGGTTGTTGCTCCCGCTTGCCGCGCTGGTTTTGCTGTTCCTTCGAAGACCAAAACTCGCAGGTGTTTTAGCGGTAGTCGATGCTGCGCTCAGCTTCCTCACCGCGCCGGCCGATCAGGCAAAATTTTTCTTCACCGCTACGCCTCCGCCTGCGGTTACCGCCGGTGAGTATATCCTCATACTACTGGGAATCGGATACATATTGTACGGTCAACGAGTATATCTCGAGAAACTGAACGAACAGAGCAAGTAAGCGTCAATCCGAACCCTTACTGCGCGGCTTCCGTGTCGGAGTAGCTGCGTAGGTAGCGATTCTTTGAGGATCTTGCGGGATTTTGTCCACACTCTCTCCTTGAGTATTTGGTACGTACCTTTTACCAGACTTGTTGAGAAGAAACGACGTTGAAACTAATCGCTGCCACTAGCTACCATCTCTTTATTTCTTTTTTCGATTTGCTTAGATTCTTGGGCCCCGTTCACCAGCTGACGCAGAAGTCATAGAGTGACGGCCCTAGAGCTGCCGGTACGACAGACTAACTCGACTGCTAACTATGCAGACCTGGACTCAGCAGACCATATCCTTCACTTGCTAAAAGTGGGGGCTATAATGTCGGGATGCGCTGCGTGAGTTCTGCCCAGTCGCTGCCGATGGCGTTTTTGATGAGCTCCTTTGTTGAGGCGAAGACAGGCTCAGGCATCATCATTTGATATATGTGTACCATAGTCTCACGATCGTCCAGTCCCACCAGCGGAAATAGCCACGCAACCAGTTCCGAAAATCGTTCCTGCGGAACCTTGCTTGCCATGATGCCGATCGCCTTCCCTTGCTCGGGCAAGGGGACTCGTTCCTTGAAAATCCGGTAGAGGTGGGTATCCTCCTTATCCAGGTGGATATCGAGATGAAAACGGAACGCAGCGGTGGCCCGGGCGGTTGCTAACGGGTCGTGTGAAGCATAAGATCTACTCAACTCGTCAAATGCTGCATCCAAACCACGATGGTCCTTCACATAGGCTTCAGCAACCAACGGGGCGACATCTTCAAGTCGGGGGAACACAGCCTCCTCTTCGCCGTCTGCGTGCCAGACCAATACTTCGTTGAAGAAGCGGAAACGCTCGACGGTGGCGGCAAGACCCCCCTTTCCCCGTGCTGCGTCCAGCGCTGCAGCATCGATACGCTCCATGTCATTCCTGAACGCATTATGAGAAACCCGTATCACATCGATCGGTTGAGTCATGATCGTTGCCACGAAGTCCGCTCATAAAAAGCTTGCTCGGCCATTGCAGCGGATGTCACGCTTTTTACCAGCTAAATCGATGCTTTACCGCTTTTCACAGTGCAAAGCGAAGCGCGTGGAGCAGTCTAAAGAGAGAGTCAACTCGCTTCGTATTTTTTTCTGCCATGCGTCCACCTCCAAACGGCCCTAAAAACGTCGTGCACGACGGGCCTCTAAATTTTTCCACACCTTCACTCTGCTTTTAGCTAACAATTACCCAGTTAAACTCACCATTTCGCCTTGTGAACAACGATTGCGTAGAGGTCGATGCACTCATCCTTGAAATTGCGGACTACACCAACGACTACTCCGATATGGCCGCCGAAAAACTTTTTAGGAAGTGCTCGACCAGTGGGGAAGCTTACCAATACCTACGGGACCGCGTGCATGAAAGCTGGCTACCCGACAGAGCACGACAGCAATTACGACAAATTATCAAAAGGATACAGGTGCGATTACTTCAGCGTCACGAATACGGCTATGCTTATGACGAGTCGTGAAGGCAACTTTCTTCATGTGCGACCATTTACCTATCGAGGGTCGCTTAAAGCTCTTCACGGTGAATAACGGGCATTTAGAGGCTAATAAGGCAATCAGAACAAAGCGATCATGCATTATGTCATGCGGTCCATGTGATTAGCACCGACTAGGAGGGAGAAAATGCTCACCAAGGCGTTAGTTTTGACGGACGGCGAACTGTTTGTTGCTGCTGTTGATGGCTTTTTAGACGCACAGACGGCTGATTGATCTCTTATCTCTCACAGCTGCGCACTACTTTACTCTCTTTCAGTAGGGCTTTGACTTCGGCCTGCTCACGGTTGTAACTTGTTCCGCGCATTCTGCGGCAGAACAGCATTGTGCACACAGTTCCCAGCCCACGAGTGTAAGTATTCGCGCTGCAAAAAACTTGCAAGATCCCAAGGAGGACAATAATGCCACGAGGAAGAGTGATGTGGTTCGAGCTGCCTGCGGATGATCCGAAGCGCGCGATAGCATTTTATGAAAAAGTTTTCGGGTGGACGATCGTCAAGTGGGAAGGGCCTTTCGATTACTGGCAGGTTAACACAGGCCCAGACGACGAACCGGGAATTAACGGAGCGATCTTGCCGCGCCGGATGGCAGAGCAAGTCACGACAGATACAATCGCAGTTGAGTCCGTAGACGATTCACTGGAACAGATTGTGGCGGCAGGGGGCTCCGTTGCACAGCCAAAACAAGCTATTCCGGGCATCGGGTATATTGCCTTCTGCACGGACACGGAAGGAAACCTGTTTGGCATTATCCAGCCGGACATGTCTGTGAGATAGCAACATGGCTTGGCGTGCGTGCAAGCAGATTTAATCGGCAAATGCCCGCGCATATTTGGTGAAAGAATGTCTGATTTAAAGCCTTCCGAGAGTTCAGATAAAAGCGCGGATACGCGAAAAGACATCGCAGTCAAATTCCTAAATTTGATTGGCGCAGGCAGACCAAAAGAGGGACTGAGATTCTGTGCCTCAGAGTGTAAGACTCATAATCCGTACGTTACCGGCGGAATGAATGAGTTGGTCGATGCGATGATTGAGGTGCAGAAGAAAGGAGCAGAAGGTATAATTAAAGGATCGAATGCCGATTTTAAGCTTATCGTGAGGAATGTGCTAGCTGAGGGAGACCATGTTGCAGTGCACACCCAGCTCTCCAGCCCTGATCCTCGCGACGGAGGATTAAGGCAAGTTCATCTTTTCCGCTTCAGCGCGGACAAGATTGTCGAATATTGGGATATTACGCAGCATGTGCCAGAAAATGCCCCTAACGCGGCTGGAGCATTCTCGTGACCTGACATGCTGAAACTAGCGTCATGGTTTTCACTTGCAAGCTAATGTGATCGACCCAAAATTGATGCGATTCTTCAATGAATTCGAAAGGGCAATTGCCAGCACGAGCTCTGAGAATCGTCGCGAGATAGAGCCGACTCGATAGATGTCGGCACGCTGATTTCCGACGGTGATCGACCGATCCATCGAGCTAAACGAGAGGTCACGTTCTCGTGGGAGAATGGTCTCTTCATCGGAGAGCGGGACAAGCGTGGTGTTGTACTGGATCTCTCCTCGGTCGAAGTCGGAGAACGTGGCTGCGAAGAACTCGATCCGCTTTGGGATGGACCTTTCGGGGACCCTTGTGTTTTCCGTTCCAAACGCTAAAATAGACCCTGTTCAGTTGGACAGAAAAGTTGGGGGCTCCTAGTATCTCTTGATTCCCGCCATCAACGAACGCCGTTTTTTTGTCGGAATCGAGGCGTTGGATGATCTTAAATCCGCTAGGCGTGAGTGGGAAAGGCTGTACCCCTCGTTCAGGGAAAAACGGGTTGCCTATCCTCTCGTCGTCTAAGTGAGAGTCTAGGCGTTCGATGCGCTCGCTAGCGACTTGTGAAGTTTCCTTCTTCATTTGAAGACCTGTAACAATCCAGTACGCATTGTAAATTAGACAAATTGATAACAATATGCAGTCTAGTTATTCCTTGCTATTTGTTCAATTTGAATTTCTTTCAAATTCTGCACAGAAGATGCTGTGCCAAGAATCTTGCTGCCATTTGGTATGTTTTTGTCAGGGCCGACGACTAATGAAGGTTTGATAGGCGCGCGCTGAAAGTGTACCGCCCGGTCGTTGATTGAAGTCACCGCATTTTTTTTAAAAGTGAACAAGCCGATTATGTGGGGCCTTTTGTGCGTCCGCGCATGACTTGGCTATTCCAGCGGTCAGCAGTTTTTTATAAAATCGGAGCCCAATTTGGCGTTATTCGATTACAAGTTTATATAGTACGGATAAATAGTCTTCTCTATTGAATGCATGATAGGTACTAACATGAAACAACATCGGAATACGAAGTCGGTTACGATCGACAAACTTATCGCTCCCTCGCGTCGGCCCACGGAGATCCGAGGGGTCGGCTCTGAAGGAATGCGTGTTGAAAGAACAGGAGTGGACAGAACAAGGCGAGGCGATCGGTAAATGCCCTACGCAGACCCCGACCGGCGTCGTGAATACGACAAGGAATACAAGCAGATGGTGCGGGTCCAGGGATGGACGAAAAAAGGGATGGAAACCCGTCTAACCGCCCTTGAAATTAAGGAGGCTGAGGACCTGCGCGGTCTCGTCAACGAAGTTGTCGATGAGGCACGAAACGCCGATAGCTCCTCCTTATCGCTTGAGGCCAAGTTGCGAATCAAGTTACGGGCCGTAGAGATCGGGCTCCGGGTCCTTGAGATCACCAATCACGAGCGACGGATAGCCGCGCTTGAGGATGAATCTCAATGAAGAAACACGAGCCGCGAATTAGCGAACTTGAGAAGCGTCACGGCGGCGATGGCTCAGACCTTCACGAGAACGTAGTGCAAACGTCCGACTCCCCCCACATTGAACGACCGCATGACCTGCGCAAAATTATAGAGGATGCGGTCTCTTTCGTGCACAATGACCCCAAAAGCACAGGCGTAGTTAAGGGCCGAGCTCTGGCATATATCGCAGGCATAGCGGCTCGAATCCTTCCGCTCTTCGAACTGGAAGAGCTGCAAGAAGAGGTTTGGGAAAAAAGGCGTAAAGAACAGGCTGAATGGTTTGATCTTGTCTCAAGTAGCGCAAAAGCCTCAGAAGCCGTTGACACTCTCATTGAAATCATGTTTCAAAAAAGCGTCACCACTGGTAAGCCCCTGACCATTACGGATGAGCTGGAAGGTTGGAAAGTCGAGCTTGATGCTAGACAAAGGTGAATCCTGCCATTATACCCCTTAAGCACCTAGACGTGTTCTTCGAGCAAGTCGTGCATGGAAAGACAAAGCGCCCTTTGTGACTAGCGGGACTGAAAAACTGCGGAAAAATCCAGTGCAAATGCTCGCCTTCCTACTTTGGAATCTTAGATCAGCAAGCTGAATCGGTTCTTTTTTCAAACGAAGGCTTCTGACGCACCAAAATCCAAAAACCAATGGGCTCGGCCGGATTCGAACCGGCGACCTCCGCCGTGTGAAGGCGACGTCATAACCACCTAGACCACGAGCCCTGTTTTTCACGTCTTTTGCAAAACAGATAAGTTTATCGTTCTGTTACCTCAATTCCCATTTTGCTAAAGAAAGTGCGAGAAGAGTCGCTTTCGGAGTATCCGCCGAGCGGAGCGCGTCCATGCAAGGAAATCACAAAACAACCGAGTTTTCCGACATCGACCTCAGCCGCTGGAAGGACTACGATGACGTGATCCTCAACTCCCTGTGGCTCCTCGGCCCGCGCGATAAGACCGGGCCGCACGTCGGGGACTACTGGGGCAACTTCATCCCACAGATCCCATATCAGGTGTTGACCCGTTTCACGAAACGCGGCGAGGTGGTTGTTGACCTCTTCAGCGGCATGGGCACGACGCTTATCGAGTGCAAGCGGCTCGGCCGCGCCGGACTTGGCGTCGAGATCGATCCGGGCGTGGCTGAA
>Ga0208563_1001247_pt1 | contig 17725 bp, 19 predicted proteins | sample June2015DPH_17_1_2_FD_184717 | JGI IMG/M metagenome (GOLD analysis project Ga0208563, IMG submission 184717) | Peatland microbial communities from SPRUCE experiment site at the Marcell Experimental Forest, Minnesota, USA - June2015DPH_17_150... | ecosystem: Environmental > Terrestrial > Soil >... | reverse complement strand
GCTTGAGTTCGGGCATGTCCTGCCCTACGTGTAGGTCCACATCCCTCATGGGTTGATTTTCTATTTAAGCACCAATGCGATTCATCCCACGACTGAAGCCTGTGGGCTTTCTCGCATGGTTTGGTAAAGATGGACGGAACTGGCCGCAAGGCCGATGACCACCACTACGAGTGCCACGATGGTGGCCTTCACTGCCCGACTTCGCCCCTTGGTGCCTGAAGACTCCAACCGCGCCGAAGCAGTGATAGGCGGTTTATGTTAACCTGACCCTCATAAGCGCGCGCTTGTGCGCTCTCCAACTCTAGGGGCGGTTCAACTGGCCGTCCCGGCCGGGGTGATAGCGACGGTGGCCTTCAGGCATCAACAACCCGACTCCACCGACAAGCACCGCAATTCCCTCGCCCAGCACGAGGGCTGAAATGGCAATCTCGATTTCTGCCGTTTCGACTGGGAAGGTCGAGCACCCCATCGATTCACGTATACAATCCCAATACGAGGGCAGAGGCGCAGTCGCCCAGTTGTAGTTATTGAGACCGTTTTGAAGTAGTCCCCATCCCAATATCAAGAGGAAGAGACCTACCGGGATGACGGCCACACCCACGAGCCTAAGGTTCACTTCGAGCATCTTCTCCTCGGCTGTTCCTAATGCCGCCCAATGAGCCTACCATCCCCAGTGGAAAACCCACGAGGAGTATTCCAACGAGACACGCCGTCAGCATATCCTGAAAGAAACCCGCCTGTAGGCTCTGCTCCCATGCGGAATACTGGACTACCGCGCTCAGCAGGTCTATCGCAAGAAGTGCCCCGAGTACTGAGGACACGGCCCCAAGCAGTCCTCCCGCCGCGAGCCGGGTCGGCTTCGGATAGGAGACCAGGAAGGCCGCCAGGAACAAGGCCAGACCCAACACCTCCATCGCTATTGACTCATCCCAGATTCTCCAGTAGAGATTCGTTTGGCTGTTCAGCTTGGAGTTCAGATTCGATGCCAAATTGAGAGCAACGAATCCGAAGACCAAGTATATGGCGCCGCAAAAGCCAATCGTAGCGAACTGGAACCGCGCCTTCAATCTTCAGGGCACCACTCCGTCCAGAGTGGTCACGCGCTGATTAACTGTTGTTACCAGAAGAGGTCACATCGACACCTTGAGAAGGCCGTCGCAAGAGACCGAACAGTCGGAAAGACCACCCGTGACCGAACAGGGCCACGGTCAGGCCTCGACGGTCAGTTTGGCCGCCCGGCCGCCCCGGTGGATCCTGCTGGCTTCGCTTCACAGCGCTTGGCACGTCTCACTCGGACCCGACGGCCTGACCGCTTCTTGCGGACACTTCTGGTTGGACCCTGGGCTCCAGCGATTCCTCTTCGCCGACTCCGGAGGAGTCCTGTCCTGTAGAGGGATCCTCCTTCCGGGGGAGTGGTGCATTCCGATGACACCCTGACCGTCCATCCCCGGCCGGGATTAGCACCTGCGGGTCAAGATCCCTCACTGAGACAGAGGCTCCTTGCGTCTTAGTACAGAGTCAGCTGATGCGGGTCGGCTTTACGCGCGAAGGCATCAGGCCGGCTCGTAGACCGGCGGGTTCGCAGCAGGCACGGGCGATAGGGCCAAGATTGCCAGCGCAGTGGTCTCCGTGTTCGTCCCGCACGCCAGTATCCACTTCAAGTTGGTTCCGTAGCACGTGTAGAATCCTCCCTTGTCGATTCGGCTTGGGGCAGACATCCTGAGGAGGAGGCTCGCCGCAGATTGTGGATAGGACTCTCCAAGAAGCTCGCTCGCGTAGACATAGAGTGCGAGCTTGTAGGTCTGGCACTCGCCATGGCTTGCTGAGTCTGGATTCGTGAAGGCTTCGTCTTCGAAGCAAAGGCCCTTGAGCGTAGAGGTACCAGCAGCGTATGCGTTCTTGGCGTCGGTCAGCGCTGATGAGTTGCCGTTGGTGTACTGCCGGTAGTAGCAGGCCGCTTCCAGGAATGCGATGTCCGAATAATTGTCTGCCGACAACCACTTGGCGGACTGGTTGTTGACGGTGGTCAGGATTCCCGCCTGGCCGAGCGTCTTGACCAGGAAGTCCTTGGACCCACTGAAGGCGCAAGTGCTCGTGGTGAGTGCCTCGTACTGGTTGGCTGCGTCCTTCACCGTCGAGAGGTCGGCGGTCATGGTCCCGTTGATGCTCCGTACGATCACTGTCAGTGCAGAGTCTCCCGGTGCATAGTTCCACAGCGCCACTGCCGCTAGGTAATTGTCGGAATAGAGATAGTACGTGTTCCGAAGTGAGGCGCTGTCCGGGCTGTTGCTTATCAGGCCGACAGCGTCGTTGAAACTGGCCGCGAGATAGCTGACGCCTCTTTCCACAGCAGCGCCCGCCCGCATGGTTAGTGTGGCAGTCTTGCGACTGCCCAGATTGTTCGGGTCCCCGCCGTAGGTTGCCTGCAGCGTGACCTTGCCAGTCGTCTCCCCTGTCATTGTTACGGAGCACGCCGCTTGGTCAGGGTTCCTTAGGCTGGTGAGGGTACACGATGTCGAGCTGAGGGAGACCGAGCCTGGGCCGCTCTGGGACCAGCTCACCGCTCCGGTTGGGAGGTGGCCGACCACCTTGGCCTTGCAGGTGATCATCTTCGACGAGCCAGCCACAGCGGACCTTGGTGTACAGGTAACTGTCGTCGTGGTGGCTTCCATCGTCACGACCAGGTTGTACGCCCCGGCGGTCGCAGGGTTGTTGAAGTCCCCGCTATAGTTCCCGGTGAGTGTGACGGAGCCAGGGGCGCTCGGTGTGTACTTCACTGAGCACGTGCTGTAGGTCCCGTGCCTTGAGAGCTTGCAGGACGTCTTTGAGAAGGTACCCGAGCCGCTGCTCGACCAGGTGACGGTGCCGGTCGGGGCTCCGACGCCGGAGTCACGGACCGTCGCCCTGCAGGTGGTTGTAAGGCCCATCGTCACCGTCGGCTTCGAGCACGTCACGCCGAGGAGCGTAACCGTGAACCACGCGCTGGCGTTGCCAGTGCTGTCGATTGCGGTGATCGTGTGGAAGCCGAGGGCAGAAGAAGCGGGGACCACGAGCGTGCAGCCGGAGCTAATGTTACCAGATGCGTCCGAGGTGCAGGTCGTGGGCATGCCGGCTGTCGAACCGTCAAGCGTGACCGTCAGGACTTGCGAAGCGGCGAAGCCAGAGCCCGTTACAGTGACCGTCGTGCCCGCGGCGCCCATCGGAGGGCCGAGGGAGATGGAATGAGGAGGGACTCTGAAGCCCGCCCTCACGCTAACGGTGCCGTCCGTGACTATGACTGAGTGACCAGGTCCGGAGTCTGGGACGTAGGGGACCGTGAAGGTGCAGCCTCCTAACGAACCCGTCGAGGACGTTGTGCAGTCGCCGCTGAGCACGAGGGGCATGCCAGTGGAGTAGATGATGTCGCAGTGGCCTCCCCCGGGCTCGACCCGGCACCGAAACCAGCTGACGTAGGTCGCGTTGACCGCGTGGGAAGGAGCGAAGCCGCCACCAGTTATGGTGACACTGGTACCCGCGATGCCCGACGAAGGACTCAGCAAGATGAATTGAAGGCAGAGCCCGCTGGGGGTGGATCCCCCGTCACCGTTGAGGCTGCACTCATCGGACGAGTACAGGTTCGCCGTTCCTGCCGTGCCCGAGCCTGTCGTGTTGTCGGTGTATCCGTAGTAAAGGTTGTAGTCCGCCCTGTTCCATGCGAGGGTATTGCCGGAAGCGTCCCAGAGGTAGAAGCCATAGAGGTTGCTGCGTGCAGCGTTGTTGCCGAGTTCGTTGCCGTCGGCGTCTTGTAGGTAGATGCCGGTATCGTCTTGGGTCGCGTTGTTCGAGGTCAGGGTGTTGTTTGAAGAGTTGTCGAGCCTGATGCCAAGACGGTCGCCGACCGCCTTGTTCCCGCTGAGCGTGTTACCGTCGGAGGTGCCGTTGAGGACGAACCCGTCTTGGCGATTGTAGTTCGCCGTGTTCCCGGCGAGTGTGTTGTTGTAGGGCCCGCTGACGAGGAAGAAGCCGGTGTGGGCGTTGTTGCTCGCCGTGTTCCCGCTGAGGGCATTGCTGTCGGAAGAGAAGAGAAGGTAGAAGCCGAAGTAACCGTTCCCGTTCGCCGTGTTGCTGCTGAGGGTGTCGTTGGAAGAGCTTTCCAGCATGAAGCCCTGCTGCGCGTTGCTGTTCGCTGTGTTGCCCACGAGCGCGTCGCTGGAGGAGCCGTTGAGCAGGAGGCCACTCTGAAATCCCGTGACTTTGCAGTTCTCGACCGTGGCTCTTGCCATTCCAGTGAGATTGATCCCTACGCCTGAGCCGCCGCCCTTTATCGCGTACCCGGCGCAGTTGAGGGTGATGCCGCCGGCGCCCATGACGAGCCCGTTCCCCGAGCAGGGCCCGATGCTCGCACTCAGAACCGTGTCTGTCGTGATTGTGGCTCCACATTGTGGACTTTGGGCGACGACGGGAGCAGGCGAGAAGACGAGCGTAGAACCCAGAACGGTAATTAGAAGCATGACAGCGAGCGGAACCCTCGGAGACCTTCTATCTCTCAAGACTGACCTTTTTGCATCGGGTCGAATTATATACGGCTTGAGAGAAGTTCCACCGTCATTTTCGGCATCCTAGCGGGCGCTAGAACAGCTCGAAGCCTCACTCCGCATCCGCGCAGGCCACTCCCACTCTAAGTGGAATTCGTGAGAGCAGCGACACAGCCTATTGCCTGCAGGAGGGTCTCCGATGGGATGACCCACACTGTGCCGTTAAACAGGGCTATGTGCACAAAGTTCGGATACATTTGACCATCCATGAAACCGAACACCGTCGAAGAGTAGTTCATCATTAGGCCAACGTCCACATTCCGAGGTATGATCATCCCTATGTCTTCGCTCAGAAGTTGATTCGCAGTGGGGAGGTCGGGGCACGCCAACTTCACTTCTTGCGATGAGAATACTGTTTCACCTGGATACGACGTGGAATTCTGTGTAGTCTCAGTCGAGGATGACGTGGAAGTCGGTGCTGACCTAGGGGTGGCGAACGCGGCTAGACCAATGAGGAGAATGACCACCACGGTCACGAAGACACCGTAGGCGCCCTTCATCGCCGCACCACACCGACCATTGCAACGAAAATGGGAGTCGAGATATTTAGTTCTTGCACCAAGAACGACGCTCTGTCAAGTTATGGGGACATGGCAGAGAGCCGTCAAGACGTCCAAGAGAGGTAACGTTGCCTTGAGCCCGCGCGCCGAGAGAAACGAGACCGGGCGTGTCTTGTTGGAATCCCACCAACCGACTCAGGCCGGATTTGAACCAGCGGTTTTGATGGTGTTGGATGATTGGATGGTGCTCAAGAGCAGTTCCGGAAACCCTGTTGAAGCTCGTCTGGCCTATGGCGTCTGGCTGCTGTAACCTGTGGTAGTGCTAATGTCGCATCCAAAAGGGCCGCAAGGTGACGGAACTGAAACCAACAGAAAGACATGGTGACATCCTCCCACGACTGAAGGTCGTGGGCTTCCAGCCCCTGTTTCATGGCGTATAGTTCCCGCTTCCTCGACCGGGCTTGCGACCTCAGTTGGCTGGGGTGGTAGAGGTCCAGTCTCCACGGGCTTGAGTTCGGGCATGTCCTGCCCTACGTGTAGGTCCACATCCCTCATGGGTTGATTTTCTATTTAAGCACCAATGCGATTCATCCCACGACTGAAGCCTGTGGGCTTTCTCGCATGGTTTGGTAAGGTGGGAAGTCGTTCGGGCAGTTGTATTCGATATACTCAATGAGCATCCCCGCTCTAGAGCTGACATGATTCGATAGAGCGAAGGTGTAGGTTGCGTCCCCAATGAAGCCTTGCGCAGTCTCGGTGGTGCTATCAGGAAAGGTCATGTTGAACCTGTAGACCCCAAGCCGTACTTGTATCACTGTTTGGGTGGTCGTGCTTCCTGACGGCACCGGGCAACCTGAGTATCCTTGTGGACAGATTGTCTCGAACTTCACCCCATCAAAAGTCACTGAGGCATTACGAATGTAGGCATATCCGGGGTTCTGAACAACTACATCGGATGAGATGTCATCTGCGTAATAGAACGACCCGTTCACATTCATCACGAAGACGTTCTTGTTGACATAAGTAGCGGGTAGAGTTGTAGTTGAGACCAAAGTGGTAGTATGCTGGCCAGAATAGCCGACGAGATACCCCACCCCTGCACTGGCAATAACTAGGAGAATCACAAAGGCGGCGACTACCTCATTTCTCATGCCTTAGATTGCAGGTTCGGCTGGATTTACGCCTACTGCTCAGAACGGCCCAGTGATTTTGGAGGGGCCGGATAGCGCCGACCCAACCTCCCCTGAAGGCATCTCTAGGCGTCAGTAACTATCGTCTTGATTTCTGCCCATTCATGACCACAGTGCACGCACCTGTAGTGGTATCGGTATCTGGAGAACTCTTTCCTTACGGAATATGGCTGCCAGGCGTTGGCTCTGGTCGCTCCCGCAAGGGCAGAGGGTTCGCCTTGCGCCATGGCGAAATCATGATTGACGAACTCCTTCTCCTCCAGTTTTTTGGTGAACGGCCAGTGGCATTGTGGGCACATTCCTAACGGCAAGGGCTCCTTAGGTCTGCCCGCCCGAGAGATTTACCCGTTTCGAATGATGGCAAGGCTTCGTTGGTTCGGGCTGGAAATACACACATCATCAGAGCGGCCTAGCGATCTTGATGGCGCTGGTGCCCCACCTTTGGTCTGAGCATGACTAGTTAGGTTCTATTCTACGTAGAGAAGGTAGATCGCGAGAATCCAGACAAGGACGATGCCGAGACCAATCGCGCCCAGCTTGACTTCACCCTTCACAATCGCCAAGACTCCGAAGACTGAGGCTAGAACCATCATGGGAATGGGTATCAACAGAAGGGCTGCTAACCCACAGATGATGGAGTAGTATGCCAGATTCCTGGGCGAAAACGCACCAGTTGACTTGGATGGCGATGGCGCTGATTGCGCTTGAAGAGAGTGTCCGCAGTTGGGACAGGATGCTGCTTGAGGGGAGACGTCTTTGCCGCAGTTCGGACAGAAGCCCATGCTCAGCGTAAGTCAGGAAGTTTTCGCCTAATAAGCGTGAATGAATGTTCGGAATATGCACGAGTCAACCGGACTCGAACCAGTGGTCCTAGTGGCGTCGGAAGGCCAATCGAGGCGTCGTTGGGGCACGGCGCGCGCAAGAGTGGATTCCTGGCATTGTCAAGCCACGAGAGCAATGCCCATTTACGAGCCCAAGCCCACTGCGGGAACTGTGAATTACCTGCACCTAGTCAGGAACCTGGTATACTCAGTGATCCTCGCGGTAGCTATCACCGCGGTGATGTTCTTCCTAACATTCCTCGCGTCAGGCTTCCCGACCATCTCTCCAGTAGATTCGCATGGATGCAGCCTGTCCCACGCCTATGGTTTCCCGATTCGGTTTGAGTTCTACAATACGCCCTACTCTGCGCAGACTGGGTCATGTGGTCCCAATTTCTGGTCCTTTGACCAGACTGGTCTGGCTGCTGACCTCGCGATTTGGCTGGTGGTCGCATTCCTGTTTCTCAGCTTGAGGTCGTATGGAGCCACCTCCATCCCGCCGCAGTCGCCTTCCGCGGGGTAGCGACGAAGAGGAAGTCGGAAGAGATACCGAGCGACTGAACCGTTCGCTCTCAAACCTCGTCACTTGAAGACGGCTTCGCTCGGCTCGCTATCGACGCCCTTCCTCCTCTTCTAGCCACCCTCTCGGACGGCCTGGGGGCGGGCCCTTTCTCAATCTAGGGAGAGAAGCGTCGGGGACTGTCACTTTTCGTCAGAAGGTCGTGCCGTCATCTTCATCACCCGAATTCTAGGCTCAAGCGAATCCTGACGCTGGCAAACACTGTTTGTAGCCCCCCGCATGCGACAGGTCTGCCCCCCGGGAGGGACTTGGACCGAAAATAGGTACAAACCTTGAACGCGAGACCGCACTACGGTCGTGTTCATGTGCGGGAAGTGGGATTCCCTGGCACATAAGTGGATTAGAATCCAACGCGCGCTCAGCATGCGGGGAAGGGCATGTCTTGAGCACTCTCGAAATCGGTCTTAAGAGCAGAAATAAGACCCAAGCCAAAGCCTTTGACACCATGATAGCGCTGGACAGAGTCCAGAAAGTGGGTCTTGCATTCTTCATTGCAGCGTGGGCTGTCCTAATCACAGGAGCAACCTTGTCTCTCTGGCAATCTACTGAGGGTATCTTTCTGTCTCTTCTTCTGCTGAGTTTCATTGCATTTGCCTCAGACCTATTCAGTAGGAAGACGGGGCTCAGGACTCGGGGAAAAATCGTCACTGTTGTTGTCATCGTCGGATTGTTACTTCTGTTCTATGCGCCAGCTGTGCAGTCGCTTCCGAGTGGGCAATCCACTGGAACGGAATGTAATCCGCATGGCTGTTCGGAGGTGTATCAGTTCAAGTCGCTAACAGACTTCCTCTGGTGCTGGGGTGCAATCTATCAATATTCGCCGCCTCCCGTGTCAGACTCCTGGTTCGGCATCGACACGGGATGCCCGCCGCCTCCGGGTCCCTGACACATGTGTGGCGCGCGCGGGCCCGGTGGGGCCGGCCCCCAACAGTTCTGGAGAGTGGATTCAGTGCAGCTCGGAAGCAACTGCAGATGGGTTGAATCCTTTGAATATCAGCCATACCGCGATGGCCATTTCTTGCACGGCTATTGGAAGAGCCAAGATGGCTTGGGGCGTCGACAGAGGACCGATGATGCCGAACATGCCCAACAGGCCTGCTACCATGCCCAAGGCGGTCCCAACAAGACCCCAACCCGACAACCATCGGGGGACGAGTCTTGCTTGATAGAATACCAGGTAATACAACGTAGCGCCCAAGCAAAAAGCCAACAGGGACGCCACATTGCCAGCCGAATGATATGCGGCTAGCAAGACTGTGCCTGAAGTCTGAAACGACGGATCCGGAGCTGCAGCCTTTACAAATCCTTGACTCAATGTCACAATTGATAGCAGGCAGACTATACCAACAATGTAGAATACTCCCTCGATGAGCCTGAGACCGACAGCCCCAAGAGCCAGACCTTCATTGTATCTCCTCAGTACTGGATACAGCGAAATCGCAATGCTGGCAGATGCGATAGCGGCGACAAACGCAAGAAGGATTCCCGTTGATACTTGGTTTGCATTTGCAGCGACACTGACAAGATAATTCGAATCATTGATAGGCCCCAAGAATGGCACGCTTGCTAGGCTTGCAGCCGTCGCGATTATCCATAGCACTCCTGCAATTCTTGCGGTCTTCCTGTAAGTCATTTTTCCTTCCACTCTCCTCCCCCTGCTTGGTCATTTTCACTTCGACTTATTCACTCTTACTCCTGGTCGATTAGCTCGTGCAGTCGGTCTGTCTCGGAGAAGCCTAGGTCGCGCGCGCTGACTTGCAGTTCAGAGTGCGATGCCGATAGTTGGGGGTACGGAGTCATCCATTCATCACTCAACATTCCTACTACTCTTGACTGCACTCATTCGAAGTTGAGGTCACTGTCCTTATATCGGCTGACCAATCCTGTACGTCCGATAGCAGAAATGTCTCTTGAAGTAGCACGAGTGAGTGAAATCCCCGTCGGGACGATGAAACGCGTCACCGCATTCGACGAAAGCATCCTCCTTTCCAATGTCGGTGGCAAGACATACGCGACGCAGAGCGACTGCGGTCACCAGAGGGCGAGCCTCTCGAGGGGAACCCTGGAGGGAGGCATCGTCACCTGTCCGCTCCACGGAGCGAAGTTCGACGTGACCACAGGGAAGAACGTCGGGGGCATACAGATGAGAATGTCCCCCGAGATTATGCAAAAGATGCCACCAGAAATGATCGCCATGTTCCAGAAGACGAGCGAGATAATGGCTGAGATTGACATCAAACCACTAAAGACCTACAAAGTCAAAGTGAAGGGAGATTCAATCTACCTCGACAGGTAGCCCGACGTGACGCGGCAGGTCCGTGGGGCTGCGCAGGAACTCGACTCTTCATAGAAGTATGCGGTCGCCGGGACTTCAACGCAATAGATTGTGCGGAAGAGACGCACCGAACCGCAGACCGCACCGAGAAGCGGTGGGGACTGTTACCTTTCGTCAGAGGGTCGTGCCGTCACTTTCATTCCCCGAATTCTTGGCTAGATGAACCTGGATGCCACCACTGCGGCATCGTGGATGAAGTCTGAAGAGGTCATCGCCATGGGAACAATTATCGATGCGACGAACAAGAGGTACAGAAGCCCTCTGGACGCGCTCGACCGACCAGACGACACGACGACGAACAGCTCCCTCACGAGATACAACTCGCACAGCAAGATAACCATCGTGAACAGGTTTCTCAGGATCAGCAGGTCCAAGGAGTTGGTCTGGAAGTAGGCCGCGGTCACCGGATTCATCTCCGAAAGCCCCAGGAAGCTCACGCCTATGAATGTGAGAATCAGGGCAGAAAGGTTGGCCACGCTGGTTATGGTCCAAACATACACGACCCTCCTCCACGATGGAATGGCCCAGCTCGTCGCCTTCACTCCCCGAACCGCCTCATGTGCGGAAGTTCATCGTATCCGGCTCGTCCGAATCCGAGAACACCCTTTCAATCTTTCTGAGATCCCCGTACGGCACGCTTGCGCCGAGCGACCTGGGAATCTGCCAGTAGTCAGAGCGGAGGCAGAATCAGTTTCTTGGGCTTCAACGCAACCCCAGTCTCCTGTACGCCAATGCGTAGACAAATAGGAAGGACGTGACTATCAACACGAGCCAGTTGCTCACGACCCAGAACCCGGAGTAGAACCATGTCGCAAATCCTGTCACGTGCAACGTCATCTCGCCGCGGTCGAACGCGAACACCATGCAGCCGAGGTATATGATGGCCGGGAGGCCGAACCACTTGAAGGCACTCACTATCCCTTTGCAGAGGGACACGACGAACATCGTGAGGCACCACATCACCACCGCTCCTACCCCTATCGAGAGGCCTGTCGACAGCAGGTCGGCCCGTAGGTCTATGTAGAGAAGCGAGGGGTTGTATTGGAATTGATACCACAACGCGCTCTCTATCGGGTAAAGGGCGAAGACGGAGACGCCTACAAGAGCGAGCGGCAGGACCAACGACGGAGGGAACCAGGGCGCGAGCGGCCTGTGCAGCCAGGAGAAGTCCAGCCTTTTCACCGTGAGCATGGGCAAGAGGAGCGCCAGCACAGCGAGCCCCTCCGCTATCTCGGCATAAGATTGGTAGGTCCAGACCCTCGAGTTGTACTGAGAGACTACCGTCGAACAGTCAGGGAGGGACGCGTCCAGCGGCACGACGTACGCCTCTGCCTTGTCTCCTGAGCCTCCTCCGCTCCCCTTGGGGTGCGTGATGCAAGCAGGCCAGGTGCGCGGGGAGTTGACCGCCATGACAGCGAAGGTCGCCGAGGCGCACAGAAGCAAGACAACGGCGATGAGCAGAGCCCTCATGCGCCTGTGGTCTTCGTGTCCGTCTGCCTTAAGCCGTTCCGCATGGCCTCATCGTGCGCGTCTTGACAATTACTGAAGAGAAATGTCCGTGGAGAATAGGAAGTCGGCCCATACCTCTAGTCGCTCGCTGTGGCGCGTTGAGCGACCGCTCTTGGGCTTCATTCCACCTTTCTCGTGAACAGGCGCGTGGCTCACGGCGTTCTCCTCTTCACGGCAGAAACAGACCATTGAAACAAGAATGCTGAAACCATCCAGCAGAACAGGTTGCTCAGAATCGGAAACCCGAATACCCTCCAACTGCTGCTGAAGGTAGTTATGTAGAGACCTAATTCTCCAAAGTCAAAAGCCGCAATTCCGCTGAGGAAGAATACAATTGCACAGGAGACGAGCCAAATTGACCACTGGAACGCAGCGAGTATTCCTTCATCTAGCCTGAGAAGACCGAAGGAAAACCCTCCAGCTAGAAGACCTATTCCCGCACTGACTGTGAGAAAAGAGTGATACACCCAGAGCCCCATCACGGATGATATGTAGGGGATAGAGTAATTCTCATACTCCCTAACTGCAAGTGTCACATCCATTACCCCAACAAAAGCAAACCATGCCAGTCCAAGAATCGTGACAATCATCAACACGACTTTGATGCGATCCTGAAGCAATCGTCTAGGTCTTCTGAGCATCTCTGGCATAGGCCATCCAACGGAAGCCGCAACCACGAGGCCAGCTAGGACGGTTAGCCCTTCAGCCAGTTCAGCATGAACCCATTTTGGGGCAAAGAAGACAGAATAGTGAACCGGAGCAAGATACTCTTTGCACGCCTGCAATTCCGCGGCAAGGGGAAGATTCTTGGCCGCTATGCCGGCACAGAGAGGGTTGCCCAGTGAAGGAGTGAGATTTGGGTCGGGCGTCGAAAGATAGGTCTTCCAAGACACGAACGCCAATATCAGCAGCAATAATACCGCCACAGAGAGTATGCCAAACTTCATACGTCTAATCAAAAAGACCTGTCTCCAATTCAGGGTCGACCCAGATGCCTTTGGATAAGCACCCTCTTTACTTCTTTACGCGTGCGCACACCTCTGTTACACCTCTCTGCTGCAGTAGCAGAGGGTAGGTGGTAGGCACAGCAGGCGGTAGTAGTGACGGGTCAGGCAGACGCAGCACGTCCAGACCGAGAACGCAACAATGGCTAGGCCAGCGGACAGCAGAGGTGGGGAGAACAGTCATGGGAAGAGCAGTCGGAACCTTAGTGCATAGTCGAAGGGAGAGACGGAGAGGTGTGACAGCGGCGGGAGGGAAGAGGCGGCGAGCGGGAGCGGTTCGGTTAGGGGAGAGCCTCCCCAGGCTCCTCCATCAGCAAGCGTCCCTTCATAGAGCCCGGTTCTTGCCCGCGACTAGGCACCAGAGCCGCTCGGAAAAGGACAGTACGTCATGCCGTCTCCACAAAACCGACAATGTGATGAAGCCAGCGAATAGGAGCATGAAACTCGTCCAAAGAACCTCCTGACTAGGTTGCCAATAACCCGCCGCTCTGGCAAACTCTGGGGGCAGGTTCGAGTAAGTGAAGTAACCCAGCTCGAAGAGCGTCCCCATAGACGCCAGGGCGCACGACAGCAGAGAGCAGACGAAGGCCAACGGCTTCCTGAGGTATCTGACAGTCAAGGTGAGCACGAGGAGGGAGGAGACCAGGAGGACGGTCCCGTTGCTGAAGATGTAAGTCGGTGGTCGGATCGGGCTGCCCTTCCCCCAAACCATCCCGGAGACGAAGTCAGTGGCAAACATAGGCATGTTGTGAGTCCACGCTCCTCCATCTCCGCCTTGCCACATGTACAGCTCAAACAACATCAGGGCAGGGGCAGAGAAGAGCGCGAGGGACTTCGCAAAACTCCGCCAGTGCAGAGAGAAGCAGACGGTGGCGACCACGAAGGAGCCAAAGGCTACATCACCATATCCCAGCCATCTCAAGTTCACCGACAACCAACCGAATGTCCTTGTTATCGCACAGCCACTCGCGCAGGCAAGCCACGACGGCGTCGGCGCGGCGTCCAGGAACCCAAGAAATCCGAAGACCGCCGCCCCGACTACCGCGACGACGACCAGCGCCCTGTCTTTGGATTTGGTTCTCAGCGCGGCCCACCCTTCGTCAGAGTCAGCCATACCATGAGGCCTGCCGAGACGATGAAGACAAACCAGTTGCTGAGAATGGGAATTCCATTTACCATCCAAGAGGTGACCGCCGTCACCTTTGTGGTCATCTCTCCGTAGTCGAACGCGAACAGCATTGACATCAGGAAAAGTATGGCAGGAAGGCCGAAGAATCTTACCGAGGTCACGAGGTCTCTACGGAACGACAGGGCAAGGACCGCCATGCACCATGCTCCGAATCCAAGTATGCCCACAGACAAGCTGCTTTCGAGACTCAGAATCTGATGGAGCGTGAGGAAGGAGCTACGGTAGGCAGAGTGAACCAGATTCCAGTACTCCGAGGCTGTGAAGACGCACAACGCAAAGAGAACAGTCCCGGTCAACACCAGCGCTATGACCCATGGCCTAGGAAAAGTCGGAACGAGCGGCCGATGCAACCAGGCAAAATCTAGACGTTCTACTGACAATAACGGAACTAGGAGAGCCAGCGCAGCGAACCCTTCCGCTATCTCGGCATACGACTGGTACAGCCAGAGAGGGAAAGTATCAGTGGCCACCATCTTGTTGTACTGTGCGTAGACACCGTTGCAGTGCGCCGCTGACCCTCCTTCCCCTCCAGACAAAGGAATGACAGACATCGACCATCCATCAGCCAACGGACTGACAATCGCCGACCCGACCACGTAGTCATCTTGGTTTCCGCACAGAGGTTCCGCGGGAATGTACTTCACCGGAGAGGAGTACGCCATATGCGCGAAGGCGAGTGAAGCCGCGAGGAACAGCACCAGCACGACCAGAAGTTTCGATCTGTGTCTCACGAGAAGTCTGCCCTCTCCTCGTCTGACGCGGCTTCATCCCATATCTCTTTCTTCTTCGAAGTCGAAGGGGCGCATCTGGAAGGCGACAGGCTCTGGTCTTGTGAGTCTCTTTTAGTGACCTCTCCCCTTCGCCGACCGGAGAAGACGGTGGCCGCTTATCTCCCCTGTGCGGACCGTTCGGCGCATGGCTCAGAGACACGACAGGTGCGACAAGTGCAGAAGGCTCTGCGTCGAGAAGGACAACTGGCTCCAAGGCCCCCTGGAGGGGAAGTACGAGTACCTGTGCGGCCACTGCGCCCGTATGGAGGAGATGGTCTGGCCGCTGAAGTGGAAGCGGGAGGCCGAGGACCCGCGATGACGGTGGTCTAAGCGGTCGACTCGGTTTGTCTGGTGTCCTTCCCAGTCTGTGATTCTAACCTCTTCTCGATCTCTCGAAGCGATTTCTCGATTCGCTTGACTGCCGTATAGAACCAAACCAGAACATAGACGCCGATGACAAACCAGATGAAGTAGACAATGGTGGAGACTGAACCGGATGAAACCTGACGGCTCTTCAACGCGCCTAAGAAGAGGCGACTGCTATCTTAAGCAGTTCCATCCACCAGGCGAATCATCAAGAAGCTCTGCAGGCCTCGAACACGCAGATGGGTCAACAAGACCGCAGTACTGTCAATGCGATAAACCGACGCCAACGGGCGCGCACACACGATTCTGTGGGGGCTAACCCGAAATGAATGTGCAAGCGGTGCTGTTCCAGATGGCGATTGGTCCCGACAGAGTGCCGGTGTAAGATGTCATGGTGGTGGTTTCAAACCCCACCGTCCGCTCTGCCGAAGTCGAGGTCTGGTATGTCCGGATGGCAGAGCTCTGTGTTGAAGTCCCTTGAATGGTTGAGCTGCTCGATGCCTCCTCAACTGCCCAAACGGTATAGCCGCTGATGACGCATCGTTCTACGCCCGACTCTCCTGGGAGAGTTGTGGTGTATGTCCTGATGACCGTCTCGGTCGTCGTCTTGGTGGTGGTACTGCTCCCGAAGTAACCAACCCCCGCTCCTACTATCAGAGCGACCACTATCAGGAGGGAGGCGATCTGTCCCTTCAATCAAGGCTTGGAGAGGAGTCTGTCCCTTGAAGCATTCCTAGTGTGCACGCGCATGCTAGAGAGTTTAGAGAGTTTCCTTGAGCGATGAGGGAGCATAGTTCGGTTTGGGGATGAGTAGCCTAGGGCTGCGGGGAGCCAAGTCCGCTTGGGTCAGAACCTCCGACCAAGTTGCCCTTGCAGAAGTCGCTCGTGTAAGTGTTCGCTGTCCCCTTTGTGCCCGAGCCTGTGGAGAGGTCGTAGTAGCCGTACTGTTTGTTGCTGTTCGCAGTGTTTCCGCCCAGAGCGTTGCCGTTAGAGAAGTTGTCAAGATAGAACCCGTCTTGGGCGTTCCTGTTCGCCGTGTTCTTGGTGAGTACGTTGCCGTCGGAGGAGATGACGAGGGCGAAGCCATAGTAGGTGTTGTGGTCAGCCGTGTTCTTGGTGAGGTTGTTCTCGTTGGAAGACCCGAAGAGGTAGAAGCCGATGAAGTCCTTGTTCGCCGTGTTCCCAGTAAGCGTGTTGCTGTCGGAGGAGTTGGCGAGGTCGAAGCCGGTGCCGTCCTTGATCGCCGTGTTCTTGGTGAGCGTGTTGTTGTCGGAATTCGGGTAGAGGATGAACCCAACGAGAGGGTCGCTGTCCACGGTGTTCCTGCTGAGGGTGTTGCTGGAAGAGTTCTCAAGGCAGATGGCGAACAAGAAGTCCTTGTTTGCCGTGTTCCCGGTAAGAATGTCATGGGTAGAGTTTGCTAGGACGAAGCCATCGATTTCCTTGTTCGCAGTGTTTCCCCTGAGAGTGTCGCTGTTGGAGAACCAGAGGGCGAAGCCCGCAATTGAATTGTTGTTCGCGTTGTTCCCGCTGAGAGTGATGCTGGAAGAGTTGACAATCCAGAAGCCGGAGACGCCGTTCTTCCTCGCGGTGTTCCCTTTGAGGGTGTTGTCGGAGGAGCTGGTAAGGTTGAAGCCATCGTGGGAGTTGCTCGTCGCCGTGTCCTTGGCGAGGGTGTTCCCAGAAGAGCCGGCCAGTAGGAAGCCGTCCAAGAATCCCGTGACCTTGCAGTTCTTGACCTTGGCTCCTGTTATCCCGGCGAGACTGACCCCAACGTAGGGGACTGAGCCGCTTATCGTGTGCCCGGCGCAGTTGAGGATTAGCCCGTTGGCTCCGATGACGAGCCCATTCCCTGAGCAGGGACCGATGTTCGCGTGCAAAACCGTGTTTGCCGTGATGACAGTGCCGCACGGGAGAGGGACCACCGGGGGGTCCGGACAGGCCGAAGAGGCGAGCGTAGAACCCAGAATGGTAAGGAGAAGCAGGACGGCTAGCGGAATCTGCGAGAACTTCCCGTCCCTCAAGGCTAGTCACCTGTGCGACTCAGTGCTATTTACAGGTTAGGACGAGTTCCGAGTCTGCGGGTACCTCGTCACTTGGCGGAGAGAGTTCGAGAATCTTGTTGATCTATCTGCACGGCCGACTAGGGGCGTAGGGCATGAAAGCTGAGGAGCAGTCGGTCATAGGCGTCTTACTCGTGCTGTTCGGGGTGACTTGGATCGGATTCGCTGCCGTTCAGCCGATTCCGGTCTACACAGTCTGCTACAACGGCTTCCCTGCGTCTAATGGGGGCCCGAGCTGTGGGTTTCCAGGTACGATTGCTGTTCTCTTCTACATCCTCGGTGTTGCTGGCATTGTGATTGGCGTCGTTCTACTCTCTTTGCGGGTGAAGAAGAGTGGCTAGCATTTCAGATTCCTCTTGATAGTGCTGTATCACTGAAACAGCTGTTCTATCTACGATAGTATTTTCCTGGTCTCCTTTAGGCGCGTTCATTAGGTTGTAACGGGATTAGTCCGTTGTCATTCTTTTTGTTCTTTTGACAGTGTTCTATTGGGGGTTGGACGTGAAGTGTCTATAGATGCGGAGGGGCTTGTTCGCCCATTATGAATGAAGTTGAATTGATTGATACGCAGTATGCATAGTCCTGTCCTGGTGTTATTCCTTGTACGGTCCACAGGCAGTTAGCCCATGACGGTTCTGTTTGGTTGTCAAAGGGATACTTGATGTTAATGACGTAACTTGGATATGGTGCCAATGTGCTGACCCTATGACCGGCATTAATGAGGAAGGGTCCGGTCAAGAGGAGTATGAGCAACTATGGCACACTGTACGTCGGGGTCGATGTTCATGAGAAGGAGTCGCAGGTGGCTGTCTTTGAGAAGGGAG
>Ga0208563_1001239_pt1 | contig 17811 bp, 16 predicted proteins | sample June2015DPH_17_1_2_FD_184717 | JGI IMG/M metagenome (GOLD analysis project Ga0208563, IMG submission 184717) | Peatland microbial communities from SPRUCE experiment site at the Marcell Experimental Forest, Minnesota, USA - June2015DPH_17_150... | ecosystem: Environmental > Terrestrial > Soil >... | reverse complement strand
ATCTTATCCATAAAAGTAAATATTGTCCGTTCATCCGAATTTCCTTATTGCGGAAAAGAAAAAACGAAAAACTAGTATCCATGTGTAGATCTATGGGGGCTGACACGTATCTGTCAGGTTCTGGAGGAAAAGCCTACGTTAATGAAAGCTTGTTCTCACAAGCCAACATTAAGATTCAATGGCACTACTACGAGCACCCAATTTACAAACAAAGATACGAAGGCTTTCAACCTAACATGTCAATCATAGACTTGCTATTCAATACTGGCCCCCAAGCCAAAGAAATAATCCTAAAAGGCGGCACCATAAACACAAGCAACCTTTTAGATAACTTAGCACTTCCTAAAACTTTAATCATTGAACCAATAAAAAAAGCAACAAACAAATTTAGAATTTTACTATTTGGGCGTATTAACAAAAAAGGGCGACTAACTGAACATCTCCCTCAATTCCCTTCTTTTTTTGGAGGCTCTTGAGGTGTCGGCTAAGTCTATTCTTGCTAATCACTCAATCGAGCAAATAAAATCTGAGTTAAACAGCCTTTCAAATTCGCTTAAGGATATAGACGCACAGAGCAGAGGTTTTTCTATTGAGCCTTTCAAATCGCATAAACGAGAGCTTAGAGCTGATCGGGGAAAGAAGCACCGTTATCCGTCTGAAAGGAGAAAGCCTTGTTTAAATTCGTCATTGAACGTCAATGACTCTAATTTATCTTTAAGCGCTAAACACGGCAAAGTCATTGTTATGAAACATAAAGGTTCTCCTTCAATGCGCGAATATTGGACATTTAAAAAACGCGAAGAGCGTAAAAAGAAGGCTAAAAAATGAAAGGTGAGGAACCCAGTGATAAATGAACTAGTAGAAAAAATCAACGCAATTCCAGCGGGACTTAAAGTTTTAGCAATCATAGTTTTCTCAATTGACGCTGTAATTGTTCTGATTACTTTAGGAATCATTTAAGGAGTTTACCCTTAATGAAACACCAAAAAACTTTAACTAATAACATGCGTTTAAACTTGAAATATGTATTCCATATCGTAGGGCTTTCAGGCTTGTTTGGCGCTGTTTCATTAATGTGCTTGACCTTCTACGGTATATCTACACAAGGCTATTTTCTTGGTGTTGAATCTAGATTGTGGATTCGTTACCCTGAAATTGGCTTAACCATCTTCGATGTGATCTACATTCTGTATTTGATTGCCGTTTACATTAAAGTGGTGCTTAAACTATGAAGGCAAAAACACTTTAGTGTACATTGACCTGGAAAGACTTGCTTATCCTAACGGTGATGACGACTACACTTCTAAAGCAGCAAAAACCGAAGCTGAAGCTTTAAGCCTAATCGAAGCTGGATTTGACTATGTTTGCGATTTTCAAGACGTTAAACTGTTTAGGAAAAGGAAATGACAATGACAGCAAAAGTTTACTATTTATCCATAAGCATGGTTAAAACTTCACGATTTGGGCGTGAGGTATGCCCTCTATTTTCAAAACCGCTTCAGGATGCACATAACCCTTCGCTATAGCTTTTTCAACACAGCACTTGCCTACAAGGTTCACTATGGTTGAATTATTAATCATTCCGATAGCTTCTTCAACACTCGCCTTTCGTCCATTATAAAACTCGTCTCTAACATGAAAGACAATTTTGCCTTCCCGAAGCGTCCTTCCGAGCAATTCACAGTCGCAGATAGCTAAAAGCACATTTCTGCCGTCCTTCTTGAGGTTTACATAGACTTCCAATTTTTAGCTCTCTCACAACTGTTTAATTGATGATTTTGCACCGCAAGCGTTGCATATTAGAAAAGACAAGCGTTTTTCCTTAACAATTCTGGTATCTGGGCGCTTGCAAACGGGGCAAATTACATAGTTCTCTAAATACCTCTGCAATAAGCGTTCAAAACTGTCTGTCCGGAACTTTCCTTGAAAAATAGCTCTTGAATCTTGAAAAGTCGCTGCTGTAGCCATTTCCCGCGTCAAAAACTTCAAAATATGTTGAGGATCACGATCCAAGGCATCCGATACTTCCTTAAAATTAGAAATTATCGTTCGCATCCCAACCGTATTAATAAACAATCTTGGTAATTCTAAGCGCTCATGCTTTGTGGAAACTTCTGGCATTTGAGCGCACGCCCTCTTTAGCAGTTCATCATAATTAAAGGACATATCCTCATCTCACCAAACCATGGTGCCAGCATATATTTAAAATTATAATTTAAAAACTACGATTTTGCATGAACGAAAGAACGGATTTTTACATACAAATCAATATAAATTTGAAATAACAATCAACATTATCTTTAGTTTACATCAGAGGCATGCTCATGACAGAGCACCAGAAAACCAGCCAAATAGAAGACGTTACCCAGCAAATTGAAAAGCTAAGAGAACAAGCTAACTTAGCGAACGCTCAAATCAAAAATTATATTGAAAAAAGAAACCAGTTAAACGACCAAGTCAGGAAAGCCCATCAGGAAATCACTGAACTAAAAACTGAGCGCGACAGTATAAATGAAAAAGTTAAGCTGCTAAAACAGCAAAGAGACTTTATCAGAGCAAAATCCACGCCCATCATCGATGAAGTAAACGCCATAAAACAAAAAATCTCTGAACTCAAAAAGAAAGTACCACGCGAAAGACAGCGAGACTTGCAAGAAGAGCTTGAAGCAATTGAATGGAAAATACAGACAACCTCTCTTGATTTGCAAGAAGAAAAAAGACTAATTGAAGACGTCAAGCAACTTGAAATCCAGCTTAGCAGCTACAAAAAAATCGACCTTCGAAACAAAAAAATCAAGGACTTACTGACCCAACGGAGAACCTTTGAGGCTCAAGCTGACGTGTTGCATAAGGAATTGACTGATTTAGCTACGAAAAGCCAAGAGTTACATTCAAAAATGATGGAAAAAGTAAATAGTGTGAAAATTAACAAAGGTGAAGCTGATAGCTTACATCAAGCTTATATTAAAGCGAAGGAACAAAGTGCTCCCTTATATGAGAAAATCCGGGAATTGACTGAGAAATTAAAAAGCTTGAAGGCTTCAGTTAAAGAGGAAGATAAAGCGAAGAAAATGGCGACTGAGCAAGCTATTAAAGAAAAGCTTGGGGCTGAAGCGAGGGATAAGCTTCAAAGGGGCGAAAAATTAAGTTGGAATGAGTTTCAACTTGTCATGGGCGACGACGCTCAGGATGATTCAGAAACACAAGATTAAAGTTAAATAGCAATATTATGGGAATAGAGATAGATGGCTAAAAAGGAAACGCAAGAACAAACGCAAAAGCGAATCCTAATTTTATGTGTGGATAGAGATGGCGATATAGAAACAAAAGCAGGAATAAAAACGCCGCTTCTAGGAAGAACCGCAAACTTAGACGGCGCAACTGCCTTAATCCTAAAAGACCCTGAAGAACCTGACGCAAACGCTATGTTTGAAGCCGTCCGCCTTCATGACAAGTTGCAAAACGAAAAGCAGCCAGAAGAAATGTTTGAAGTCGCTACCATATCAGGTTCTGAGTTGGGTGGCGTTAGCGCAGATAGAAAATTGGTTGCTGAATTAAGTAATTTGCTAGATTCTTTTAGCGCAAACGAGGTAATTTTGGTTACAGATGGCTATTCTGACGAAGCAGTTTTACCTCTTATTGAATCCAGAGTGCCCGTTTCATCGGTCAGACGGATAGTAATAAAGCATAGCGAATCAATCGAAGAAACTGCTGCCCTCTTCACAAAATACATTCGACTATTAGTGGATAACCCTAGGTACGCTCGCATGGCGTTAGGTTTGCCTGGATTACTGGTTTTTATTTTCGGTATTCTTTGGGCTATCAACAATTTCGTCTATCCAGGCGCTATTTACTTTTACGGAATTACCATTGTAATTGTTTTAGGCGGTTTCTTGCTTATCAAGGGCTTTGGCGTTGACAAGTCAGCTAAAGACTTCTATAAGTGGGTAAAAGAATATTCGCCGCCGCCCCTACCGATGCAAATCTCAAATTACACGATTTTCGCCGGAATCTTATGCGTAGCCGTGAGCGTTTACCTTGGAATAGCAAATGTCACTATCAACGTGGCACCGTTTCCCAGCGATTTTGCCGGATGGCTTGCTATCACTCCAAGAATTGCTACATTCTTTATCAAAGGTATCATGGACCTTTTAGTAGTGGGGTTAATCATTGTTCTTCTTGGACGAAGCGTACGTTTATACATTGAAAGAGACTCAAAATTGCTGCGCAATGTTGCTTTGATAGTTTCAGTTGCGTGGTCTCGTTGGATCCTCGACGCAACAGCAAACATAATTTACAACCCAAGTAGCACGGGAGCGCCAATAGGTTTAAATGACCCGTTTTTTTCAAATTTCCTTTTCACAATAATAGTAGGCATTCTAATCGGCGTTGCTTCTGTACTATTAATTTTTATTGTTAACAGGTCAACTAAAGACTTCTTCCAAAAACTTGATAAGAGCCAAGCGACAAAATGAATTTTTTCCTTCCATTTTATCTTCGAATTAGAGCAAGATTTAATTGAAACTACCAAGGTTTTAACTATAATGCATAGTTGCATAGAAACCCTTGAAGAAACGTTTAACATGCGAGGTCACGCTTAGTGCTTAAAAAAGTTCTTTCTGTCATTGGCGCATACAAGATGTATGAGAAGTGGCTGTGGCAGCAGGTTAAGAGCGGAGTAAAGCCTGAACACATTGCCATAATTTTAGATGGAAATAGGCGCTGGGCTTCAGAAAATGAGCTTAACCCATGGCTGGGGCATAAGCAGGGTGCGGAAACGGTTGAACATCTTTTAGATTGGTGTTTGAAACTTAACGTAAAGTTCATAACGCTATACGCGTTTTCCACTGAGAATTTTAGGCGTTCTCCTCAAGAAATAGAGGAGATAATGAGGATTTCTGAGGAAAAATTCCGTAAACTGTTAACTGACGAGCGCATTCATAAAAACAAGATTAATGTTAAAGTCATCGGCAGAATTAATCTTCTTCCAGAAAGCCTACAGCATCTAATTGGTGATATGGAGAAAGCCACGGCAAATTATGATAATCAATTTTTGACTTTTGCTTTTGCTTATGGTGGAAGAGCCGAGATTGTTGATGCTGCCAAAATCATTGCTGAGCAGGTTAAGGATGGCAAGTTGGAACTGGATGATATTAACGAGAGCATGTTTGAGAAATATCTGTATACCTCGCATATGACTAAGCAGGAGCCTGATTTGATTATTCGAACTTCAGGTGAAGAAAGGCTGAGTGGTTTTCTGCTTTGGCAATCTGCGTATAGTGAGCTGGTTTTTTTGGATGTTTTTTGGCCTGATTTTCGCTTTATTGACCTTCTTCGTGCCATTCGAACTTATCAGCTACGTATGCGCCGTTATGGCTCTTAGGTCGGTCAAGCACGTTTTTTCGCGCTAACTATTGAGATAACATCTCTGTCTTTCAGTATGGCGTCTTCGCCGATTCTTCTTTTGTCTCGGGCATCGATGGCGTAGATGAAGCTTTCTCCAAGTTCTGTGTGGATTAAGTAGGCGAACTGGCGCGCGGTCGTTCCTTTAGGTATAAGATAAGCGTCTGGCAAAACTCTCCCATTATGGTCAGATAGGTGCTCCAAATCTTCCACGGGGTAAACGGTTATCATGTTTAGAAGTTTAAAGTAAGCCATGTTCATGGCGTTTTGGATACCTGTTGAACCGTTTTTTTGGAGCACTTTTTCACGTACAGCTTCCAGTGCTTTAATTTGGTTTGGAGAAAGTTTTTCTGGCTGCGTTACCTTAAAGTTACAGTCACCTGGCTTGTAATCGATTAATTGTTTTTCAGCAGCACGCCTAAGAGCAAGTTCAGCTTCTGCCGAACATGGAATAACCATGTAATCAAGCTCCTTCATCCGCTCCAAGTTCGCCTCAGCCGTTGGCAGATCAATCTTGTTTGCAACTATCAGCATGGGTTTTGATATTCGTCTTAAAGTGTCAACAAACCGGTAAAAGTCTTCGTCAGACCATGTGGCGGGTTTATCCACGTTTAAGTTCGCCCTTCTGATGGCCTCAGCGACATGTTGACGCCTTATGCCTAAACCTGTTAAACGCTCTTCAAGGGGTACGGCAACGCCCTTTTTATCTGCTTCCGCTGTCCTAGCGATTTTCGCCCAATCTTTCTTAAGTATGGTTACCATCCACATTGTTATTTCATGTTCAAGAAACTTAACATCCTCAAGCGGGTCATGCTCGCCCGGTTTGCATACGCGCCCTTCGCAGTCTGTTCCGCCTGAAGCGTCAACTATGTGGATAAGCGCGTCTGCTCTGCGTATTTCGTCTAGGAACTGGTTGCCTAAGCCGCGTCCTTCCCAAGCGCCTGGAACAAGCCCAGCAATGTCGATTAATTCTACGGGAACAAGCCGTACACCATCTAGGCATAACGAGTTTTTTGGGTTATCTTTTACTTTGAATTCCTCATGAACGCAGGGCGTGCGTACATAGCCGACTCCCCTATTCGGCTTAATCGTTGTGAAGGGATAATTTGCTATTTCTGCTGCTACCAAGGTTGCAGCGCTGAAGAATGTGGATTTTCCCGTGTTAGGCTTTCCAATTACGCCCAATAATCGCGAATAAGACCTTTGCATGAAAGACACTTCACTGTGAGATACTGTTGCTATGTGTAGTGCTATATTATTTGCGCTTGCAGAACCAAAAATTTTTTGTTACTATCAAGTCAATTTATTAAGTATCAATATGTCATAAAACATAAAAGAAAGCAATACTGAACATATAAACAAGTTATCAATAACTTCAATACGTTCCATGACAAAAAGGGAACATGGCTAAAGTGAATCGAATACACGCATCAAAATTCATGGTATTCGTTGTATGTTCATTATTTATTATTGCTTACTTTGTACCGGTCGGAACCATTTTGGCGGCACAGCCCAATGATGAATGGGTAGCCTATCCCATGCATATTATTCAACTATCTGGCTCTTCAGATCCACCAGGTTATTCCCCAGCCCAAATAAGAGTAGCTTATGGACTGCCATCATCAGGAGGCAATGGAACCACAATCGCAATAATTGACGCTTATAATACGACTACTATATGGAACGATTTAACGGTGTTTTCCACCAATTTTAGCCTGCCACTTCCTACAGCCAGCAACTTTGAAATCTACAACATGTCAACAAACATTGTCACAAACAGCAATTGGACAACGGAAACTTGTCTGGATGTTGAGTGGGCTCACGCCATTGCCCCAGATGCAAAAATACTGCTAGTAGAAGCAGTGAATAACACCAGAAGCAGCCTCCTTTCAGCCATTGACTATGCTACAAGTCAGCTTGGTGTAGTCGCAGTCTCTATGAGTTGGGGAAGCGCTGAAGATTTTTCTATAAAAAATTATGACTCACATTTTAATAAACCAGGGATCATTTTCTTCGCTTCTTCTGGAGACAACGGCTCCGGCTCAAGAGTCAGCTGGCCTGCTTGCTCACCAAATGTTGTTGCTGTTGGAGGAACTACACTTAACCTTAACACCACTGATGGAACAGTAATTTCTGAGACTGCTTGGAACGGAAGCGGCGGCGGAATAAGCACCATTGAAACTATACCTGCCTTTCAAACAAATTATGGTCTCAATAACTCCGACCGTTCTGTTCCTGATGTTTCTTACGATGGAGACCCACAAACAGGTGTTGCAGTGTACTGTAACTCGCAGTGGTATATAATTGGTGGTACAAGCGCGGGGGCACCGCAGTGGGCGGCTATTCACGCTCTCGGACTCTCAGCAACAAACACTAATCTGTATCAGAAAGCAAAATTAGATTATTCTTCTTATTTTAGAGACATCACTAATGGGTCAAATGGACTTTTTAACGCAACCAGTGGGTATGATCTTGTTACAGGATTAGGTAGCCCATTGACATATAATTTTGGCACGTACTTTACGGTTTCTCCAACTTCGGGTCCAGCCAATGGCTCAATTACGCTTAATGGAATAGGGTTCACAGCGAATAGTTCTGTAAACATTTATTACCTGAACCCAATAACTTCTGCTTGGGTTTCAGTTAATAACTTAACAACGACATCCACTCAAAGTTTCACTTACCCCTTTAATGCTCCTGACCTGCTTCAGAACAACACTGCAGGCGACAATCAACCCCGCTTTGACAACATCGTTTTTCGAGCCCAAGATAACAGCACCGGGCATTCATACAACACGACAATTCCGTACACGGAATGGCGAAGAGGCTTAACCCAAGTAGGCAACGCAGCCGCGACAAGATTATACGGCAACAGCACAAACCTGGCTACAACCGCTTTCGTCCAAAATAATCAATCAATAGTTGTTGCTGGTAAATGGTTTAGCCCTGGTACTGCATCTTTGCTCTGGGACGGCACAATATACTTGGGCACAGCGCCAACAGATCAAACTGGATTCTTCAATGCAACCGTGCTAGTGCCAACCACGACTGCAGGGCAGCACATGATTACAATAAACGACGGAGCCTCAAACTTCTGTGTAAACCTAACTCGTTTGCCAACAGTAACCAATGATTACGATGGTTTATGGCATACAACAGACTTTGCAATAAATTTAACTTCAGACTTCAACGTTAACCAAACATATTACAGAATTAATAATGGACCCATCTACAACGTTACTGCTAGCGGGCAACCCGTCATAACTACGGAAGGCAGCAATAACACGCTCGAATACTGGAGCACGTGGAGCGTTTATGGAACAGGCACCATGGAGCTTCCACACGTTATCTTAACAGGAATTCAACTGCAAACAACACCGCCAGCAGGCTCATTGCAAATAAATGGCGGTGCACCATCCACATCCTCAAGCAATGTCACCCTAACCGTAAGCGCAACTGATTCACTATCAGGCATCAGCCAAATAAGATTCAGCAATGATGGCTCATGGGATCAAGCTTCTTGGGAACCATATATAAGCACCGAAACTTGGCAATTAACAAGTGGAGACGGGTTGAAAACAGTTTATTGCCAAATAAAAGACAACGCCGGCTTAATAACAACTCTTAACAGTTCAATAACTCTTAGCACTCCGCAACCTTCGCCAAGCCCATCGCCTTCAGCAACCTCAAGTCCCTCATCCACTCAAAGTCCTTCATCTATCCCCACTCCTTCATCTGCTCCAAGGGAATCACCAACCCCTGAACCTTCGGTAACACCTGCAGTGCCAGAGTTAAGCATTCAAATGATCCTTGTCCTGCTTGCTGTGTCAACCCTTTCGCTTGCGGTTGCATACAAAAGCAAAGCGCCAAAAAAAACCATGCTAACTCGACTACCTTAGTTAAAAAATTTGCGAAAATTGTGTGCTGATATGTTTTTAAGGCTGGGCAATTTAACTTTTCTGATAGGTGTTTCGTTGTGAAAATTGCCGAAGGAATTTATCAAGTTGAAGGAATCAACGGCAACGTATACCTTGTTGAAGATGGAGACAAGTTAATTTTAATTGATACAGGTTTACCTCGAAACCACAAAAAAATAATAAGTTATATTGAAGCTTTAGGTCGCAAACCAACAGATGTCTCCCTAATTGTGTTAACTCATTTTCATATCGACCATGTTGGAAGCGCCAAAAAAATGAAGGAACTCACGAATGCCAAGGTGGCGGTTCATGAATTTGATGCGGATTACGTTGCAGGAAAAAAAGCGCCGCCTAAACCTAAGAATTTGATGTTTAAGGCTCTTAGTTCGATTGTTAAGGCTGAGTCGGTTGAGGTTGATTTGGTGCTGAAAGATAATGATAAAGTGGGCAGGTTGATTGTTATTCATACTCCTGGGCATTCTGAAGGAAGCATTTCATTGTTAGATGCTGAAAGAAAAGTAATATTTGCGGGTGACGCAGTCAGGTTTAGAGACGGAAAAATTGAGGGCCCACCAGAAGGATTCACGTTAGACCCAGAGAAAGCCAAAGAGTCTATTGGGCGAATTTCAACGTTTGATTTCGATATTTTGCTCAGTGGGCATGGTCAACCTTTGATGCCTAATGCTTCACAAAAAGTAAAGGATTTCTATGCTACGTTGAAGTAGTCTTGGTCGTTTTGTTTTCTAAACTCCCATTCTCAGAATAAACGTATTTTTTGCCTCTAAGCGCCGAGAAAACGGCTGCTAAGAAACATAATACTGCAGCAATCACGAAAGCTTGCGTTAGCGCTGTCATGAATGGCGAGGCTATGGCGTTTGGGAAGAAAGTTTGACCTGTCAAAACGTTTAGTGTATTCTGTGGCAGACTTGCAGTTACAGTTGGACCCATAGCTTGAAGTAATGTGCCTATGGGATTGTACCCTAGGAAAGCGGCGAAAAGCGCGCCTGAAGCAGGTGTATGACTGAATGCTGCTGCAATTTGCGCTGGGCAGCCTGTGTTGGCTACCGCAGTTGCAAGTGCAGCTGGCAAAGTTGTGTTCAAGGATATTATGATTATAGCGAAGAATATTGCTTGGCTGATGGTTTGTCCACAATTCTGCAGTGTCGCGCGCAGCCCTGACGCGGCGCCTCTGTGCTCAGCTGGACAAGAATTCATTACTGACGCCATGTTTGGTGACATGAAAATGCCATTGCCTATGCCCATGATTAAGAGTATTATTGCGAAGGGCAAGTACTCAAAGTTAGCAGGCAACAAAGTGAAAGCTAAAAACGCGATGCCTGTAATTATCATGCCAGCCGTCGCCAATACTCTTGCGCCATGCTTATCTGATAACCAACCGCTCAACGGACCAGTAAGGGCTATGCCTATTGACATTGGAATCATGAATATTCCAGCCCAGAACGGTGCTGAGTCGTAACTGAAACCGTGAAGGGGAAGCCATACTCCCTGCAAAAGCACTACAAGCATTATCATTACTCCACCTCTTGATATTGCACTTAGAAAAGTAGCGATGTTTGCTGTGGCGAACATTCGGTTTTTGAAAAGGTCAAGCTTAAACATTGGGTCAGGCACATGGCTTTCAATGAATGGAAACGCTACCAGCAGTGCAGCGCCAGATACAAGTGAAGTCATGACCCAAGGGTTACTCCAGCCCATCGGTGAATTACCGTATGGTATTAACCCATAAGTTATGCCTAGCAAAATCAGGGTTAAGCCTGCACCGAAGGAAATGTTGCCCCAAACATCTAATTTCTGCTTTTTCCTTACAATGTTTTGTTCTTTTAGTTTCCAGTATGACCATATTGTTCCGATGACTCCTACTGGAACGCTGACTAAAAAGACTAAGCGCCAATCAAAAACAGCCAGGATGCCGCCTAAAACTAGGCCAATAAGTGAACCTGCCAAGAAAGCTAACTGGTTTATTCCTAATGCTTTGCCACGTTCGTTTTCTGGGAAAGCGTCAGTTATGATTGCAGCGCTGTTTGAGAAAAGAAATGCTGCTCCAACTCCTTGAACGATGCGGAAGACTATTAGTTCTATGGCTCCAGCATCGCCAACGTTTGGAGTTAGGGAGAGCAGTATTGAGCCGACTGTAAATATGGCAAAGCCTAAGTTGTATAGTTTCACCCTGCCGTAGATGTCTGAAAGCCTGCCGAAGGTTACCAGCAAAGTGGCAGTGACTATGCTGTAGCCGAACATTATCCATAGTAAGTACTGGAAGGATGAGAACGGGTCAATTTGGATGCCTCTGAAAATGGCTGGCATAGCGATTAGCACTATCGTCATGTCGATAGAAGCCATAAGCGTGCCGAGAGTTGTGTTTGAGAGTGCTACCCATTTGTATTGTACCATAATTTTGATCAGACTATCTTTTTCTTTCGGCTAAGTGCTGTGCGGATTATAAAAAGTTTGCTTGGGCGCTTGGAGCTTTCACAACTTTAAGTTGCGCTTTTGTTACCTGAATCCTTTAATTGAACAGCGATGTTCTCAGAGTTCTTGGACTGCAACAGCGCTTGCAATGTTTTATGGCATTTGCTGCATTCGAACATTGAGTTCCCACATGAAGGACAGAACAATTCTTGCTTGAGCATTCGCTCCAAAAGCGTTAACAATTCCGCTTTATTCTGCAAGTCACGAGGACTCTCCTGTTTTAAATCCGGCTCAGCAACTTCTTTTTTAACTTGCATGCTTCCGCTTGATATGATTTCACTGTAAACTTTGGCGATGCTGGCCTTCCCTTCACGTAGCCTTTGCTTGTCATCTTCACTTGCTTTTTCCAGTATTTTTTTACCTCTCTCAAAGGTTCGGGTTGAAACGCCTGCTTTTTTGGCTATGGCCTCAGTTGCTTTAGCCTTAAACTCGGGCGTAGCGTCATCTGGCGCTAACCCTAACTGCAGGTTTCTCCCGTTTTTGCCGCCTTTTGCCTGCCGCTTTTTCGCGAGTGCTTTTTCAATCTCTAACAATGGCGCCGCTAACTCTACGAGCTGAAAATTGTTCAAGTGGCGACGCCTAAGGTTTGTTTCAATTACGAATTTTTTTTCAAGAAGTTTATCTTCAAACTTGCGCACTTCAAAATCTGGCTCAATGCCCAGTTCGGTGCATGCGCGGAACCTGTGGTGTCCGTCTAAAACTTCTAAGTCCTCGTTCACTGTTATTGGGTAGTGTTGACCTTCCGATTGTATGGATGCTTTAAGCTCGACGAATTCTTCATCAGACATTTTCGGCAACAGTTTTTCATATTCAGGATTAAAGCGTAAGCTCATGAGCATCACCGTTGTCTGGTATTTACCTTTTGTATGTTATTATTATTTAAGGTGAAGGGTACAAGCGTTTCTACGTGGCATTCTGCTTAAAGCTGAGCCTTGAAATGTTGGTTCCATAGTGCAATCACATATTCTTTTATTTTTTCTTGAGGTTAATGTATATGCGTATGAAAACCCGCGTAGCTCGTTTGGCGGATCATCAGTTAACCAAAATGCGACCGGATCTCTCTCCTCGCTCCTCCTGAATTACTTTTAGTTTGTCGCATTAGGTTAACGTTGCTGGTTCGCCAAACCATACTTTTCGTTAAATGATAGAAAAGATTGCGCAAATGTCCACTTATTTTTTAAGGTAATTTTATACCTGCTAAGAGAAGAGATGAATCGCTAAACCACAAGTATTATTAACAGCATGCACCTAACTTCTATCAAAATAATAAAATATTAAAAATCTCATCATTGCGAGAAACACTCGCTTTATGTGATTTACATAATCAAATAATAAATAAATCATTAGGAAGTGCATACTTACGGGAGCATCCCAAGCATTTACGATAAAGTACGTTGTGCATGCCAGATTTGAAATTGAAGGCGTGGTAGAAAAACCCGATGTTATAGGCGCAGTTTTCGGTCAAACAGAAGGACTTTTTGGACCTGAACTTGACTTAAGAGAACTACAGAAAACAGGTCGCATCGGAAGAATCGAAATCGACTTACACTCAAAAAATGACCGAACCAACGGATCAATAACCATTCCGACCAGTTTAGATAGGGTTTCAACGGCGCTAATTGCCGCAAGCATAGAAAGCATTAACCGTGTCGGTCCATGCTCGGCTAAAGTTAGCTTGGAAAAAATCGAAGACATTCGTGAAGCACGAAGAAAAATAATCATTGACCGCGCAAAAGAAATTCTGCACAAATGGACTATTGAGTTACTGCCAAGTGTAGATGAGGTTTACAAAGAAATTTCTGACACCATGAAAATCGGCAAAGTAGAAAAGTACGGTCCAGAAGATTTGCCTGCTGGTCCAGGTTTAGAAAGCGCTAAAGAAATCATTGTTGTTGAAGGACGCGCTGATATAATTAATTTGATGCGTTGCGGAATCTTTAACACTGTTGCCCTTGAAGGCGCCAAAGTTCCTGAGTCAATAAAGAAGTTGACTAAAGAAAAAACAGCCACTGCATTGCTAGATGGTGACCGAGGCGGCGACTTGATATTAAAAGAGTTATTGCAGGTTACGAATGTCAAGTATGTTGGTCGCGCTCCAAGAGGCAAAGAAATCGAGGAGTGCAACTGCAAAGAAATCACTGAAGCTCTAGAAGCTAAGGTTCCAATGACAGAAGTTTCAGAGGTTTCTAAACCTAAAAAGCCTGAGCGTATCAAGGTTGAGGTCCCAGAAACCATAAGCCAAGCTGCAAAAGCATTACTGGGCACACTTGAAGCAGTTTTACTCAACGATAAACTTGAGTTGATTGAGCGTTTGCCAGTAAGCCAGCTAGCAGAAAAGCTTCAGCAAGTAAGCGGCGTTGACACAGTAGTTTTTGACGGCATCATTACACAGAGAATCGTTGATATTGCCGGCGAGAAAAACATCAGGCGGATAGTTGCTTCCCGAGTTTCAGAAGCCGTAAAGCCAGCGTTAAACGTTGAATTGGTAACTTTCCAAGACGCAATTCCTCAAGCCTAAATATAATCCATTAAGCTTCTGATTTCTTCACTTTCTTTCATTTCCCTTTTAATCAGTTCTTCTTCGGTTACATCAAAAAATCCAAGTATCCTAGCTGCAGCAGGGACTACTTGATTGGTTACATAGTAGTCAACGTCTACTTCATCATACTTGGCGAAAACGTAAGGTTTCACGCGATTGTAAAATCGTCCTTTGCCTGCTAGTATGACGAAGCCTACTTTGTCGCCGCCTGTTAAACGCCACCCCTTTTCCTTAAGCATTTTTGCCGCTTCCACATGCGGAGCTTTAACAGCGTATTCTTCTGGCGGTTTAGTCAGTGTTTTCCAAATTATTAGGTCACGGAACGGAACTTTCCTTTGCTTTAGCGCCGCTATTACGGTATGTACGTAGTCAATTGCATTCTTAGGCGACTGCTCCTTAAGAATTATTTCAAGAACGTGCTTTTGCACTTTTTTAGCTACTTCCGCCCAATCGCCCCGAATTACCTCTAACCCGACAATGTCTAAACTCCCATCGAACCTTAAGCCTGCATACCTTTTTTTGGCTTCAGTGAAGAAAATGCGCTTGTAAACCTCGCTAACTTCGACTTCTAAGCCTAAATCCTCATTAATCTCGGTTTGAAGTTCAAGGATTTTCTCTTTGTCATTTGTTAAGAAAAGGCTGTCAGTGTCACCATAAATAATCGTTAAACCTTTCTCTTCAGCTAAATGGGTGGCGCTTAAAATGGCGTGTCTACCCCAAGCTGAAGCTGCTTCAGCTACTGGTTTAATGTACCATCTTGCGCCAATCCAGCCAGCATAGCCATAGGCAGCGTTTGTTATGATTTTTACAGCTTTTTGCCTCGCATCCAAGATGCTGTATTCAACTGTGTTGGGGCTTAAAGTCTTCATTTGCGCCCGTATTTTGTTTCTTACGTCTATTAGGAACGTTAATGCTTCCTTGTAGAATCCGGGTGGTGCTTTGCGGAATCGGTGCTTTACTTCTGGCGCTTCGTAAACTCCACTTGGCGGTTCAGGCGTCTCTGGTGCAACGTATGTGTCAGGCGATAAATTGTATCTTATCATTATGTTAGGGTACATTGATTTGAAATCCAAAACCGCTATGTTATCATGCAATCCGGGTTTTGGTTTAAGCACTAACCCTCCGGTGTAAGGCTGATAGGGCTGTTCTATTCGTTTGGGGATTAGTTCGCCGATTTTTCGTGTTTGCTTAATTAGAAACCATTCAACCCTAAAGCCTACCGCCGCGGTCATAACGTGGTCTAATGGTAGGCTTACTAGGCTTGATAGTTGCATTGCGAAATCCAACAGCAACATTGCGGAGCCTTGGACTTTGCGAGCGTTGTTTAGGCTGAATTGTATAAGCGCTTCTCTTTTCTGCGGTTCGTCCCAGTAATCGGCAAATTCAACATCTTCAACTTCATTTCCTGATTCGTTTTTCATTACGCCTAAGTAGTAGGCTAAGTTGGAAAGGGTCTTAACCTTCACCTCTGGAAAAACATCCATAAAATCAGCAAGATCAACATTTGCCATGCCCGTAAATGAAATGTGACCATAAACGCTGGTATGTGGTTCATTTCTTGCGCGGTCAACATCAAATGTTCTTTCAAGCCTATGACTTCTTTTTATTAGGTAATCCCAATCTTGAGCGTTAGCGCCAAAACTAACGATGATATCAGGATCAAACTGGCGAACATAGGCAACAAACTGTTGAATAACAGGCTTATCATTTTTTTCGTTGCCTGCTATAAACTGCTTTTCTTCGCCGTTGCTGGCAACGCTGGATATTATTACTACAGGATTTCTATCTGGTTTGGGCGAGCCTTCACGACTATAACTGATCATTGAAAAACTGAGGATTCTGAGCAGGGGCTTGTCGACACTACCAAGCTGTTTTGGAATAGACCCTGCAGCATAAACCTTATTCACTCTTACGCCTAACACGTTTTCTTCTTCATCGGCGTCTACTTCATGCCATGCACAGGGGGTCACATTATTGTCGATTAGGTACCGCATAGGAATGCGAATATCATCTTCGAGGCAATCTTTTACCCCTTCGAACCCTCGAAGCTCCCTTGCAAGCTTTCCTATTTCGGTTGCGTTTTTGCAGGAAACTTTTATTGCCTGCACGGGTTTGCCGAAGAACCTGCGCTCTGATACTTCCGCCTTCACTATTGATGAGGGATAAGTGTTCATGATTTCCTTTGCAGTTTTCGATGGGTCAAATCCTTCTTTAATCGCAGCGTAAAAATAAGCAGTAAAGTTTCTGTCAATAACGAGCACTCGGTTTCCGTTTGCATCAATTCCCCAAAGCCACAATTCAACTGTCCCGTTTTCTATTTTAGGGTTAATGTCTAGGAGCCAAAAAGTAACTTTCACAGGCAATCGCCTATTGTAGGATAGAACAAATTCGCCTTTAAACGTTTAAATCAAATTTTGATATATATGCAAGAGGCTATAACCTTTCCAGCACTAAGGGGTCAATTACATGAGAATTGGTGTTTGCGGTATCGCTTGCGAGGAATGTCCTAGAATGCAAAAAGGCATCTGTCCTAATGGCAATGTTGGCTGTGTTGCAAGGAAGAATAAAATGTGCCAAATCTGCTCTTGTGCTTTCAGTAAAGGCGTTAAATTGTGTTTTGAATGCAAAGATTTCCCATGTGAAACCACCAAGAAAGGACCAATAAGCTACGGTTACTGCCAATACATTTCAGGCAAATCCTAAAAAGAAAAGCATTATGCCCTAAAAGAGTTAATTTTAAGTTACTCGATGCAACTCTATTTTTGATTATTTATGGGTTCTCAAGAAGTTCTCATCGAAGCGCACGGATTAACAAAGAAATTTGATGATTTCACAGCGGTAGACCACATAGACTTCAAAGTATACAAAGGCGAATGCGTAGGCTTCTTAGGACCCAACGGTGCAGGCAAAACGACCACTGTCCGCATGATGTATTGCTTTCTGCCTCCAACATCAGGCGAATTAAAACTTGCAGGACTCAGCGTCAACAAGCAATGTAGAGAAATAAAAAGCATAGTTGGCGTAGCTCCGCAAGAGGAAAATTTAGACCCAGACTTCACAGTTATAAAAAACCTCACAGTTTACGCACGGTACTTCGACATCTCCAAAGATGAAGCTTTAAAACGAGCTAATGAGCAGTTAAAATTTTTCCAGCTTGAAGAAAAAAGAGAAGTACCCATAGCCGCTTTGTCAACTGGCATGAAGCGGCGGCTGATTTTTGCTAGGGCACTGCTAAATCAACCGCAAATTCTACTCTTAGATGAGCCTACCACAGGTTTAGATCCTCAAGCGCGGCATTTGGCTTGGGATGAGGTGCGTAATTTAAAGAAGAAGCAGGTTACCATAATTTTAACAACGCACTATATGGATGAAGCCGCTGTCTTATGTGATAGAATACTGATTATGGATAGAGGAAAAATTATCGAGGAAGGCAAGCCTGCCGAACTTGTAAGGAAACACATC
>Ga0208563_1001236_pt1 | contig 17831 bp, 17 predicted proteins | sample June2015DPH_17_1_2_FD_184717 | JGI IMG/M metagenome (GOLD analysis project Ga0208563, IMG submission 184717) | Peatland microbial communities from SPRUCE experiment site at the Marcell Experimental Forest, Minnesota, USA - June2015DPH_17_150... | ecosystem: Environmental > Terrestrial > Soil >... | reverse complement strand
ACTGTGAACAGTATTTTTTCCGATGACCTGTTTCGGTTTCACAATCTCTACTCGGGGCAGTTTAGAAGTCCTCTGGAATAATGCCTCTGCCGAAATCCCAATCCCTGGCGCGATGGCACCACCCATATATTCCCCTCTGGGCGAGACGTAATCAAAGGTGGTCGCAGTTCCGAAGTCCACCACAATCAAACTCTTCTTATGTCGCTCGTAGGCGGCCACGGCATTGACGATCCGGTCTGCTCCCACCTCTGCAGGGTTCTCATAGGCAATGGCCATCCCTGTATCAATATCTGGTCCAACGATGAGCGGCTTGACATGAAAATATTTTTCAGCCATCCCCTGCAACATGTCCAAAACCGGAGGGACCACTGAGGAGATGATCAACCCTTCAAAATCTCCCATATCGAGATGATCAAATTGGAAGAGATCCCGAAACATGATTCCCCATTCATCAGCCGTCTTTCCCTTTTCTGTTGCAATCCGCCAATGATCGACCAAGACCTCCCCATCGTAGACTCCCAAGACCGTATTCGTATTTCCCACATCAATGACCAGTAACATAAATTTTCCTCCTAAAAACGTGATTCGTGACTTGTGATCCGTGTCCGTAATTCATAACTTATAACTGCTAACTCTTAACTTTCTTTCTATATTCTATATCTCCTGCCACCACTCTTTTTCGTTTCCCATCCGCCGTTTCTAAGATCAAGGCTCCATCCGAATCCACATCCACTGCAATGCCGCCCAATGTTTCCCCGAAAGAAGTGACTTTGACTCGTCTCCCTTTGAGGTGAGCCCGATCTCTCCATGCCTTCAGAATAAAGGCGCTGCCTTGTTTCATGAAAATCGTATACCACTTTTCTAATTCCTGCAAAAGGGATTGGAGAAAAGCCTTTCTCGAAATCGTCTGTCCCATCTCTCTCTTTAACGAGGTGGCGGCAGTCCGAATCTCTTTTGAAAACATCTTCTCATCCATATTGAGGTTGATACCAATCCCGAGGATCACGAAATGGATTCGGTCCATTTCCGAATTAATCTCATTCAGGAGTCCGGCTACCTTTCGATTTCGGAGAAGGATATCATTGGGCCATTTGATCAATGGAAGGAACCCAGAAAACTTCTGGATGGCATCTGCCGTAGCGATGGCCGCCATCAGGGTGATGAGGGAGGCCTGATGGGGTGGAATTTTGGGCCGTAGGATAACAGAAAGATAAAGATTTAAAAAAGGAGGAGAGAACCATTGTCTTCCCAGCCTCCCCCTCCCTTTTTCCTGCGATTCGGCGACGACCACCTCTCCTTCCTCAGCACCATCGAGAGCCAACTGATAAGCCTTAGAATTCGTTGAATCAAGGGTGTGAAAATGGTGGATCGTTTTTCCTATCCATTTCGTCTTCAGAATGGGTTTGATTTCCGATGGAGTGAGAAGATCGGGTGATCGAATCAAACGGTACCCTGATCGTGTCGAGGCCTCAATCTCATAGCCCAGGGTCCTGAGCCGTTTCATTCTCTTCCACACAGCCGTCCGGCTCACCTTCAAACGACGGCTGATCTCTTCACCGGAGAGAAAGGCGGAAGGGGATTCTCTCAGGAGTTTGAGAATTTCATCATCCATCATAGGTCCTCACGGACACGTGACACGCGACACGTACACGTTATTTCTAACCTATCATTTTGTCATAACGGGAAAATTGCATGGTGAAGGTTCCTCTTCCCTGGGTGAGAGATCTTAAATCGGTTGAATAGCCGAACATTCGAGTCAGGGGAGAGATGGCTTTGATCATCGCAATCTTCCCCTTTGGAGTAATCGCTTCGACAGAACTCTTTCTCGCTTTCAAATCCCCTACCACTTCACCCATGAACTCTTCTGGAACAATAATGTTGACCTCCATCATCGGTTCCATGAGAACAGGTTGCGCCTTGCGACAACCTTCCCGCAAGGCATTCGCCGAAGCAATCTTGAGAGCAAGCATGGATGGATGATCAGAATCAATATTCGCTTTCAATAAAGTGACTCGCAGATCTGTCATAGGATAACCCAAAATCACTCCTACCGTGGAGGACTCTCGAATTCCTTCTTCAACAGAGAGAAGCCCTTCGGCGGGCAGGATTCCCACCAAGGTTTCAGAATGAAACTCAATTCCCTTTCCCCGCCCATTGGGTGAAATCCGCAAAAAGACCTCTGCAAAATGCTTGACTTCGTCCATCTCTTTCATAAATTTAGCTGAGGCCTCTACTTCTTTTTCTATCGTCTCTCGATAGACGACCTGAGGCCTCCCCACATTCACTTCCAAGTGATATTCAGTCAGGAGGCGATTGACCAACACATCCAGATGCAATTCCCCCATCCCTGAGATGATGGTCTGACCCGTATCCTCATCTAACTTGACATGGAAGGTGGGATCTTCTTCGCTCAACTTCTCAAGACATTCAGTCAGTTTTTCTTGATCCCTGCTTGTCCTGGGCTCCACGGCAATGGACATGACAGGTTTATAAAAATCGATGGGCTCAAGAAGAATGGGGTGACTCCGGTCGCAGAGGGTGTCCCCTGTGGTGGTCTCCTTCAATCCCATGACCGCTACCATCTCTCCTGCCTTGGCTTCTTCCACACGATTGCGCTGATGGGCATGCATCTGAAAAATCCTTGAGATCTTCTCACCCCTCTTCAAACGCGGGTTATAAACCTCTGCCCCCACTTTGAGCACACCGGAGTACATCCGGATATAAACCAGTTTCCTGCCCTCGTCCATCATCACTTTGAAGGCTATGGCGGTGAATGACTCTTCCTCCTTAGCCATTCTGACTTCCCTCTCTCCTGTCACAGGATTCGTCCCTTCCACCGGTGGGATATCGAGGGGAGAGGGAAGATAGTCTAAAATGGCATCCATGAGGGGCTGAATCCCCTGATTTCTCAATGCGGCGCCACAGAGGACAGGCACGGCTTTCATCGAGATGGTGGCTCTTCTGAGGGCTGCTTTCATTTCAGATTCTGAAATCTCTTCTCCGTTGAGATATTTATCCATCAGAGGTTCATCTAACTCGGCGATGGATTCGATCAGCCTGGAACGATAAAGGGAGGCCTCTTTCTCCATTCCTTTTGGAATAGAGACCTCTCTGAATTCGACACCCAGGCTATGCTCATCCCAAACAATTCCTTTGGATCGAATCAGATCGATCACTCCGATAAACTGATCTTCCGCACCAATGGGGATCTGTGTGATCAGGGGATTGGCTCCCAGGCGCTCCACCATCATCTTCACCGTTCCAAAGAAATCCGATCCGATTCGATCCATCTTATTGACGAAGGCCATTTTCGGAACCCGATATTTATCTGCCTGGTGCCATACGGTCTCGGATTGAGGCTCCACTCCTTCGACCGCACTGAAGATCGCAATGGTCCCATCCAGCACACGCAATGAACGTTCTACTTCAATCGTGAAGTCCACATGACCAGGGGTATCAATAATATGCATGGTGCTTCCTTTCCATTCGACCGTCGTCACGGCAGAGGTGATGGTAATTCCCCTTTCCTGTTCTTGTTGCATCCAATCCATGGTGGCTGTCCCATCATCCACCTCTCCCATACGGTGGGTTTTCTTCGTGTAGAAAAGGACCCTTTCCGTGACAGTGGTCTTTCCCGCATCGATGTGGGCCATGAACCCAATATTTCTGGTTCGGGCGAGCCGTTTCTCTCCAGCCATCTCTTTTTCTCAATATTGAGCAAAAATATATCTTGGCAATATTAAAGGGATTTTTACGAAAAGTCAACCCTTCGACTTACCGCAATGCCGAGGTTTATTCAGTCCTGAGTGACATCGGAGGACAGAGCGGGGCTTTACACCTTGCCCCAAAAGGGGGGGCCTGGCCCAACCGAATGGGAAAAATTGGAAAAATCCCCTTGACAAATCCGTTTCTTTATTTTAGTAATACTTTAATAAGGTAAGAAAAATGTTTAACTTTTACTTCTTTTATTTTTATTTTGGTAAGGGTCACTCATAAATCCAATCCCGATGGCGGGATGGAAGCCATGGGTGATCATTAAGGCCCCATGGCTTTTTCATTTTTAATAGCCATAGGGGCAACCTTATGGCTTTTTTATTTTTTGAGGTGAGGGGATTAAGAAAGGAGACTTCAGACATGGCCATTTCAAAGAAAGTGAAGACTGCATTGAATGGTGCCTCCTGGGTGAGGCGGATGTTCGAAGAAGGGGAGGAATTGAAAAGACTTTATGGTGAGGAAAACATCTTCGATTTTTCCCTTGGAAATCCTAATCTCGAACCTCCTGCTTCCCTGAAGAAGGCACTGAAAGCCCTTGCCGATTGCCCGATTCCGGGAATGCATCGTTATATGCCGAACTGCGGTTACAGTGATACGCGATGTGCGATTGCTGAATTTCTTTCAGAAGAATCTGGACTTCCTTTCGATGAAAAGCATGTCGTGATGACCGTGGGGGCTGCCGGTGGTCTCAATGTGGTCTTAAAGGCGATCTTAGATGAAGGAGATCAGGTCATCGTCCCTTCCCCTTACTTTATGGAATTCAAATTTTACATTGGAAATTGTGGAGGTGAAATTCGATTGGTCGAAACCAATGGCGACTTCTCACTCAACCTGAAAGAGATTGAGAAGGCGATGGGATCGAAGACCAAAGCCATCCTGATCAATTCACCCAATAATCCAACAGGCGTTGTTTACGATCAAGCCTCTTTCGAAAAATTAGGGAAGTTGTTAAAAAAGAAAAGTAAGGAGTTGGGAAAAACCCTCTACCTCATTACCGATGAAGCCTACCGGCGGATCGTCTTCGATCAAATCCAGCTTCCTATTGCCTTTCGTTACTATCCCCATACGATTCGTGTGACCTCCCATTCCAAAGACCTCTCTCTCCCAGGAGAGAGGATCGGCTATATTGCCGTGCACCCCCTTTGTGAGGAAGTCGACGAGCTGATCTCTGCGATTGTCTTTGCTAATCGAACTCTCGGTTTCGTCAACGCCCCGGCATTGATGCAGAGGTTAGTTGCTCCTCTCCAAAAGAATTCGGTGAACATCAGAGAATATGAAGAAAAACGGGATCTCTTTTACAATTCCTTAACCGCCTTTGGCTACGAAGTGGTGAAACCTCAAGGGGCTTTCTATCTCTTCCCAAAAGCTCCCATCGAAGACGATGTGGCCTTTGTCAAAGAACTTCAATCCAAAAGGATCCTGACGGTTCCGGGTAGCGGTTTTGGAAAACCGGGTTATTTCAGAATTGCCTATGCGGTCGACAAGAAAGTGATTGAAGGGTCCCTCCCTGGGTTTAAAGAGGTGGCAGAAAAATACAGAGCGGGAAAAAGATAAACTTCTAATCTCCTATTTCTCATTATTAATTAATGAAACTCTTGGACCATCTCCCTCCCTCTATCAAAGGCCTTCATGTTTTCATCCAGCGTTCGAGCAGGCAGCAGATCTTGGATGACTAACTCAAACTCTTTTCGATGGATGGGCAATACCTCAATGGCATAAAGGGCTCCTAACATGACGATGTTAGAGAAGATGGGATCGCCCATCTCCAGGGCAATCTCCGTGGCATTCAGCGTCCAGACCCGTCTGCTCAGTTCTTTTATTTTGGCAATCACTTTTGAAACCTCTGGATAAGTGGCATTCCCTGAAATGACGTCCATGGGTTGGATGGGCCGGGTGTTAAGAAGTGTCATCACCCTGGGATTGCCATAGTGATCGAGTATCCTAAGTCCTTCAACTGGTTCCAGTGCGACAAGCAGATCACACTGTCCTTCTGGAATCAGGGGTGAAAATTGGTCCTTTCCTGAGATCCGCAAGTGGCTCATGACCGCTCCTCCACGCTGGGAGGCCCCATAAGTCTCTCCAATAGTGATGACATATCCCTGGGAGATAAGCATCTCCCCCAGAATCTGTGAGGCTAAAACATTTCCCTGCCCGCCGACTCCGCCAATAATGACATTGAAAGGATCTTTTGAGATAAACATCTAAGCTTTCTCCTTCCTGATCGCCGAAGCAGGACAAATCTCAGTACAGACCCCGCAGCCCGTGCAGATGGCTTCATCAATGCGCGCCTTTCCAGTCTCCTTATCCCACATCAACCCAGGACATTTGAAGATGCGTGTGCAGAGTCGGTTGCAACCGCAGGTCTCACCCAGACAGCGATCCTGTTCAACTTCGACCTGAAAAAGTCTTTTTTGATGCTTTGCGCTGACCAAAGCGCATTCACGTTTGAGAATCAAGACCTTGACCCCTTTCTCATCCTGAAGGAGTCTCAAAAGAGTTTCAACCGTCGCCGCTACGTCAAAGGGGTCAACCACTTCCACATGAGCTCCAAAAACTTTACAGATGGCTTTAAGATCAATCACCGGAGCCTCTTTTCCTGTGGCTGTCTCACCTGTTCCTGGATGGGGCTGAAAACCTGTCATGGCGGTGGCGCTGTTGTCTAAAAGAAGAAGCAAGAAGTTGGAACCATTGTAATAAGCATTAGCCAGAGCCGGCATGGCGGCGTGGTAAAAGGTTGAATCGCCACAGACAGCGATCACGGGCTGTTCCAGCCCAAAGCGATTGAGCTGACCGAATCCACAGGCGAGGCCAGTGCCTGAACCCATGGCATGTAACGTCCTCATCAGGCCGAAACCGGAAGGGCCCATTCCCAGGGAGTAGCAGCCGATGTCGCCGAGAACAAAACCGTCTCTGCCGTCTAAAGCAAGAGCGATCTTCACCACCCAGTAAGTGGCCCGGTGCGGACAACCTGCGCAGAAACCGAGTGCCCTGGCAGGAATGAGTTCTGCCGCAGCCTCATGGGCACGCAGGGCATAATCAGCGGGCCGCGGTTCATAATGAACTTGAATAAGATTCTGAATAGCATGGGTGACAATTTCAGGGTTGAGGTCGCCAACGTCAGGGACATGCTTGCTCGCCTTTCCGAAAAAAGACTTGAGCCCCAGAACAAGACAGCTCTGAGCATATATTTCCTTAACATTATTCTCCAGAAAGGGGTCCACTTCCTCGACAAAAAGGATCCGGTCCGCCTTCTTCAGGTGCTCGATAACAAAGCTCTCAGGAAGGGGCCATGTCGTCCCCAGTTTGAGGACACCAACTCTCTCCTGAACATTCAGGTTGATCAATGCTTCCAATGAATACATCCATCCGCTTCCGCTCGTAATGACCATCAATTCGGGTTTTTCAGGACCTCGATAAAAATTGAATGGCGAGTCTTCGGCCATCTGCTTCGCCCTGTTTAATTTTTCATGAAGGAGTTTGTGGTTAGATATTACAGGAAGAGCATGGAATCGCTGAGAGGGCTCAAACCTCGGTTTGGGCCTTGATCGGGGAAGTTCATCGAGACACACATTCCCCCGTGCGTGGGAAACTCGAGTCACGCTTCGAATCAGAACAGGCAGTCCCAGTTTTTCGGAGATCTCAAAAGCTGATTTGGTCATTTCTTTGGCTTCCTGGAAGTTGGCAGGTTCCAGGAGAGGCAGATCGCCCAGTTTGGCATAGAGTCGGGAATCCTCTTCATTGCTTGATGAGACTCCTGCTGGATCATCAGCAACTACCAGGACAAGGCCTCCGCGACTTCCTGAGAGATTGAGGTTGAGAAGGAAGTCAGAAGCCACATTGAGCCCATTTTGTTTCATGGCGCAGAGGCCCCTCAGTCCTGCAAAAGATGCGGCGGCAGCCACTTCCAGGGCAACCTTCTCATTGATTGACCACTCCACATGAAGGCCCAACTCGTCAGCGACTTTGGCGAGTGTGCCGATGATTTCAGACGAGGGGTTTCCCGGATAGGCGGCACACACCTTTACTCCTGCTTCAAGAGCTCCGCGGGCAATCGCCTCATTTCCCATCAAAAGCACTGTTTTCCCGGGAGCATTCTGGCTGATTGAACTCATGGTGTGGCCTCCCCTGATTCGGAAAGGATGCGCTTGATCAAATTGGCTGAAAGAATAAAGTAGTTTTTCTCAATCCCTCCCTTTTCATTGAGGGCATCGAGGGCTCGCCTCTTCTTGAGGAGCGATGCCTCTTTAAGATGACTCAGATTATTCTTGGGCAGAGGTCGTGTCTCGATGACACCCGCCTTCTTAGCCCGTCTTAAGAGATCTTCTCCCATTTCAGTGCGGACAATCACTGTGTTCCAACCTTCCTTGCCTTCGACTGTTCCAACAGAGATGTCTGAGAGTTCAGCAGTCATATCGAGGCAGACCCGGCAACTGGGGCGAATAAATGGGCGAATGTCGTCAACAGGTATCCGGTACAATGTTCCTCCAGACGTTACTTCCAATATCCTTTCAGGAGGCGGTGTGATGTTCAGTTTTTTGATAGAATGGCCGCCAACTCGCTCGTGTAAAAACGCAGTAAATGGTTTATAGTCGAGAGCCCAGGTGCAGAAGAGGCCGATCACCAGATCCACCCGGTCTATAGGAGTTTTCTTTTCAAGTGAAGAAGTTTTCATTCTTGCCAGGGCAAGAACCTGGCAGGGCAAACCCACGATCCCTATTCGCTCCTTTCCCTTCCATGGACCTCTATTCAATGCCTCCAGAGTAGGGCCGGACACATAGCTTGAGCCAGCGCAATTGAGGACTGCTTTGCGACTCGTTATGATCTTTCCCTGAGGGAGAAGGTCTCCATCTCTGGGAGTAAGAATTCCAGACTGAATCATTCCTTCTCGCAGAGCGAAATCAATAAGGCTCGAGACGACCCCTCCGGTTTGAGCCTTCTTTCTCCAGAGTGAATCTTTGGCCCGGGCCATCACAATTTTTTTGACAGGCCCCATTTCAATCTCTTCGTAATTCTTTCCAAATTTTTTTTTGTAAACTTCGTTTAGATCAACTTCAGTTCTCGGACAATAAGCAAAACAGCGTCCCTCTTCCAATTTGCAATCATCGAGTTTAACGACCTTACCCTTCCACGAGCGAAGATAGGGACACAGGGAGAGACAGGCCCCACAGGCAGCGCACAGGTCGCGACCAAAGACCTTCTCTTCAAGTGCTTTAAGACCCTTATTTACTTTTTCTCCAGTTTCCATAAATTAAAAACGAATGACAACGAATAAAGCGAACACCCCTCGCCCACCCCTCCCCCTCGACGGGGGAGGGTTAAAGTGGGGGTGATGTCATCCTATTTTTTGCGTTGGTATTAGTTATCATTAGAAAAATTCATTTGCAAGTAAAATTGTAAAGGGAAATTCTTACAAATTCAAATTGAAGACCAAATCTTTTCTGGAGTCCTTAGTGGGAGCAATCTTGACTGGTAACCAACACCGTTTCCCAAGAAAAGAATATGAAGAGGGGCCTGTCCTCTGAAGCCTTGAGCGTAGGAGGGCAAAAATATTATCGCCTGAAGAATTTCTGGAAGTATTGAAAGGGAGGATTTAAAGAGCTTTTATATGTTCCAAAAGATTCATCGTATTAGCCTCAATTTATCTGGTTTTCTGAAGCCCCTTTTAAATAAAATATCTCTTTCCTTCAAAAGGCAGCTTCGATTATGCGATATGGCATGGTCAATTTTGCCTTTTAACCAACTTTGTGAACATAACAATCCATTATCATTAAAAGGATCTCCATAATTAGAAATCCCCAAAAACTGAATGACCCTTCTTTTTGATTCGAATTTCTCCCAATTCAATTCCCCTTCAAATGCTACCTTTTCCCCAAGATGAGTGAATAGAACCCCTCGCTCAAAATGGGTGTTGAATGCATAAAATGGCTTTTCTATCGAATCCAATACCTTGATGATCTCTGTTCCAAGTTCAGATATTGAGTCTCGATCCTTAGCGCATAATATTCGAATTCCATCCCTATGAATATAGCCAAATATTACTGGAATAATATCTCTGTATCGTCTCGAGTCCTCATATCTATCATCAAAATATCCGATTGTTTCTAAATCAATGATCGTTCCTTCGAAGTCCGATTTTATCCCTTCATCGTAGATCTTAACCATATTCAGTCCTCAACCAAAGCCAGCCCCCTTACCCTCTTAGAAAAAAACAGAGCTACTTGGCCGAGTGGAGATCCTCTTCCACTTTCTCAATTAAAAGCATCTTTAACAAAGATTGATAAGGGATATCCCTCTTGTTGGCTAAAACTTTTAAATGCTCAATAAGAGACTCCGGCAGCCTGATGGAGATGGATCGGGTCGATGGCTTCAGGTTCGGGAATAATACCTTCTTTGCCTTTGGATAAGCAATGTATTCTGTCGAATCATGGGTTGCCCAAAATTCCAACTCTTCCTTCTCACTTCTGAATTTTGGAACCTTCTTCAATTTGCGCCTGATACACTCTCCTCTCCTTTCTGCTCTTATCCCTTACTACAGTGATGGCCCTTATTTTATTGTGCTGAATGGCCTCATTTTCTATTTCCGACGCGAATCATTCCTCAGTCTGGTTTACTCAAGGCTCGATTGAGCCACTCCTTGATATATTCTGTGATTTCTTGCCAGCCGGGTTCTCCAACAACCCAGTGGGAGTGGTCCGGGAATTCCTTGTATGTCGATACCTTCTTATACTTCTCCGCAATCTTTCGAGTAACCGATACAGGCACGATCCTATCCTTCTCTCCAGCGACGATCAGAACAGGGCAAGTAACCTTCGATTCATCCACTCTTGCCGCCTTCTTTGAATCAAAAAGCCAGAACCCGATCTCGGATGCTGCTCTGCCAGACTCGAAGACAAACTTATCGTATATACTTTTCTGGCTCTCGAAGGGCATCAGATTGAGCATTGAATATGCTGCTTCAGCAAACGTCTGACGAAGGGGCTTCCTCCAGAAACCCCATGTTGTGAGGCCGCTCCAGAAGCTCTTTATCACTGAAGGCTTCAGAGCAATGATGCCATGAGGTGATGCAGGAGTAAGAAGAACAAGAGCTTTGGCCAGCCCTCTGCTGCTCAGGATCTGTGCAAGAAGCCCTCCCATGGAATGACCCATTAAGATGGGCGTCCCCTCAAGCTCACGGATCAGTTTCTCAAGGTCTGCGGCGTAGTCCAGAAGGCTGGTTGTCCCGAGCCTCGGATCTGGAATTCCCTTCGGATCCATATCGTGATAACGCAGTGTGGGCACCACGCATTGATAGCCCTTGCCCTCGAAGAAACCCTTAAAATTCTCCCAATACCATCCAGTACCCCACATCCCGTGAATCATCACAATTGTCTCAGCCATATCTCACCTCATATGGAAAAATAAAAAATGGAAAGTGTCCAGAAGTTAAATTAGCAAAGGAACAGTTATTACAGCCGAACCTGGAAACTCCCCTCAAACTCATCAAAAGACTTCGTAAGAATAGCTTCCATATTTATAAGGAATTGTGTTACTAATTGGGTGTTTACAAACGCATTCAAGAACGCATCGTTCTTACAGACCAAATTTAGGCGTCTTACTTGATTGGTGCTTGAGACTTTCAATTCCTCTCCAAATCTCTTAATAATCTCTTTAATCTCTTCGGGGTTTCCCTTATGAAGCCAATACATGTTCAGATAGACTCTCGTGGCTACCTCTCTTCCACTCATAATCGGGATAATACCATAATAATATTTCCAGTATTTTTGTAAGACCAAGTTATATCGCAATAGACTGAGTATCGAAACATATTTGAGGGCGTCCTGCATTGTCGTTGCCCTGACATGCACCAATTTATCTTCATTACTTTTGTATACCGCAATGACTTTGTCATAGGATACATACTGATCGACAATATCCAGAAATGGAAGAACGGGTCTGATCGAATCACAAATGTCTTCTTTATCTATGTGCGGGCAAAAGTAGCATTTTTGAAATTCAATGGCTTTTCTTTTGCCCTCGGGTATTTTGGTAGGGTCTTGCCAATAACGATCCGTGACTCTTTCGATATTCTCTTTCGTAAGCTCTAACTTTGTTGAATCCGGGAAAAGGAGATAAAGCCCTTCCTTTTCAAAATCGCTCAATTTCAAATTTACTATTCTATCTTCCACAATTCCTCCTTGCCTTCCTATTTCCCATTTTAAAGCTTGGCGGACAGGATTTTTGTAAGACTGATCTTCCACATCCCTTTTTCAAAGGACATCCGATAGGTCTCTGTCCGAAATTTCGTCTCTCCTCCTTTGGTTGGTTTGTAGCCTATTTTGACTGTGGCATAGGCGAGGGTGGCGCTTTTGACATCCACTTTGATGTCGCGGAGAGTCTCCCATGAGGAGGCTAACCCTATTCCCTTCTTCGTCATCCGGTGCTCAAATTCTTCCTTATTGACGGCCATTCGGCTTTTTTGATCTCCACAGTCATATAAGGCAACGTATTTCCCATCTTTCCATAGGGAAAGGATCGTTTTGACTGATTCGATCACATCACCCTCGATCTTGTTTATATTGATCCTTTCCTTCTCTTTCACTGCGGGCTGGTTCTTTGCCCCTTTTCCATCTTGCTTCCTGACCTTCACCTTCTCTTCCGGTGGTTTCGCTTCTTCCGGCACAGATTTCTTCTCAAGTTGCTCTCTGTACTTTTCAGGCACGCTCGATTCATCTTCCGAAAAATGAACTGTTCCTTTTTCGTCTGTCCAACGATAGATCTCTCCGGCAAACAAGAAAGGGGGTAGGAAGAAAAACCAAAATAAAATAGCCCAGATCCCAATGCTACCCCGAAACATATTACCTAACCCCTTCTATCCAAGCCATCACTTGATCTTTTATCAATAGCAATGGTCGCTGCTGAGTTTGACGATTTTCTGTCCTCAATATTACAAAATCTACGTTAGTTTTTCCTTTGGAAATTGTCAAGCGTGGATTTTCAGGCGATTTTCATGGAGAATTTTGAAATCTATGGGGATTTTATGTCTGTTTGCCCTGGCAGAATCTATTCTAAACTCTTAATTCATAATTCTTAATTGTTTTTTTATCTTCGGCAGAATTCCTGGAAGTTTTGAGGAACGAGATTTAAGAATACCTTTGCGTTAGGTACAATAGGAATGAAAATGTTACTGTCGATTAAATGTATTGTTGCAAGACCTGACCCTCCTGCCCAGTCCTTTTTTATCAAAAAACCTTTTTGCAAATTTGTGCAGACTATGATATCATTTTGATATCAAGAAGGAGGTAAGGCCATGGCAAACGTTCTGATAAGAAATATCCCCGAGGAAGTTTTGGATAGGTTTAAAAACATGGCAAAGAGCCACAAAAGGTCGCTTCAACAGGAACTCAGAGTGGCCCTTGAAAAAACAGTGGACCAATCCCCACCTGACATTTTCCAGAAGGCATTAGACCTCAGGAGAAAACTCCGGAAGAAAGCCCTCCGTTTCACTGACAGCGCCAGGCTGCTCAGGGAGGACAGGGCCCGATGAATCTTGTTATGGATGCAAGTGTTTTGATCAAATTCTATGTTCCCGAGATCCTCTCGGATAGGGCTGAGCGATTATTGGCCAAGGTGGAGAAGAAGGATATTGACTTATTGGCGCCGGATTTGATCTATCCTGAAGCCGGGAACATACTCTGGAAAAAACAACGTCTGAAAGAACTGACTCGTTCTGAGGTTGAAGAAATCACCGATGCTATCCTATCGCTGCCTTTAGAGATAGAGGCGTTAAAATCCCTGCTGCCATTGACTGTGGATATAGCGATCGCATACGGGATTACTGTTTACGATGCTTCATATCTCAGCCTGGCAAAAGTTTATGAGACGACATTGATTACCGCCGACCGAAAGCTTGTTGATGGCCTGGCTAAAACTGATTTAAAAGACTCCGTCATATGGCTGGGCAGTTACAAATAACTTCTCCATATTTCATACTTCCTAATCCCATTTTCTTCTTTCCCTCTCCCATTTGTCACTTCATGCTTCTCATTTCCTATTTCTTATTTCCATTGTTGGCCATAGAGAGGGAAACCATTGAATGGTTCGTCGATGATAGCAAAACCGGAGTCGTTAAAGGCTTCGCTTGATTTGAGATAGCTGCTCTTCAAGAGCGGCAATCTCTTTTTTAATGTTCCGGATTCTAAGTTGCAATCTTTCTCTTTCCGTAGGGGGTTCCTCTATAGGAACAACAGCTCGGCCTCCTCTATCGAGGCGGTATCGAGTGACAGAGTGTTGGTACTCTTCGGTTTCCTTTAACTGCTTGATCCGTTCCTCTGCTGCCCTCATCTCTTCTTCCAGCCCCGCTATCTTTTTCTCAATCGCTTTCTTTGATTCTATTTTTCTCTCGTATATATCCAAATCTTGCTTCGCCTGGTCCGGCTTTCCTTGCAGGGTCATAGAAGGTTTCCCCGGGATTGTCTGCTTCTTGTCTGCTTCGTAAACTTCTTCTTTCACCTCCCTCTTCTCAAACTGCTTTTGATATTGAGGCGGGATTTTCGAGAAATCATCTGTGAAATAAACAACCCCTTTTTCGTCTGTCCAGCGATAGATCTCTCCGGCAAACGAGAAAGGGGGTGGAAAGAAAAGCCAAAATAGAATAGCCCAGATTCCAATGCTACGCCGAAACATATCACCTAATCCCTTCTCAGAAATGTCGTCTTAATCCTTTCTACGTTATTACACTAAATATCAAAGGTCCGATGTATAATTTAGCTTTGACCCCATTTCTTTTGCCCACTTCAATAAAATCTTCTGTCAAGTTTCAAGGTCTGGCAGCAGTTACTCATTTCGTTTTTGTCAAGGAGCGTTAAGGCATTCCACTGCTGTCAAGAAGCCCGATTATTAACTTATTCGCCCTATGGGGGCACACGAGTATAAAAAAACGCAATAAGTCCAGATGCTCGATGAGCAAATTTGGTGCTCCTTCAAAATTGCCTGCCTCTTTTTGTAACTCTGCCCAGCTTTGGGTTTGTTTTGGGAATTCTGAGTGGTTTGTCCCTTCTTTCGCATGCCATGTAAATATATCTTCTTCCTTGTCTAGTCTGAATTCGTGCAGGTTCATATATGTTAGCTTCCGCCAGTTGTCTTCAAGCATCTTCCTCGCATCTCTTCTAGCCAGCATCAAAATCAGTGCTCCCAATATGTAGGAACTGCCGGAGAACTGTTTCAGGTCAATCATTTCCGGGCTGACTCTAAACAGGGATTCGAAGATTTCGCTTATACCATAGTAGGGACTTGGCAGACCTTCTTCCTTTCGAGGCGCGTTCTCATTTAGCGTTCCAATAAAAATTCCGTTCAGCAGGGACTGGGCAATCGCTTGTTCGCCGCTAAGCTCAAGGTATTTTACAATGTTGAAAAGGTACGGGAAAGCTGACTCTCCACAAAGCCACAGGAGGGGTATATTCTCCTTTATCTTTTTCAGGATTCTCTCATCTTTTGCGTAGCTATTGTCTGCCAGGTGAAAATGAACTTCCAGCGCTGCTACACTGCCAAGCACGATGGTTGCCCTTGCCCTGTATACAAGCGCTCCATCTCCTCTCCAGTCACCTTCCAGAAAATCTTCCCTTTGCAGCATTTCCTCCTTGAGCAAAGAAAGACTTCTTATAATCTCGCTGAAAGCGAGATTATAAGAATCCTGCCATCCTTCTTTCTCAAAACCGCTCTTTTGCGCATAGCGAACAATGGATCCTGCTAAGCATGCCCATGCTTCAAACAGGGCATAGTAGTTATTTTTAAGCTGGTAAGGGTTCAGGGAGTATGCAACCAGTATTGTACTGCTTGAAATAGCATTCATAACGTTTGCTTTTTGCCTGTGGACATCGGCAAAAACGGTTTTGTCCAGGAATTCGAAATATTCTTTTTTGGGCAGGAAATCCGCCCCGTCAGCAAGGTATAGCTTGAGAAAGAGGTCGAAATCTTCCAATTCTTGTGGGATAAACTCGCCTTGCGCATCTATGAATTCCTTCAGAAGCGTCTTTCCGTTGATTACGTCTAAATAAGAGTACTTTCTGTCTTTCCTTTTGTTGTCTTCGTTTATTTGGTCAATCTGTATTCTTACTTCATCTATTATTTCACCGTTTGCTACCAGAAAGGACTTGTGGATTTTTGATTTATCAACCGATGGGTGGACAATAGGGAGTTCCATCAGCTCCTTAACTTCGCCCAAGATTTCTCTCCACTTCTTGAGGTCAATGCCCCCTGTCTTCAGCTGGTAAGCGCAGCATTCCCCAACCTTGTCTACTGTGATGATGTCCTTCCCCTGCTCCATCGGACGGTGGGAAGACACATATATTATCCTATGCCCTTTGCTCAAGAGGACCTGACAGAAGGGTGTCTGGTAATTCCTCTCGTTAGTGCTAGTCAACCAGTTTTCTATGGCTCTCTCTATCATTCCACTCCTTCCTCTTCTCCTCTATGATATAATTTATAATCTTCTTGTACTCTGGCTTTTTCTCCCATTCAGGCAAAATAACTCTCAGCTTTTCACCCAGCTCAGGTGACACCACCACGGTAGGCATTATTGGCTTGCCATCCTCATCAAAGTCTATCCATATCTTCTTGATCATTTCGACAAATAATTCAAAGCTAAATGGCTGCCCTTTGCCATTGACGACGTTTCCTGTCTTGTCAGTTACTTCCTTCATCTTCTCAAAAAGGTAGCCCGCTTTTTGTCTTTTCATTTCTTCTGCTGCATCTCTGAGGTTTTCCACGTATGCCATTGCTCCCTTTGCTATCACATCTTCCTTCTTGATTTGAAACTCGCTCGATGCCGCCTCATATTCTGTCTCATTTGGCTCCCCATCTACTGTTTTGTATGACATCCTGCTCCCTTCAAAATGATGTTCCACCCTAATCCCCGAAAAGAGAGGGTCCTGGTTGATGAGCTCCTTTAGGTACTTGTTTATCGCTTCCACGTGCTTTTTCTTGATTTTTGGAAAGTCAGGTAGCATTTCTTATGTCTCTCCTCCTTTTATGATAAAGTCTATAGTGCTTTCCTTTTTCGTTTCTTCCAGCAAATCGTCATCAAAAGGGGGACGTAGGTTCTAAAGCACTTCATAGTACTTGTCAGCAACTGTGTGTCAACTCCGTTTCTTAGCGTTCACCTTTTCCACCAAATTCTGCTAGGAGAAGTAAACATACCCTCAGAGTGGAACATTATAGATCCGACCCTCGGTTCTTTTTCTTACTACGTAAACACTTATTTACTTATGCCTGGCCCCAAACTTTTTCCTCTTGGTTGTTAGGACCTGACCTCATATTCTGATACCAAATCCTCTTCGGTGATTTCTTATGTTTCAAGAAGTCCTCGCTTGGACGCTGAAGCCTCGTGTGGGAAGATGTCAATCGTAAGTATGAATAGTGTTTTATTGTTATGAGTTACGGAAGGTATACCCTGCGTCTGATTGGCAACAGCAAATTTTAAATCCTTTCCAGAAGTATTAAAGATAATCAGATATCCGAACGCTTCATTGTAGTCTTGAGTATAGAGGTAAATTTGATTAAAGCCCTGAGCGATGTATTGGATTCCCCTCCCCTTATCGGGGTTAAATATTTTTACATCAGCAACCAAAGGATTTTTACTCTGTTGAGCAGCAATCAGGTCAGCTTCACCTGATGCAGATGATGGTTCTATTACGAAATCTAAGCCTTGATCATATAACCATTCATACAGGTGCATTGAGAGATTTTTTTCGCCTTTCTGCGTATTACTTTCCCATAGGTCAAATAAATGTTCCCGCTGGAACCATTCACATTTATGCTTATACCGTCTCAAAAGGGCCAGAATAACCCTTTGGTCTTCAAGTTGCTCATCCAAATAATGACATAGCGGATCGAGGAACAGTGACTTGAATTGTTTCAGTGAACTGTCGTACTCTCCTTCGCCGCTATAGGTGAATCTGGACTGAACCCCTGGGATTGGACAATCAAAGTTAGAGTGATGGACAGGGGTGTAAAGGGTTATTAGTTTGTATCACCATGGCTTCAAATTCATCTGGGGGTAAATATCCCAGCGAAGAGTGCAA